>Ga0097691_1001211_pt1 | contig 19592 bp, 15 predicted proteins | sample NGESurdeep072012_8_FD_72858 | JGI IMG/M metagenome (GOLD analysis project Ga0097691, IMG submission 72858) | Arctic peat soil microbial communities from Barrow, Alaska - NGEE Surface sample 210-1 deep-072012 | ecosystem: Environmental > Terrestrial > Soil > Wetlands > Peat ... | reverse complement strand
CGGTCGAGCCGGGCATCACCCAACTCACCGTTTCGGTCACGGTGGCCTACTCGATCGGCTGACCCGCGCCTCGCCACCGGGAACGCGTCGATCGTGGGCGTCCCCGGCGTTCGGGGTGGATGATGCGCGCGCGTGCCGCCGGCACGACTGGCGGGAGCCATGGTTCCCCGGGGAGATCGCGCATGTCAGTCATCTTCGAGCACCACCCGCACCCGCGGATCGCGGAACGCAAGAAGGCTCGCCCGGCCAAGACCACCGATGAGCATGTCGGCATCAACGGCAAGGTCGCGCTCGCCCTGACGACGGCGGTCGGGACGATGTGGTGCGCATACGCGTTTGCCGTTCTTGCCCTGATCGTCCTGCCCGACGCCGTCAAGGGCGGCATGCTGACCACGATCCAGTGGGTGAGCCAGACGTTCATCCAGCTGGTCATGCTCTCAGTGATCATGGTCGGCCAGAACATCCTCTCCCGGGCATCCGACAAGCGTGCCGACGAGACCTACCAGGACGCCGAGGCGACGCTCCACGAGGCCCAGCAGATCCAGGATCACCTCAAGGCCCAGGACGATGCGATCGGCACGCTCCTGGACAAGCTCGCCAAGCTCGAGGCGGCCCGCAGCCAGGCGTGACCAGCGCCGCCACCGATCCCGAGGCGCTCCTCGCCGGCCTGGATCCGGCCCAGGTCGAGGCGGTCCGGATCACGCGCGGGCCACTCGTGATCCACGCCGGCGCCGGCTCGGGGAAGACGCGCGTCGTCAGCCACCGGGTCGCCTACGCGGTCGCGACCGGCGCGGTGAACCCGCGGCGCGTCCTCGTCGTCACCTTCACCGACAAGGCCGCCGGCGAGATGGCCGCCCGCCTCGCGACCCTGGGCCTCCCGGGCATCGCCGCCCGGACGTTCCACGCCGCGGCGCTGGCCCAGCTCCGGCATTTCTGGCCGGAACGCCACGCCGGCGAGGCGGTGCCCGCCGTGCTCGATTCGAAGCTCCCGATCGTGGGCCGCCTGGCCCGCGCGCTCCCCGGAGGCTACCGCTTCACCACCGCGAAGGACCTCGCCGACGAGATCGAATGGTCGAAGAGCCGGCGGCTCCGGCCGGCGACCTATGCGAGCGAGGCCGGGGACCGGACGCCGCCGATCCCGGTCGAGCTGTTCGTCCGCCTGTGGGCCGACTACGAACGGGAGAAGACCAGGGCAGGCCGGCTCGACTTCGACGACATGCTCACCCACACCGTGGACCTCCTCGAGTCGGATCCCACGGCCGCCGAGGCGGTCCGGGCGCGTTACGCCTGGTTCAGCGTCGACGAGTACCAGGACACCAACCCGCTCCAGCAGCGTCTCCTCGATCTCTGGCTCGGGGAGCGCGACGACCTGTGCGTCGTGGGCGACGAGGACCAGACGATCTACGGCTTCGCGGGGGCGACGCCCGCGTTCCTGGCGGGGTTCACGGACCGCTTCCCGGCGGCCCGCCGGGTGATCCTGGACCGGAACTACCGGAGCAGCCCGGAGGTCCTCGCGCTTGCCAACCGCCTCCTGGCGGACGACGGGCGGGGGAAGCGGCTCGTCGCGACGCAGCCTTCCGGGCCGAAGCCGGTGATCCTGCGCTGCGCCGACGGCGAGGCCGAGCTCGCGCTGCTCGTGGCGACGATCCGCCGGCTCACCGCGGATGGGACGCCACCCGGCGAGATCGCGGTCCTCGTGCGGATGAACGCCCAGGTCCCCCCGCTGGAGGCTGGCCTCACGAAGGCGGGAATCGCGTTCCGCGTTCGCGGGCAGCGCTTCTTCGAACGGCCCGACGTCCGCGGGGCGGTCCGGCTCCTGCACCGGATGCCGGCGGAGGCGCGCGGGCCCGCTCTCGCCGACGCCTTCGAATCGCGCCTGCGGGCCGACCTCGGGTTCGACTCCGACGGCGACTCGGCGGGCGCGGAAGCGAGGGAGCGGACCGCGGCGCTCGCCCTGGTCCTCGAGATCGCCCGCGAGATGGTCGCCGGGCGCGCAGGAGCCGAGGTGGGACCGGAGGGCGAGTCGGCCCACGGCAGCGAAGCGCAACCGGGGATCGATGCCGCGGCCCTGCTGGCCGAGTTCGAGGCGCGTGCCCTCGCCGAGGCGCAGGGCTCGGCCGAGGGCGTGAACCTGCTCACGCTGCACCGGGCGAAGGGACTCGAGTGGGACGCGGTGCTGCTCCCCGGCCTCGAGGAGGGGGTGCTGCCGATCCGCCAGGCGACCGACGCCGACGCGCTCGCCGAAGAGCGGCGGCTCTTCTACGTCGGGCTGACGCGCGCTCGTCGCCACCTCACGCTCTCCTGGGCAGAGCGCCGGACGGGAGCGGGCGACCGCGAGACCCAGCGGCGCCCCAGCCGGTTCCTGCGCGCGCTCGACGGCGGCCGCGCCGGCGCCGGGACCGGGCCCGGCGCACTCCCGGGATCGAGGGGAGCCCGTGCGTCGCGGGTGACCGTCCTGCCCGGGCCTGCGGTCGCGGCGGCGCCGGCCGGACGCCCCGCGGACGAGCCGCTCGTCGCCGAGCTGCGAGCCTGGCGATCGGCGCGCGCCCGGGCCGACGCCGTGCCCGCCTATGTCGTCGCCCATGACACGCTCCTGGCCGCCCTCGTCGAGCAGCGCCCGGGCTCGGTGGCGGCGCTGCGACGGGTGAAGGGGATGGGCCCGGCGAAGCTCGAGCGGTACGGGGAGGAGATCATCGCGATCCTGGAACGCCACTGAGCCGCGCGTTTCGCGGGCCCGTGCCAGTGAAGCTGGCACGGGCCGGGTGCAGCATCGCGGCGTGACATCCTCCGAAGCCCCGGCAGGCCGGCCCGTGGCCGCCGACGCGCCCCTCCCCGCCTACGAGAGCTACTCCTCACTTACCACGTACGAAGCGTGTCCTCGCCGGTACGCCTTCCGGTACGTGGAGCGTCTCCCCGGCGAGGTCGCGCCCGGGCAGTTCGCCTTCGGCAACGCCGTCCACAAGGCCTTCGAGCGCTTCGTCCGCGAACGCATCCGCGCACGCGCCGAGGGTGCGCCTGATCCCGGGGCCGATCTCCTGCGGCTGGCCTGTGACGAAGTCCTCGAGCGTGCCGGTCTCGAGCCCGCGGAGCTGGCCACAGCGCGCGTTCGGGCCACACCCGTGCTGGCACGCTTCCTCGACCGCGAGGCGTCGAGCGTCTCGACCCCGGTGGCCGCGGAGCTTGGCTTCGGCGTGGACGTGGCGGTCGCGATGGACGACACCAGCGAGGCGCGGGCCGAGGCGAGCAACGTCCGGTTCGTCGGCTACATCGACCGCGTCGACCGCGCACCCGACGGGTCCACCGAGGTCGTCGACTACAAGACCGGGCGGACCCGCGGCCAGGTTGACGTCGACGCCGATCGCCAGCTGACCGCGTACGCCTACGCCTGCGCCCGCGGGGCCCTGCGCAACCCGGCGAGCGGAGAGACACTCCCGCCGGCCTCCCGCCTCTGCCTCTACTTCGCCGAGAGCGGGACGGAGGTCTCCACCGTGCGCACGCCCGCGCAGCTTGCCGAGTTCGAGGAGGACCTCATCGCGATGTCGGGTCGTGTTCGCCGTCGCGAGTTCGATCCCCGCCCCGACCCCTGGCGGTGCCGCTGGTGCGAGTACCGGAACCTCTGCCCGGTCGCCCGCCTGGACGGCTGACGCGGGCGGACTCGGGGACGGGGCACGTCGGCGGCCGCGGAGCTCGCAGCGGGCGCGCGGCTCTTGACGGACCGGCCGCGCCAGAGGACCCTAGTGCCTCGCCGCGTGACGGCCGAGCATGCTCCGTCCCCAGCCTGCGCAAGGGAGAACGTCGTGGCCGACCTTTCGACCATCTTCACGGGCATCCGCTTCGAGAACCCGTTCCTGCTGGCCTCGGCGCCGCCCACCGAATCCGAGTCGAACATCCTGCGAGCGTATGAGGCGGGCTGGGGCGGCGTCGTCACGAAGACGATCGGCCTCCACCCGGTCGTCAACGTCCGGGGGCCAAAGACGAAGTTCCTCCGCGCCGACAACGGGGGCAGCCGCCTCTCCATGAAGAAACGCCTGGACACGACGCTCATGGCCTCGTGGAACTGGGAGCTGATCTCCGACAAGCCAGCGGACTGGTGGGTGCCCCGCCTGGAGGCCATCAAGAAGGCGTGGCCGAACCGCGTCCTGGTCGCCTCGATCATGGCCGGCTCGGGAACGGACAAGGAGCTGCACAACTGGCAGATCCTGACCGAGGCCGTGCAGGATGCCGGCGTGGATGCCATCGAGCTGAACTTCTCCTGCCCGCACATGGACCGCGTGGACATGGGGGCGAACGTCGGCAAGGACAAGGTCCTGTGCTCCATCTCGACGCAGGCAGTCAAGGCCGTGGCACGCGTCCCGGTGTGGGTCAAGCTGACGCCGGCGACGGCGGACATCGTCGAAGAGGCGACCGCGACCTTCCTGGGCGGGGCTGACGCGATCTCGTCGTCGAACACCTTCCCGGCCCTGCCGCCCATCGATCCGGAGACGCTCGACTTCGAGGTCAACGTGGACGGGTACGTCTCGCCCGGCGGGCTGGGTGGGCCGGCGATCCTGCCCCAGTCCCTGGCCAAGATGGCGCAGCTGACGCAGGCGTTCCCGGACCGCGAGTTCTCGGGGCTCGGCGGCATCTCCGGGTTCGACCAGGCGCTGAGCTACTTCCTCCTGGGCTGCGGCACCGTGCAGGTCGCAACGGCGGCCATGCTCGACCACGCAATCGGGCCGAACGTGATCAAGGCCCTGACCGCAGGGATGACCGAGCTCCTCGACCGGAACGCCGGGCGCGGCTGGACGTCGCTCGCGGACTTCCGGGGCCTGCGGCGCGGGAGCATCGTCCCCCACTCGCAGATCGGCCGGCCGGACGCCTCGGACTACCACGGCGGGTACGACGAGGAGGCCGAGGGCTACGCGGTGGAGCCCGTCGTAGTCTGAGGTCGAGCCTCCTGTCATCTGCCTGAGCCGACGACCCGGGGTTCACCCGGTCGCGCCCGGGGCGGCGGTGGTTGCCCGGGCCATGGCCGCATCGAGACGCTCGAGGTATGGCCGAGCTCTGACGCGCTCGAAGATCGCGCGGGCTTCGTCGGCCGCTGCCGGCGCCGCCGGATGATCCGCCCCGACGAGCAGCACGAGGTCGAGCGAGATCCGGGCGACCTCGAAGTCGGAGTGTTCGGACCGGAGCCGGGAGAGGGCGTCGCGAAAGCCGGTGATCGCATCGTCCACGCGGCCTTCGAGCGCCGCGATCCCGGCCCGGGCGGCGATCCGGTAGGCCGCGATCCCGAGCTCGTTCGACGGGTTGGCATCGAGCTGATCCGCGACCTGGCGGGCCCGGGCAAGGTCGCGACCCCAGAGCGCCGGCCGCATCGCAAACCCGAGGTAGACCGTTGCGGCTGGGTCGACTTCCACAGCTCGCACCGCCTCATCGCAGGCCAGGCCGAAGTCCCCGGCATGGAGAGCGCGATCCGAGCGCAGGATCAGCACGCTGGAGAGGCTGTTCGGGTCCGAAGCTTCCGACGCGAGGGCCTCGAGGCGGGCCAGGGTGGCGTCGGTCGATTCGCCCCTCGCCACCAGGAAGAACCCCGCGATGCTGAGTCGCCGGATCTCGTCCATCGGGCCACCCATGCCGTGACCCGCGCCTTCGCCGTCGTCGTCGGCAGCCTCGGCGAGTACCTCGTCCCACCCATCGGCCAGGAAGAGGCTCCCGATCCAGGCCGCCACCCGGGTCCAGTTGGCCAGGGTCCGGTTGCCGACCCGGCGTGCCAGCTCCCCGGCCACCCGGTTCGCGTCGCGCATCCGGCGCGAGTCGTCGAGGAGGGCCGCGAGGTTGATCAGGGCCCGGATCTCCGCGGCGACGAACCCGCCCGCCCGAGCGATCTCGACGGCGGCCTGGAGGAGCGCCGTCCCCTCGCGATTCCGGCCGATGAACGAGAGCGACGACCCCTTGTTGTTGAAGGTCTCCGCTAGGATCCGCTCGAGCCCCAGGTGCTCGGCCAGGTCCAGGGCCAGGTCGGCCGCCTGGATCGACCGGGCGAACTGGCCGCTGCGCATCAGGGCGCGCGACAGGGTCGCATTGAGATCGGCGCGAACCTCCTGACCGCCCGTCTCCGGCAATGCGGCGATCGCCGCGTCGATGACCTCCACCGCCTGTGGCGCCTGCCCCGCGTCGATGAGGATCTCGCCGAGGAGCGCCTGGGCACGGCCGACGGCCAGGGGATCGGCGGCCGCGAGCGCGAGCTGGATCGCGTCGCGCGCGAGCGTCTCGGCCTCGTCGTGCCGCGCCGTCGCGTTCGCCGAGACCGCCGCCCGGAGGATCAGCCCGGCACGCTGACCGGGATCCGCAGCCATCCGGATCGCCTGGCGAAGGAGCGAGACGGCCTGGTCGTGGGCACCGAGGGTCGCTGCGCGCTCGGCGGCGCCTGAGAGGGCCAGTCGGGCCTGGATCGCGACCGCGTCAGCCTCGGCGCCGTCTGCGGAGGCCTCGTGGGCGGCGACGTAGTGGGCCGCCAGCGCACCCGCGAGCTCGTCCTCACCGAGGGCCTCGAAGTAACGGGCCGCCGCGACGTGTCGGTTCCGCCGGTCGCGCCTGGCCAGGGTTCCGTAGGCAACCTCGCGGATGAGCGACTGGACGAAGCGGTACTGGCCCCGCTCCGGGCTGCGGGGGTCGATCTCGAGGTCGAACAGCTCCCGCCGGACGAGCACCTTGAGCGGCGGCTCGAGCGCCGCGGCATCCTGGCCGCTGAGGGCCGCGAGGCCGGCGACCGTGAACGACTGCCCCAGGACCGACGCGTCGGCTACGAGGCCCCGCTCGGCCGGTCCGAGGGCGTCGAGTCGGCTCGCGATGAGCGAGCGCAGAGTGTCCGGGATGGCAAGCTCGCCGAGCGCCCCGACAGGGCGGTATACCTCGCCGTCGCGCTCCAGGCGCCCGTCCGCGACGAGGGCGCGAACCATCTCGACCGCGTAGAGCGGGATCCCGTCGGCCCGGGCGAGGATGGCCCGGATCGCGGCGTCGGGCAGGCCCGGCACGAAGCCGTCCAACAGCTGGCGCATCGCCTCCTCGGTCAGCGGCTCGAGGGCCAGCTTCACGAAGTTGCGCGTCCCGGACCCCCAGTCCGGCCGACGGTCGAACAGCTCGGGGCGGGCCAGCGTGACGACGAGAAGTGGGACGTTCTTCGACCACTCGAGGAGGTGCTCGACGAAGTCGAGGAGCCCAGTGTCGGCCCACTGGAGGTCTTCGAAGAGGAGGATGGTCGTCCCGCGGCCGGCGATCCGCTCGAAGAAGATCCGCCAGGCGGCGAACAGGACGTCGCGACCGCCGGCGGGGGCGGGCTCGAGCCCCAGCAGCGTCAGGAGCGCCGGCTCCACCCAGCGCCGGTCCTCGTCGGCCGGGACGTGCTCGGCGACGGTGCTCCTTATCCGCTCGCGGGTGGTCGCCTCGTCGTCGTCCTCGGCAAGCCCCGCGCGCCGGCGAACCATCTCGCCCAGTGCCCAGAACGTGATCCCTTCGCCGTACGCCGGCGAGCGGCCGCGATGCCACCAGATCGTCTCGCTGATCGCGTCGACGTACTTCTCGAGCTCCCAGGCAAGGCGGCTCTTGCCGATTCCGCCGGGGCCGGTGATCGAGATCAGCCGGGTCCGCCGGTCTCGCCCGGTCGTCGCGATGAGGTCCTTAAGGAGGCGGAGCTCCTCGTCGCGGCCGACAAACGGCGGCTCGGGGAGGTCCGCCCGGCCGTGACCGCCCCGCTGGGCCACCACTCGCAGGGCCCGCCATGCCGGGACCGTGGATGCCTTGCCCTTGAGAGCCTGCTCGCCGGCGGGCTCGAAGGTGATCGCCCCGCTGGCGGCGCGCATCGTCGGTTCGCCCACAAGGACCGTGCCGGGGGCGGCGACCGACTGGAGCCGGGCGGCGGTGTTCACGAGGTCGCCGGCGACCATCCCCTGGTTCGTGGCGCCGATCGCGACCGCGGCCTCGCCAGTCAGGACCCCGCAGCGGGCCTGGATACCTGGGCCCAGCGATCGCACGGCATCCACCAGCTCGAGCGCCGCCCGGACGCTCCGTTCGGCGTCGTCCTCCCGCGCGACTGGAGCGCCCCAGACCGCCATCACCGCATCGCCGATGAACTTCTCGACCGAGCCGCCGTAGCGGCCGATGACGTCGCTCGCGAGGTCAAAGTACCGCGTCAGCGTGTCGCGGACATCCTCGGCGTCGCGCTCCTCGGCGAACGGCGTGAAGCCGACGAGGTCCGCGAAGAGGATCGACACGAGGCGGCGCTCGGCGACGGGCCCAGGCGCGGCAGGGACGGAGACCAGCTGACGGACCGCGATGGCTGGAGCGCCGGCGGAAGCGAGCGGCGCCGCGCATTCGCCGCAGAACGCGTCGCCCGGGTCGACGGGCGCGCCGCAGGCAGCGCACGCGGCCGCGAGCCGCGTGGCGCATCGGACGCAGAACTTCCGGCCGGGCTTGTTCTCGGTCGCGCAACTCGGGCAGATCACGCGGGAATGTCCCTCGGCGCTCGGATGGTCACGAGAGAGTAGCGGATCGACGCAAGTGGACCGGTGAGGACTCGGGGTCCGGGACGCCATGGCCGGCCCGGGACCGCCCGCCACGGTGCTGCGGCCAACTTCGACGTACCACGCGAGCGCCGGATGGCGCACCATGTGCGCCCAAGGAGCGCCCATGCAGCCTCGCCAGGGCCAGCTCATCCGGAACATCGCCGCCGTCGCCGTCATCGCGGTCGCCTGCCCGGCGGCGCTGGGGGCCGTCGCGATGCTGGGCTGCGCGACGAGCCGGGGCATGAACGCGTCGTGCGCCATGGACGGCCTCTTCGTCTCGCCGTTCCTGCTGCTGGGCGCCGGCGTGGTGGCCGCGCTGCTGGTCACCGGCCGGGCGGGCCTGCTGGCCGGGCTCTTCCTGCTGTGGGCGGGGGTCGCCATCGGGATGACGGCCATCCTGGCCTTCGCCTACGTGGTCGGAAACCTCGTCCCGATCGACCCGATCGCGGCGTTCATCGCCTGGATCTGGTTCATCGCGCCGACCGCGCTCGGCTACGGGATCGGACGGGGCGTCGTGCGGCTGCTGGCGCGGGCGTGACCGGCGGCCGGGATGCCCCGCGGGCACATCCCGGCGCGGATGCCCCTACCCTAGCGAGGTCGGGCAGGAGGCCCGGCTGACGAACGGGATGGTGCATGACAGCCGAGCGATCCGACGCGTTCGTGTTCTTCGGGGCGACGGGCGACCTGGCCTTCAAGCAGATCTTCCCGGCACTCCTGGGCCTGACCCGCGACGAGGGCTTCGACCTGCCGGTCATCGGCGTGGCCCGTTCGGGAGACCTCGGCAGCCTCCGCGAGCGCGCTCGCCAGAGCCTCGCGGCTGCCGGCATCGTCGAGGGCGCGGCGATCGAGAACCTCACGGCGCGGCTGCGCTACGTGAAGGGCTCGGACGACGACGTCGAGACCTTCCACGCGCTGCGGCGCGAGCTGGGAGACGCGCGGCATCCCCTCCACTACCTGGCCGTTCCGCCGGCGCTCTTCGGCGAGGTGGTCAGGAACCTGGCGGCCTCGGGCTGCGCCGCCGGCGCGCGGGTCATCCTCGAGAAGCCGTTCGGGCGCGACCTCGCGAGCGCCATCGCCCTGAACGCCACGGTCCACGAGGTCCTCGCCGAGCCGGCCATCTTCAGGATCGACCATTACCTCGGCAAGGAGCCGGTCCAGAACCTGCTCTACTTCCGCTTCGCCAACTCGTTCCTCGAGCCGCTCTGGAACCGCGATCACGTCGCGAGCGTGCAGGTCAACATGCCCGAGGCCTTCGACGTGGCCGACCGGGGGGCCTTCTACGACCAGGCGGGGGCGATCCGGGACGTCGTCCAGAACCACCTGCTCCAGGTCGTGAGCCTGCTCGGCATGGAGCCCCCATCGGGGCATACCGGGGAGGCCATCAGAAACGAGCAGTTCAAGGTCCTCGACTCGATTCGCCCGCTGGCGCCAAACGACCTCGTGCGCGGCCAGTACCGGGGCTACCGCGAGGTCGCGGGCGTGGCGCCGGACTCCACCGTCGAGACGTTCGCGGCGCTGCGGCTCCACGTCGACACGTGGCGCTGGGCCGGCGTTCCCTTCTACATCCGCACGGGCAAGTGCCTGCCCGTGACCGCGACCGAGGTTCTTGTCGAGTTGCAGCCCCCGCCCCGGTTCGTCTTCGGCCAACCGCAGCCGCCCGACGCGGACTACTTCCGCTTCCGGCTCTCGCCGGACATGTCGATCTCGCTCGGAGCGCGGGCGAAGAAGCCAGGCGAGGCGATGGTCGGCGAGGCGGTCGAGCTCTACGCCTCGCACCAGAGCGGGACGGAGCGGCCGCCCTACCAGCGCCTGATCGGCGACGCCACGCGCGGCGACCAGTCGCTCTTCGCCCGCGAGGATTCCGTCGAGGCAGCGTGGCGCGTGGTCGACGGGATCCTGGACGACCGGACACCCCTCCACAACTACGAGCCGGGCACCTGGGGCCCGGCAGAAGCGGCCGGGATCCTCGTCCATGGAGATCGCTGGCACGAGCCGGCCGGCGCCGCCCCGCCGGCGAGCCCGAACGTCCCGGCCGCGCCGCCCGCATCGGCGGCCGCGTCATGACGGACGACGCCGCTCGCGCGCCGGGCGGGCCCGGCGCGCCGCCGACCTGGTCCAGCAGCGAGAAGGACGCGGTGGGGACGTCCCACTTCTCGAGCCGCGTCTGGTTCACGGTGGGCCACGGGATCCTCAACGAGGTCTACTGGCCCCGGGTGGACCGGCCCCAGGTCCGGGATCTCGGCTTCATCGTGGCCGACGACGCCGGGTTCTGGAGCGAGGTGAAGCGGGACGCCTCGCGGGACGTGCGCTCCGTGGCGCCCGGCGTGCCCGCGATCATCGCGACGCACACCCATCCGCGCTACACGCTGACCCTGCGCATCTGCGCCGACGACCACGCGGACGTAGTCCACATCGAAGCGCGCCTCGATGACCCGCGCGACGCCGCCGATCCGGACCGCGTCGCGCACCCGCTCCGGCTCTACCCGCTGCTCGCCCCGCACCTCGGGTTCAGCGGCCTCGGCAACAGCGCCTGGGCCGGAACGTACAAGGGGCTGCCGATGCTCTTCGCGAGGCACAACGCATCGGCCCTCGCGCTCGCCTCGTACCCGGGCCCGACTCGCCAGAGCGTGGGCTACGTCGGGGCGTCGGACGGCTGGCAGGACTTCGCGACGAACGGCCGGATGGCGTGGACCTACGAGGCCACCGATCCGGGCAACGTGGCGGGCATGACGGAGCTGGTCCTCGCCGATGGCGTCGCACGGCTCGCCCTGGGCTTCGGGACACGTCCCGAGGAGGCCGGCCTCGAGGCATGCGCCGCGCTCGCCGGCCATTTCGAGAACGCCTGGGACGAGTACGTCGGCAACTGGCACGGGTTCCTGCGCACGGTGAGCAGCCCGCCGGCGGACGTCTCGGAGGAGGATCGCGCGCTCTACCTCGTGTCGGCGGCGGTCCTCCGGACCCACGCCGATCGCACCGTTCCGGGCGCGATCGTGGCCAGCCTGTCGATCCCGTGGGGCAACACCCGCAACGACCTGGGCGGCTACCACCTGGTCTGGTCGCGCGACCTCGTCGAGTCCGCCGGGGCGCTCGTCGCGCTCGGCGCCGGCCGGACGGCCCGTCGCACGCTGGCCTACCTCGTCGCCACGCAGGAGCCCGACGGCTCGTGGCTGCAGAACCAGTGGGTCGACGGCGTCGCGTACTGGTCGGGCGTTCAGCTGGACGAGGCCGCCTACCCGATCCTGCTCGCCGGCGCCCTCCGGCGGGGCGGCGCGGCCGAGATGCACGGCATGGCTGGGACCGACGCAGCCGCGTTCGAGCACCTGCTGACGGAGGACGCGCTCGAGCACATGATCGCGTCGGCGGCACGCTTCATCGCGCGGACCGGTCCCGTGACGGGACAGGATCGCTGGGAGGAAGATGGCGGGCTGACGCCATCGACGCTTGCGCCGGTCGTGGCCGCCCTCGTCGTGGCCGCGGACCACCACCCGGAGCCCGCGGCCACGTACCTGCGCGAGCTTGCCGACGACTGGAACGCGTCGATCGAGGACTGGACGTATGTCCGCGGCACCCCGCTGGCCCGCGCGCATGGCGTGGACGGCTACTACGTGCGGATTGCCTCGCCGGACGTGCTCGCCGGAGCCCCCATTTCCACGCCGGTCCCGGTGCGGAACCGGCCCCCCGGCGCGTCCACGGTCCCGGCCGACGAGATGGTCGGCACCGACTTCCTGGCCCTCGTGCGCTTCGGCCTGCGGATGGCGGACGACCCGCGCATCCTCTCGACGCTCGCCGTCACCGACGCCCTCCTGCGGACCGAGACTCCCAGCGGGCCGGTCTGGCGCCGCTACACGGGCGACGGATACGGCGAGCACGAGGACGGGAGCGCCTTCGACGGCACCGGGATCGGCCGGGGCTGGCCGCTCCTCGTCGGCGAGCGGGGCCACTACGAGCTGGAGGCAGGGCGAGACGCCCGACCCTACCTCGAGACGATGCGACGCATGGCCTCGGACGGGGGCATGCTGCCCGAACAGGTCTGGGACGCCGCGCCGATCCCCGCGCGCGGCCTGGCGCCCGGCCGGCCCAGCGGGTCCGCGATGCCGCTGGCCTGGGCTCACGCGGAATACGTGAAGCTCCTTCGGTCGATCGCGCTGGGCCACGCGATCGACCGCCCGGCGGCCGCCTGGCACCGCTACCACGGCGTGGCGCCGACGGCGACCCGTGCGACCTGGCGCTTCACAGCACCGCGACCCACGATGGTCGCCGGGCGGGTCCTGCGCCTCGAGCTGCTGGCCCCTGCCCGCGTCCGCTACTCGCTGGACGGCTGGAAGACGTGGGCGGACATCGGAGCCCGGGACACCGGCGTCGGCGTGTGGGTCGCGGACGTGCCCGGGTCGGACGGGCTCGTGCCCGGCCAGGCAGCGGACTTCACGGTCTGGTGGCCGGAGGCCGGGCACTGGGAGGGACGGAATCTCCGGGTCAGCGTGGCGGAGACTGTCGATTCCGGTCGTTCCCCTTCGTCGTCAGGGTGAGGGCAGCGACGGCTGCTCCGCGTCGTCCCCACTGAGAGGAGCCACACCATGGCGAAGTACCTGCTCGCATACCACGGCGGAAGCGGCATGCCCGAGACCGAGGAGGCCGGCGCACAGGTGATGGCCGCCTGGGGCGCCTGGTTCGGCCAGCTCGGCGCGGCTGTCGCAGACGCCGGAAACCCAGTCAGCCAGGCGAAGACCATCGCCCCGAACGGCTCCGTGAGCGGCGACGGACACAGCTCGCTGAGCGGCTACAGCATCATCAGCGCCGACAGCCTAGACGCCGCGATCGCGCTGGCGAAGGGCTGCCCGGTCCTCTCGAGCGGCGCATCGATCGAGGTCTGCGAGACGTTCGAAGCGATGTGACGAACGGCCGCCGCGGAGGGTGGGCGGTCGCCGTTGACCGACCCACCGCCGCGACGGTCAGCCCACCCCGAGGCGCCAACCGGGGCGTCGACGTGTCGGCGATCCGATATGCTCCCCGCCTCCCGGAGGCCGCCATTTCCGAGTGGATCTACTTCCTCCACCCGCCGCGCGATGACTTCGCGGCCACGATGACGCCCGAGGAGCAGGCGGTCTGGGGCACGCACTTCGAGCGCCTGCAGCGGCTCCTGGCGGATGGCGTCCTGGTGCTCGCCGGACCCACCCTTGGCCGGGCCAACACCGGCATCGCCGTCTTCGAGGCGCCTGACGAGGATGCCGCGCGCCGGATCATGGAGGAGGACCCCGTGATCGCCGGAGGCTTCGCCCGCGGCGAGCTGCGCCCATTCCGGGTCTCGCTGCTGCGCGGCCGCGACTGAGCGGGCGGAGGGTCGGCCCTACCCCTCCCGGTCAGCCGGCCAGGTCCCCATGACCTGGCGGAGGATGGCGAACTCGCCGAGGTGATAGGCGTTGTGGTCGCCGACGAGGCGCACCTCGCGCAGGATCGTGTGCCCCGGCGTCCCGGGGATCGTCGCCAGCAGGTCCGTGGCGGGATCGGCGACCAGGTCGCGCAGGGCCTCCTGGTCTGCCTGGATGCCCTCGATCGTCGCGGCCCACTGCCCCCGCGTCGCCGTCGCGTCCCGGGCCGGCCAGTACTCCTCGGGCCAGCTCGGAGCCAGGTACGCGCGGTCGCGAATGTAGGCGAGGATGTCGCGCTGGGCGATCCGGATGTGCTCCAGGAGGTGCCACGGCGTGTACGGGACGCTCGGCGGCCGAAGGTTGATGGCGTGGTCCGGGAAGTCAGCCACGGCCGCGTCGAACGGCATGTGGGCTCCGCGCCCGGAGACGAGCTCCAGGAGCTGCTCGCGAAGGAGGTCCGTGGTCATCGCCGAGCCTGCCGCGTCAGGCATGACTCGGCGGTTCGGGTGCGTCGTCGGTCGCGTCGGTGGTCGTCGCCGCGCGCCCGGCGGCCCGCTCCAGGGCTTCGCCCGCGACGATGGCAGCAGCACAGCCGAGCAGGCCGCCGACGGCCGTCCCGACCGGGCCCGCGACGGCCGTGCCAACGGCCATCCCCAGCGAGATCCCGACTCCGGCCTCCACCACCTCGAAGCTCCGGTCCTCCACCGGCCGGCCCAGGACGAGGTTCCGCTCGGGGGGCTCGGGCGTCTCCGTCGGAACCACCGGCAGGCTCTCAGTCGGCTCGTGCAGCAGCGTCGTCTGGCTCATGGCTGCCTCCTTCGGACACGATCTAGCACCGCGATGAACGCTCCGCGAGTGCCGATCGACGCGTGTCCGGGTGCCATCAGGCAGCGTCCGGTGCGCACGCGCTCCCGGCGTACACTGCGATGAGCGATCAGGCGCGCACGGCGAGGACGCAGCCAAACGTGGATCCCGCAGCCAGAGCGGTGCCCCCGGCGACCATGCCCCAGAGCAGCGACCCGGCCGCGGGCCTGACCTCGGGCGAGGCGGCCGAGCGGCTGCGGACCGACGGGCCGAACTCCCTCGGCGGGGAAGGCAGGCGGACGCGCCTCCGGATCCTCGCCAGCCAGTTCGCCAGCCCGCTCGTCCTCATCCTCGTCGCCGCGAGCTGCGTGAGCTTCGTCGTCGGCGACCCGGTCGAGGCCGGGATCATCCTCGCGATCGTCGTTCTGAGCGCCGCGCTCGGCTTCGTCCAGGAGGCCCGCGCCGAGGCGTCGGTGGCCGCCCTCCAGGCCCGCCTGACGCTGCGGGCCACGGTGGTCCGCGACGGACACGAGCAGGACGTGCCGGTCCACGACGTGGTGCGCGGCGACGTGGTGGCCCTGGCGGCCGGCAACATCGTCCCCGCCGACGGCCGGCTCCTCGCCGCGAACCACCTGTACGTGGACGAGTCCTCGCTGACGGGCGAGTCGGCGGCGGCGATCAAGTCGCCTCGCGACGGCGAGCCGGACCCGACGCACGACGCCGACCGCGACGCGTTCGTGTTCCTCGGCACCAGCGTCGTCAGCGGCACGGGACGCGCCGAGATCACCGCGACGGGGGCACGGACGAGCTACGGGGCCATCGCGAAGCGCCTCAGCGAACGTGCGCCCCAGACCGACTTCCAGGTGGGCGTCCGCGCATTCGGCCTGCTCGTGGCCCGCGTCACGCTGCTCCTGGTGGTGAGCGTCTTCGCGATCAACGTCGGGCTCCACCGCCCGTTCTTCGATTCGCTCCTGTTCGCGGTGGCCCTCGCCGTGGGGCTCACCCCGGAGCTCCTGCCGGCCATCGTGACGTTGAACCTCACCCGCGGCGCCCGCGCCCTCGCCGCCCACGGCGTGCTCGTGAAGCGCCTGCCCGCGATCCAGAACCTGGGCGGGATCACGGTCCTGTGCACCGACAAGACCGGCACGCTGACCGAGGGGAAGCTGCGGCTGGAGCGGTCGGCCGGGATCGACCGGGACGACGCGACCGAGGCGGCTGCCGCCCTCGCGCTCGCCTACCTCAACAGCCACTTCCAGGCCGGCTTCGCCAACCCGCTGGACACCGCGATCCTCGCGCAGGCGACGGCGCCGGCGGACCTGGCGAGCTACCGGAAGCTCGCCGAGCTCCCGTACGACTTCCAGCGCCGCCTCCTGAGCGTCGTCGTGCAGCGAGCGGGCGAGCCCGCGCTCGTCGTGACGAAGGGGGCCCCGGAGTCCGTCATCGTGCGCTCCGCCAGCGTGCGCGAGGACCACACGGCTCGACCCATCGACGCGGCGGAGCATGCCCGCCTGGCCGCGCTCGTCGACGGGGCCTCGGCCGACGGCTTCCGCCTGGTGGCGGTCGCGTCGCGGGTTCTCTCACCCGGGGAGCTGGCGTCGCTCGCCGCGCCGGGGAGCGCGGTGGGGCTGGCCGCTGCCGACACGCTGGAGCGGGACCTCACGTTCGAAGGCGTCATCCTCTTCAGCGATCCGGCCAAGGCGGGAGTGGGGGCGACGATCGCCGACCTCGCCCGCCAGGGTGTCGCCCTCAAGGTGGTCACCGGCGACAACGAGCTGGTGGCCCGCCACACCGCCCGCGAGGTCGGGCTGGAGGTCGCGGGGATCCTGACGGGCGACCAGATGCGAACGTTGACGCACCCGGCGCTGGTCGCCCGCGTCGCCGGGACGACGATCTTCGCCCGGGTCGACCCCGACCAGAAGCTCCAGGTGATCCGGGCGCTCCGGGAGTCGGGCGCCGTCGTCGGGTACCTGGGTGACGGCATCAACGACGCGCCGGCGCTCCATGTCGCCGACGTGGGGATCAGCGTGGACAACGCCACCGACGTCGCCCGTTCCGCGGCGGACATCATCCTGCTCGAGCCCAGCCTCGCCGCGATCGGCCAGGGCGTCACGGAGGGCCGCCGGACGTTCGCGAACACGCTCAAGTACATCCGGATGGGCACCAGCTCGAACTTCGGCAACATGCTGAGCATGGCGGGCGCGGCACTCGTGCTCCCGTTCCTGCCCATGACGCCCGGCCAGATCCTGCTCAACAACCTGATCTACGACGCGTCGCAGACGGCGCTGCCGACGGACACGGTCGATCCCGAGGTGGAGGCGCTGCCGGCCCGCTGGGACATCCGCGGCGTCGAGCGCTTCATGGTCGTGTTCGGGCCGATCTCGTCCCTCTTCGACTTCCTGACGTTCGGCCTGCTGCTCCTCGTGCTCGGGCAGGACGAGCGGGCGTTCCACACCGGCTGGTTCATCGAGTCGCTGTTCACCCAGATCCTCGTCGTGCTCGTGATCCGCACGCGGCGCAGCCCCTTCTGGCACAGCCGGCCAAGCCGCGAGCTGGTCGTGGCGATCATCGCGGCTCTCGCGGCCGCCGTGCTGATCCCGGCCAGCCCACTCGGCACGCTCCTCGAGTTCGCCGGGCTGCCGCCGCTCTACTGGGTCCTGCTGGCCGGGATCGTGGCTGCGTACCTGGGGCTCGTGGAGGTGGTCAAGCGCCTCAGCGAGGGCTGGCTGACGGGCCGCGTGTCAACCTAATCGGGCTCGGGCCGCCACCCGATTCCCGTCGACAGGTCCGGGCGCTCCCGGTGCACGCGGCGGTGCAGCTCGTCGAACTCGGCAATGAGGCGGGTCCGTTCGCGCATGACCGCGGCCCACTCGTGGAGCGCCTCGAACCCGCTCTGGGTGAGGACGTAGTCGCGGCGTTGCGGCCCCACCCGGTCCGACGACCAGGTCGAGATGACCTGGCCCGCCTCCTCGAGGTCGCGGAGCGTGCGGTAGACCTGGCCGACGTCGACGGCGCCGTTCGCGAGGCCGAGCTCGTCGAGCTGGGCCTGCAGCGCGTAGCCGTGCCCGCCGGTCGCCCCGACCATCGCGAGGACGAATGGCTCCATCCAGTGTCGGTGCCCGCGCATGGGCCCCCACCCCCGGTGGACCGGCTGCCCGGCCGTGTCGCGTCCGGAGGCGATGGGCTCGATCACGGCCTCCGGGGTGCTCTCGCGTGGCGGTGGATCGCTGCTCACTTCCCCGCAAGGATAGCGCCGCGCATCTCAGGGTTCCGGGTCGCCAATGGACCGTCGCGGGCGCCTACCATGGCGGCATGTCCGGGAGCGCCCCGCCGACCGTCCTCATCCTCTTCGTCGCGTTCCTCGTCGCGATGCCGCTCGTCGCGTTCGTGTCGGGTCGGCTTCGGCTGCCCTACACGGTCGCGCTCGTCATCGTGGGACTGGCGGTCTCCGCACTGCCGATTCCGGACAAGATCGTGGTGTCACCGGACCTCGTCGTCACGGTGCTCCTTCCGGGCCTCGTGTTCGAGGCCGCCTACCGGCTCGACGGCAGCGAGCTCCGGCGGACGTTCGGGGGCGTGGCGCTCCTCGCCGTGCCGGGCGTCCTCGTCACCGCGGCCGTCGTCGCGTTCGTGCTCCACGCGGCAACGGGGCTGCCGGTCAACGAGGCGTTCCTCGTGGGCGCGATCGTCTCGGCGACCGACCCGGTCGCCGTGGTCAGCACCATGCGCCGGCTCGACGCGCCGAAGCGCCTGGTCACCCTTGTCGACGCGGAGAGCCTCTTCAACGACGGCACGGCCGCCCTCGCGTTCGTCGTCGCCGTCGCGGCGCTCGGATCCAATCCACCGACGCTCGGCGACAACGTCGTGCAGTTCGCGGTCGCCCTGCTCGCGAGCGTCGTGATCGGCGCCGTCTCCGGGTTCCTCATCTCGCGCGTGCTCAAGACGACGAGCGACCACCTCATCGAGCTCACGCTCACCGTCCTCGCCGCGTATGGAACGTACCTCGTCGCCGACCTGGTCCACGCCTCCGGGATCATCGCCAGCGTGGTGGCCGGGATCGTCCTGGGGTCGTACGGGCGGCGCGAGGGCATGAGCCCGCGCGCCCAGGACGCGATCGACGTCGTGTGGGAGTTCCTCGCCTTCGTCCTGACCGGCGCCGCGTTCCTGCTGATCGGGATCGCGATCCCGCTCCCAAGCCTTGGCGCCGCTGCCGTGTCGATCGTGTGGGGTGTGGTGGCGGTGCTGGTCGGACGGGCGATCGTCGTCTACGGGCTCCTGGGCGGCGCCGCGCGGCTCGAACGGCGGATCGGGCTCGTGCCGTCACTGCCGCTCTCATGGCTCCACGTGATGAACTGGACCGGCCTTCGCGGCGCCGTGGCGGCCGCGCTCGCGCTCTCCATCCCGGAGGGCACGGCCGACCGCGAGCTGCTCCAGGGGATCGTGTTCGGGATCGTACTCTTCACGCTGCTGGTCCAAGGGACGACGGCCGGGCGGGTGCTGCGCTGGGCGGGGGTGGGCGAGGACGAGGACGCACGGGCGGGCGACGGGGTCGCGGACCGGTAGCGGCCGCCAATGGCTTCGGTCACGCGCCGGGACGGCGCACCGATCGCGGCGATGCGCCATATCCTGCGTCAGCTCGCCGGCCGCGCCGACGGCGCTGCCGCATCCGGCTCCGCCGCGGTCGGGCGGATGCGGCGTCGGACCCGGCGAAGCCCGGCTTCCGCCCGGCGTCCGATCGTCGGCGTCACACGAACCGATCGAGCCCGACGGCGATCGCCCGGATCCCGTCCGCCAGGCTGACCAGGCCGGGTTCAGGGAGCACGCGTGCGAGGTCCATGATCGCCGCGCGCCGGTAGGCCAGGATCGCCGCGCGGACCGCGCTGCC
>Ga0097691_1001209_pt1 | contig 19608 bp, 17 predicted proteins | sample NGESurdeep072012_8_FD_72858 | JGI IMG/M metagenome (GOLD analysis project Ga0097691, IMG submission 72858) | Arctic peat soil microbial communities from Barrow, Alaska - NGEE Surface sample 210-1 deep-072012 | ecosystem: Environmental > Terrestrial > Soil > Wetlands > Peat ... | reverse complement strand
GCCTGAAAGATGTGGAGCGCAACCACGAGATCTACGCCAACAAGCACGTCGTCGTGGCCTCGCCCGGCCTGGCGCTGCTCGCGCGCGAAAGTCTGATGGCGCGCCTCGGCGCCAAGGGCAAGGCATGATGCAGCTGCAGACTGGGGGCAAGCCCTGCAGATCGCTAGTCTAGCCTTGGCTTGATGCCCTTGATGTCGTCGAAGGAGACGACGCCCAATAGGCGTTCCTCGTTGTCGGTGACGGGGATCGCGCGAAGGCCGTAGCGCGCGAACATGTCCACCGCGTCCTGCAGCGTGTCATCCGGATTGAGCGCGATCACGTTGTCGATCATGATTTCCCCGATCGTCTGTCGAGGTTCCGCCACGATCAAATGGCGCAGATCGGCCACGCCTCGCAGCGTATTCTTCTCGTCCGTGACGTAGACATACATGCTTACGTCCATGTTGCGCGCGATTTCGCGGTAGTCGTTCAGCGCATCCCCGACCGGGGTCGGTCCGGGCATCTTGACGAACTGCTGCGTGGCGAACAGCAGGATATTCTCGTCGTGGCCCTCGATGATCTGCTGCACCATGGGCGCGCTGTCCTTGTCGATCAGCTTGAGGATCTCGTCGGCCTCCGCCGTCGGCAGGATCGCCAGGATGTCCGCAGCCTGGGCGGGACTCATCTCGTTGATGAGCTTGGCGGCAGCCTCCAGTTTCATCGCGCTGATGAGCTCGCGCTGCACGCGCGGCTCGACTTCTTCCAGGGTGTCGGAAGCATGCTCCGGCTCGAGCTCGCTGAAAATGGCCATGCGCTGATGGCTGTCGAGCTCTTCCAGGATATCGGCCAGATCGACCGGATGGATGTCGTGCAGCTTGTCCTTCAGCACCTTGAGCTTGACGCTGCCGGAAAAACTGCCAATATGCTCCGGCAGGGGCTGGACGTACATCCACGATACGGTGGCCAATTCGTTGTGCTCGACCATGAAGCTCGCCAGTTTCTTCAGCCCCAGCCGCCGCAGCAGGCGATAGCGGCTGAAATCCACTTCGCTGGCGTAGAGCTTGCCGTTTTGCAGCACCAGCTTGACGTCGTAGACGACCTCCACTTCGTGGTCATCCATGTCCAGGATTTTCTTGTCGAGGATGTGATCCTTGAGCAAAATGGATCCCGCCGGCGGCGCCTTCTCGTAGTCGGCGGCACTGATCACGTCGGCCACGATCTCGGTGTTGGAGATCAGGGCGATCTTGTCCCAGGGCAGCAACAGGGACGGATAACCGAACGCACGGCTTACGACCAGATGGGTGACTTCCGGAATCTTGCCGGTTTCGACGATCACCAGATCGTCCAGCCGCCCGATTTTCTCGGACTTGAGGTACACCTTGCGGCCCAGAATCTCCCCCAGGAAGAACTCATGCTCGAGTGCGGCGACCATCGCTGCCTCTCCCTCAGTTCAACAGCAGAATGAACTTATATACCATCAGGCACACAAGGAACAGAAGATAGATGCGCAGAAACAGCAGCGAGGCTTTCACCCCCGACGACATTTCGATCCGTGGCTCGCGATAGCGGTGGTTGATTTCTCCGATCTTGTGGAACAGGCGCTTCAGGCTGGCGCTCATGGCCGTATCTCCCGCTACTGGAACAGGTTCGGGAACATCACGCTAATCCCGTAGAGCGAAGACAGAACCACGATGGCGATGACGATGAATCCGCCGATCAGGTTCTGCCAGACGTTGTTGCAGTAGTCGCCCATCGTAGGCCGGTCGTTGAGCAGCAGGATCAGGAACACCAGCGCCGCAGGCAGCAGCGTCACCGCGATCACCTGCACGAACAGCGTGATCAGCACCAACGGCGCGCCCGGGATCAGCACCACCAGGCCCGAGGTGATCAGGGTGAAGAAATAGCTGGCGTAGAACCAGGGCGCCTGCTTGATATTCTGGTTGAGCGAGTGCGCCCAGCCGAAAATTTCGCCGAAGGCCCAGGAGCTCGCCAGCGAGATGCAGATGGCGCCGAGCAGGCCGGCGTCGAACAGGCCGACGGCCATGAAGGTGCCGACATAGCGGTCGGTCTGCATCAGGTGCTCGGCTGCCTGTCCGGCGCTTTCGATGTCGACGCCGTTCAGGGTCGTGCCGATGACGATGACGATGAAGATCGCCACCACGATGGTGAGCGCGGACCCGAGCAAGGTATCGAATTTGCCCCAGGGAATGTCCTTTTCCTGCATGCCCTTGTCCACCACCGCGCTCTGCTGGAAAAACAGCATCCACGGCGCGATGGTGGTACCGATGTTGGCCATGAGGAAAAAGAACAGCTGGCCGTTGAAACCGCCGGGGAAGTTGGGGATCAGGCCGTCTTTCAGAATGTCCGAAACCGACGGATGGATCATGAAGGCGCCCGGAATATAGATCAGATTCAGGGCACAGAACAAGAGCGCGATTTTCTCCCAGGTCCAGTAGCGGCCGTTGAGAACGATGATCGCCATCAGGCCGACCACGCCGGCGACGGTCAGCCAGGGAGGCACGCCGAATATGTTGAGGGCGGCGGTCATGCCGATGAATTCGGTGACCAGCGTCAGCCAGTCCACCAGCATCAGGTCGACGAGCGAGAACCAGCCCCAGAACGCGCCGAAGCCGTCGAAAATCGCCTCGGCGTGGCCGCGCTTGGTGACCGCGCCCAGGCGCACCGTCATCTCCTGCACGTAATAGGCCACGGGGATCAGGAGCAGCAGGAACCAGATCAGGTGGTAGCCGTACTTGGCGCCCGTGGCCGCGTAGGTGGTGATGCCGCCGGCATCGTTGTCGGCGACCATAACCACGATGCCCGGTCCGGCGATGACCAGATAGAGCTGGATCGCCTTCCACATTTTGCGCCATTTGTAGTACAGCTTGGAGAAGAAATTCATTCGGCCGACTCTATATGCTTTTCACCGCAAGAATGGGATAGCTGGCGTGACCGCGGGTGACGTCGTGCATGGCTTCGACTGTGAGCGGAGGGCGACGCCGTATAATACCGCATGGCTTCAGGCAAATTAGCGGAAAACGTCATGCATTTCGCCCGCGTGCTGCGTGCGGCCGGGCTGCCCATCGGCCCGGACCGGGTGGTCGACGCGCTGCGGGCGCTCCAGACCGCCGGCATCGAGCGGCGCGAGGATTTCTACTGGACGCTGGCGGCGGTGTTCCTGTCCAAGCGCGAGCAACAGGAACTGTTCGATCAGGCGTTTCACATTTTCTGGCGCGACCCGCAGATGCTCGAGCGCATCATGAGCCTGCTGTTGCCGCAGATCTACGGCCGCGCCGGCCAGGCCGAGATGCCGCAGGCGGGGAAGCGCCTGTCGGAGGCGCTGTACTCGAAGCGCGAGCAGCAACAACAACAGGAGGAGCAGCAAATAGAGATCGACGCCAGTCTCACTTTTTCCCCGAGCGAGTTGCTGCAGCACGCCGACTTCGAGACCATGACCGGCGCCGAGCTGGCGCAGGCGAAGAAACTGATCGCGCGCCTGCGCCTGCCCATTCCCGAAGTGCAGACGCGGCGCTTTCGCCCCGATGCCCGGGGGGCGCGCATCGACCTGCCGGCGACGCTGCGCGCGAGCATGAGGGGCGGGGCGCAGATCATCGCGTTGAAGCGCCGCTCGCGCATCACCCGGCATCCGCCGCTGGTGGTGCTGTGCGACATCTCCGGCAGCATGAGCCGCTATTCGCGCATGTTCCTGCATTTCCTGCACGCCATCACCAACGACCGCGACCGCGTGCACACCCTGGTGTTCGGCACGCGGCTCACCAACATCACCCGCCACCTCCGGAACCGCGACGTGGACGTCGCCATGAACCGGGTGGCCTCGGCCATCCAGGACTGGGCCGGCGGCACGCGCATCGGCGTATGCCTCGCCGAATTCAACCGCAAATGGGCGCGGCGCCTGCTCGGCCAGAACGCCGTGGTGCTCCTGATCTCGGACGGCCTCGACCGCGACGTCGGCGAAGGCCTGGGCGCGGAGATGGAGCGCCTGCACAAGTCCTGCCGCAAGCTCGTCTGGCTCAACCCGCTGTTGCGCTACGAGGGGTTTCAGCCGCGGCCGTCCGGGGTGCGCGCGATGCTGCCGCACGTGGACGCCTTCATGCCGGTGCACAACATCGAGAGCCTGGTCGAACTGGCGCGCGAACTGGAACACGGCAAGTGGCAGCGCCATTCCGGTAGAATTGCCGCCTGAAACATAAAGGAATCAAGATCATGGAAATGACCGGCGAGCAGATCATCCCCGCAGCACAGGCCGAAGTCTGGCGCGGCTTGAACGACCCCGAAGTGCTCAAAGCCTGCATTACCGGCTGCGAGTCGATCGAAAAGCTGACCGGCACCGAATACGCGATTGTGACGACCGCGGCGATCGGCCCGGTCAAGGCCAAGTTCCGCGGCAAGCTGCTGCTCGCCGACCTCGACCCGCCGAATTCGTACTCGCTTTCCTTCGACGGCCAGGGCGGAGCGGCGGGCTTCGGCAAAGGCTCGGCCAAAGTGTCGCTCGCAGCCGCGGGCGCGGGCACCCGGCTCAGCTATGCGGTGAAAGCGCAAGTGGGGGGCAAGCTGGCGCAGATCGGCTCGCGCCTGATCGACGGCGTGGCGAAAAAAATGGCGGATGATTTCTTCGCCGCTTTCAACCGGAAAATGGCCGGGCCGGCCCCGGCGGCGGTCCCAGCCGAGACCGCGCCTGGCGCGGCGCCGCTGTGGTGGGTGGTGGCCATCATCGCGGCGATGTTCCTGCTCGCCTACTACACCTGAGCCGCGGACTGCGTCCATCCGCGTACGGCCTGCCTCAGTACTCGAAGTGCAATCGCGCTCCGGCGATAGTGACCGGCCCGCGGTCGGCGTTGTAGGCCGGGTTTCTGATGCGCTGGAAATCGAGCGTCACCCACGCGCCTTTGAATGCCTTGGCGACATAGGCAGCCTCGAATATCGCCTCCGGCCGGTAGTCGATTCGTCCGTCCCCGATGAAAAACCCCAGTCCGCCGGACGCGAGGTAATCGCGATGCGCAGCCGACAGACCGTTCCGGATCACCCCCAGGAACACGTTGTCGTCGGGCCGCCCCCATCTGGATCCTTTGACGTTGACTCCACCGGTCACGGAGCGCTCGATCTCGGTAAAGGCGTAGGTTTCGACGGCGCCGTTGTTCCAGCTCGCGCGGGCGAGCAAACCGACGTCGTCATTCAGCTTCTGCTCCAGGTCGACGCCGAATCCATACTTGACCTGGTCTTTGCGCACCTTGGCTACGTCGGGGGTGCCGCCGTTCACGGCGGCGAAATCGAGCGCATCGCGGAAGCCGCCCATGCGCGCAACATTGCGGAATCCGAGCAGGCGGATCTTGCCCGGCTGTCCCAGGATCTCATGCGCGTGCTCGAGTTCGACCTGGTCGCCGTGATGCCCGGCGATGCGGTAATCGAGCTGCAGCCCGTTCGACTGAAACGGTTGGAGGAAGCGCCCAAACCGAATCGCCCAGTCATCGCGGTAGTACTCGAGGGCCGCTCCCCAGCTGTAGCCGCGCGCATCGGCCGCAAAGTCGAAAGCACCGTGGGTCATTTGCGCCCAGTTCAGGAACTGGGTCCGCGGATCGTGGGAGTAAGAATTGGCGTCGAACAAATCGATGACCGACAGATTGCCGGCGGTCAACACCAGGCGCCGTTTGTCGACCGGACCGCCCAACTGGTTGGCCGAGGATTCGACGCGATCCGTGCCGCCACCCAAACTCCAGGTCTGGCGCGCATACAACCGAGCCCGGTAAATAGTCGGGGTCGGTCCCGCAGTCTTCTGGTTCTCCCCGTTGCTTAGTCCGCCCAGGCCAGTCAGGTTGGAGAGCGAAACAGCCTGGATGAGTTCGGGATTGAAGTAGAGTTCTGCGCCCGACCAAGGCCGCAATCCGAAGTAGGCCGTCGCGCTGAGCGAATAGCCTTTTTCATGATTGGGCGAAAGGCTGTTAGGGCCGGTGTAGAGCGCGCGCATGGGCGCGTGGCTTTGCCAGATATAGGTGGCCTGAAAGTACGCGTTTGTCGACTCTATGCCGGGCGCAACTGCGCGCTGTGCAGACGGCAGCGTTCGCAGTTCCTCGGCCGGCGCCGCTGGCACAAGCATGAACAGCGCCAATCCCAGCGCAAACACCTGGTGGTACCGCAGCACAAACTGGCGCATCACGTCATCTTTCAAAGGTCGAACTCAAGAAGTGCGCGAGCGCATTGCTGCTGCAGGCAATAGGCTAAAACACGATCACGCCGCGCGCGTTGCGGCCGGCCTCCAGGTCGGCAAACGCCTGCGCCGCTTCTTCGATGCGGTAGGTGCGGGTGATGAGTTCGTCCAGCTTGAGTTTCTTCGCCTGGTACAGTGCGATCAGCCGCGGGAAGTCCTCGCGCGGACGCGCCGAGCCGTAGTAGCTGCCGGTCAGCGTTTTTTCCTCGAAGGTGATCGAGGCCGTCTTCAGCGAAGTGTTGTCGTCGCCGCGCGCCACGCCCACCACCAGGGCGGTGCCGCCCTTGCGCAAGGCGCGGAAGGCTTGCTCCACCATCTTGCCCAGGCCGATGCACTCGAAGCTGTAGTCCGCCCCGCCGCCGGTGAGCTTTTTCACCGCCTTGACCAGGTTCTCTTCGCGGCCCGCGTTGAGCGTATGCGTGGCGCCGAACTGTTTCGCCAGCTCGAGCTTGTGCTCGGCCATGTCCACCGCGACGATGATGCCGGCACCGGCGATGGCGCAGCCCTGGATCACGTTCAGCCCCACGCCGCCGGCACCGATCACCAGCACGCTCGAACCCGGCTCCACCTTGGCCGTATTGAACACCGCGCCGACCCCGGTCATCACGCCACAACTGATCAGCGCCGCCTGCGGGAGCGGCATGCCGGGCGCGATTTTCACCACGTTGTCCACGTGCATCGTGGCATATTCGGCCATCACCCCGCAGGCGGAAAAGATATTCAGCGGCTTGCCCTGGGCGTCGCGCGTGCGCAGGCTGCCGTCGGGCAGGGAGATGATCGCCTTGGCGCCTACGTCGCACAAATGCGGGCGGCCGGTAACGCAGTAGCGGCATTTGCCGCACATGTTGACGAAGGAGCTGATCACCGTATCGCCGACGGCGAGCTCGGTCACGCCTTCGCCGACTTCGACCACGGTGCCCGCGCCTTCATGGCCGAGGATCAGCGGCAACGGCATGCCGATGGTGCCGTTGACCGCCGACAAATCGCTATGGCACACGCCGCAGGCGCCCAGCTTGACCATCACTTCGCCGCGGTGCGGCGATTCGACTTCGATCTGCTCCACCACCACCGGCACATTGTTCTGGCGGCATATGACTGCTTTCGCCTTGCGTCCCATGCTGACTCCCCGTTTCGGTTTGCGATGGCAAGCATTATGCAACCTGGCACGCGAAATCGCCAAACCGTTCGACGCATGCTTGCATGGGGCCTGCATTCCATAACAGGTCGCCGCAGACCGCGTCCGCGCTCGAACGCGATCCGGACTGGCGCAACCAGGCGGAGTTCGAGCGTGCCCGGGCAAGGATATAGCCGTTTGCCGGGTTATCGGGCAGAATAGCCGGGTTGCTGCTCCGGCGCGACCTGTCTGACGGTGGCATCGGTTCACAATATGCAATCCGATTCAACCAAATGAGGAGATCACTGTGGAACGTCGTTCCTTTCTGAAAAAAGCCGGTCTGGGCCTGGCGGCCGGCGCCGGAGTTACCGCGCCGGCGATCGTCAATGCGCAGGCACCCGCCGCCGGACTGCCGACCATATCGTGGCGCATGGCTACAAGCTGGCCGAAGAGCTTGGACACGCTGTACGGCGGCGCGGAACAGGTCGCCAAGCGCGTCTCGGCGGCGACCGGCGGCAAATTCACCATCAAGGTATTCGCTGCCGGCGAGATCGTAGGCGGGCTGCAGGTCCTGGATGCGGTGCAGAACGGCACCGTGGAATGCGGGCATACCGCGACCTATTACTATTTCGGCAAGGACCCCACGTTTGCCTTATCCTGCGCTGTCCCGTTCGGCCCGAATTCGCGCCAGCAGAATGCGTGGATGTATCACGGCGGCGGCCTCGAGCTGATGCGCGAGTTCTACAAGGGCTACAACGTGATGCAGATTCCCGCAGGCAACACGGGCTGCCAGATGGGCGGCTGGTTTCGCAAGGAAATCAAGACGGTCGCAGATCTCAAGGGCGTAAAATTCCGCGTCAGCGGCTACGCCGGCCTGGCGCTGGGCAAGCTGGGCGTGGTGCCGCAGCAGCTCGCCGGCGGCGACGTATACCCGGCGCTGGAAAAAGGCACGATCGACGGAGCCGAGTGGGTCGGCCCCTATGATGACGAGAAGCTCGGCTTCTACAAGGTGGCGAAGTATTACTACTACCCGGGCTGGTGGGAAGGCGGACCCGAGCTCGACCTGCTGGTGAACATCAAATCCTGGGAAGCCCTGCCCAAGGAGTACCAGGCCATCCTCGAAGCGGCATGCGCCGAGGCGAATATCTCGATGCTGGCGAAGTACGACACGCTCAACCCCGCCGCACTGAAGCGGCTGATCGGAAACGGCGTACAGCTGCGGCCGTTTTCGAACGAAATCATGGCGGCCTGCTACAAAGCCGCGAATGAGGTCGCCGAAGAAATCTCGGCCAAGAACCCCCAGTTCAAGAAGGTCTACGATGCCATGGTCAAGTTCCGCAACGAACAGGTGCAATGGTTCTCGATTGCGGAAAATCGTTACGACAACTTCATGGTGGCAGCGGAACGCCTGACCCAGCGCGCGCCGAAGAAGAAGTGAGTCCGGCAAACGGAGCCCAGTGCGGGCGCCGTTTGCGGCTGGTTCAAGAAAAAACCCCGCTCGCGCGGGGTTTTTTTGGCCTGTGAGCGTGCTGTCCAAGCTGGACAGCTACACCCGCATGCGCTGTAGTTCTACTTTCCGCCAGGCGGTTTCGCAGGCACCGTCCCTGTAGTCGCTTCCGGCTTATCGGCGCCGCCCGGGGCCGCATTTTCCGCACCCGCCGCCGGGGGCTCGGCGGCGGGGTCCTTGCCGAGTTCGCGTTCCAGCGCATTTTCCATATCGCTCTCGCCCTTGGCGCCGGGTGCCCCAGTCGCATCGGGCACCTGGATTTCCATCTTGTCGATGTTCACGGCCGCCTTCTTCGTCAAACCGCCGCTGACTATTTGCGGCACTGCGATGATCAGTGCGACCATAATTACCTGGATCAGGACGAAGGGCACCGCGCCCCAGTAGATCTGGGTGGTGGTCACACCGGCAGTGCGTTTACCGCTGACCCGGTCCACGTAATCCTTGCTCGGGGCGACGCTGCGCAGATAGAACAGGGCGAAACCGAAGGGCGGATGCATGAACGAGGTCTGCATATTGACCCCCAGCAGCACGCCGAACCAGATGAGGTCGATACCGAGTTTCTCCGCCACCGGCCCGAGCAGAGGGATAACGATAAACGCGAGCTCGAAAAAATCGAGGAAAAACGCCAGCACGAACACCAGAAGGTTGACCACGATCAGGAAGCCAAGCTGGCCGCCGGGCAGATTCAGCAGCAGGTTCTCGACCCAGATGTGGCCGTCCACGCCGTAGAACGTGAGGCTGAATACGCGTGACCCGACCAGGATGAACACGACGAAGCAGGACAGCTTCGCCGTCGCATCCATCGCCTGGCGCAGCAGCGGGAAGGATAGGCGCCGGCGCGCCAGCGCCATGGCCAGCGCGCCGGTGGCACCCATCGCCCCACCTTCGGTGGGCGTCGCCACGCCGAGGAATATGGTACCCAGCACGAGGAAGATCAGCCCCAGCGGCGGGATCAGCACGAAGGTCACGCGCATCGCGATCTTGGACAGCAGGCCCAGCTTCAGCACCTGGTTGAGCACCGCGGCGAAAAAGGCGACGCCGACCCCGACCGCGGTCGAAACCACCAGCAATTCGTCCAGAGGCGCATCGGGCGGGTAGTGATATTTGGAGAACGCGACTGAAGCAGCCACTGCGATGATCACGAGGACCGTCAGCGAGGGAATGCCGCTGCTGCCGTTGGGCTCGCGGAAAGTGCGCGCCTCTAGCGGCAAGGCGGGCGCCCACGACGGCTTCACGAACGTGACACCGAGCGCGTAGAGGGCATACAGGCCCGCTAACATAAGGCCGGGAATGAAGGCGCCCGCATACATATCGCCCACGGACTTGCCCAGCTGGTCGGCCAAGACGATCAGCACCAGCGACGGCGGGATGATCTGCGCCAGCGTGCCCGAAGCGGCGATCACACCGCTGGCGAAGCGCCGGTCGTAGCCGTAGCGCAGCATGATAGGCAGCGATATCAGGCCCATCGAGATCACCGAAGCCGCCACCACGCCGGTGGTCGCGGCGAGCAGCGCGCCGACGAATATCACGGCAAAGGCGAGCCCGCCGCGCAGGGGCCCGAACAGCTGACCGATGGTGTCGAGCAGGTCCTCGGCCATGCCGCTGCGCTCAAGGATCAGGCCCATGAAGGTGAAAAACGGCACCGCAAGCAGGGTGTCGTTGGACATCACCGCCCAGACGCGCTGCGGCAGCGCCTGGAACAGTGAGGGATGCAGCAACCCCAGTTGGACGCCGATGAGCCCGAACAGGATGCCGTTGGCGGCGAGCGCAAAAGCCACCGGATAGCCGATCAGCAGGAAAAACACCAGCGCCCCGAACATCACGGGCGCCATGTTATGCGTCAGCAGTTCTATCATGCCGCCGGCTCCCCCCGCTCCTTGCGCAGCGCCTCGGCAAGCTGCTCTTCCAGGCTCGGGCCTTCGTTCTTTTCAGACGGGTCCGGAATCAAGCCGCGCAGGAAAGCGACGCGCTTGATCAGTTCCGAAATCCCCTGCAGGACCAGCAGGACGAAGCCGACCGGGACCATCAGGCGTGCCGGCCAGACGATCAGGCCGCCGGCGTTGGACGACTCCTCGTGGAGTTGATAGGACTGGACAAATACCGGCCAGGACATCCACATGATCGCGATCGCCATCGGCAACAGGAAGAACAGCGTTCCCAGAACGTCGATCCAGGCCCGGGCGCGCTTGGACAGGCGACCGGAGATGACGTCTATGCGCACGTGCTGATTGTGCAGCAGGGTGTAGCCAGCACCGAGCAGGAACACCGCCGAGAACAGATACCACTGGATTTCGAGCCAGGCGTTCGAACTTCTGTCGAAGGCGTAGCGCACGCTCGCATTGCCGGCGCTGACTAATACCATGACCAGAATCAGCCAATAGGTCAAGCGGCCAACGCGCTCGTTCAGTGCGTCTATAAGACCGGATAGTCGAAGCAGTGTTTTCACGGGATCCCTCTTATTTAAGCAAGGACATTGAACCTCATTAGTACTCTGGCTTTTCAAGCCGAGGCGGGAGAATTATAAGAGATTTTCCCCTACTACCGATAAGGTTTTACCCGATTTGCGCAAGGCCTCGTCGGCTCCAGGCCGGGGCGCTCAGTTGCCGGCGACGGTCATGCTGTCGATCAGGATCGAGCCGCAGCGGCGCGAACCGCGCGTGAGCTCGTCCTTGCCCACCGCCGCTATACCCTTGAACATGTCGCGCAGATTGCCGGCGATGGTGATCTCCTCCACCGGGTAGCGGATAACCCCGCCCTCCACCCAGTATCCGGCCGCGCCGCGCGAATAATCGCCGGTGACCATGTTGATGCCCTGTCCCATCAGGTCGGTGACAAACAGGCCGCGGCCCATTTTTTTCAGCAGCCCGGGCAGATCGAGCCCGCCGCTCTGAAGTATCAGGTTGTGGCTGCCGCCGGCGTTGCCCGTGGTGCGCATGCCCAGCTTCCTGGCCGAATAGGTGCCGAGGAAATAGCCCTGCAGCACGCCGTCCTTCACCACCTCGCGCGGCCGCGTGGCGACGCCGTCGTCGTCGAAGTAGCAGCTCGCCAGCCCTTTCTTCAGGTGCGGCCGCTCGCTCAACTGCACCAGCGGCGAAAATACCTGCTTGCCCAGGCTGTCCAGCAGAAACGAGGTTTTGCGATACAGGCTGCCGCCGCTTACCGCGCTGACAAAGCTCGCCAGCAAACCGCTGGCCATCGGCGCCTCGAACAGCACCGGCACTTTCATCGTCTTCAGCTTGCGGCCGCCCAATCGCGCCAGGGCGCGCTGCCCGGCATAGCGTCCCACCGCCTCGCCGGCGGGCAGATCGCGCGCGGCGCGCGCCTCCGCGTACCAGTCGTCGCGCTGCATCGCCCCGTCCTGCGCCGCAATCACCGCGCACGAAAGGTAATGGCGCGTAGTCGGATAGCCGGCGGCAAAGCCGTTGGAGTTGGCCACCACGAATTGGTGGTGCTGGGTCGAGACCCCCGCCCCTTCGGAGTTGACGATGCGCGGGTCCAGGGCGAACGCCGCAGCCTCACAGGCGCGAGCGCGCTCGATCGCTTCATCGACGGGCAGATCCCAGGGATGGAACAGGTCGAGGTCATGGATCTCGCGCGCCATCAGCTCGGGTTCGGCCAGGCCGGCACAGTCGTCGCTCGCGGTAAAGCGCGCGATGCTGACCGCCGCCGCCACGGTGTCGGTGAGCGCCTTGGGCGAGAAATCCGAGGTGCTGGCAAAACCCTTGCGCTGGCCCAGGTAGGCGGTGACGCCTATGCTCTTGTCGCGGTTGTACTCGATGGTCTCGACCTCCCCCTTGCGCACCACGGCGGTCTGGCCATAGCCCTCGGAGACGTCACTTTCGCCGGCGCTCGCGCCTTGCGCGGCGGCTTGCCGCAGCAAATCCAGGGCGATTTGCCTGAGGGTATCGAGCGGATAGGTAAAGCGCGCTGTCGTCATTGAACTATTGCCATTGGGATAGTGTGCAAGCCGCAAAAACCATTATCATAGCAGGTCGAACCTTCCTCACCCGGCCCCATGCAAGACGAACTGACCAGCAAAACGCGCAAAAAAAAGGACATGCTGGCCCTGCAGGACCTGGGCGTGAAGCTGGTCGAGTTGAATGAGCAGCAGCTCGAGACCATGCAGCTACCCGAGTCTCTGCTCGCGGCGGTGCAGGAAGCCAGGCGCCTCACCAAGCACGAGGCGCGGCGGCGGCAGATGCAATACATCGGCCGCCTGATGCGCGACATCGACGCCGCGCCGATACGCGACCGGCTCGAGGAGTGGCTGGGGCAAGGGCGCGAGCACACGGCGCAGCTGCACACCCTCGAGCGCTGGCGCGACGAACTCCTGGCCGGCGACCCGGCCCTGGCGCGCTTCCTCAACGAATACCCGGGCGCCGACAGCCAGAAGCTGCGCACCCTGATCCGCAACGCGCGGCGCGAACAGAGCGCGGCCCTGCCGCCCAAGAGCTACCGCGAACTGTTCCGGGTACTGCGCGAGATGACTACAAAGGAGCCCGCAGCCGATACCTAAGGCTCGGCAGCCAGACTAAACGCATGCAAAACAATCCGGACATATTATTGATCGGCCTGGTTTCGATCAGCGACCGCGCCTCGGCCGGCGTGTACAAGGACGAAGGCATCCCGGCGCTCGAGGACTGGTTCGGCAAGGCCATCGCCAGCCCGGTCTGGCGCGTGCAAACGCGCCTGATTCCGGACGAGCAGCCGGTAATCGAGCAGACCCTGGCCGAGCTGGTCGATCAAGCCGGCTGCCACCTCGTCTTCACCACCGGCGGCACCGGCCCGGCCGAGCGCGACGTCACGCCCGAGGCCACGCTCGCCGTTGCCCACAAACTCATGCCCGGCTTCGGCGAGCAGATGCGCAGGATCAGCCTGGAATTCGTGCCTACCGCCATCCTGTCGCGCCAGGTTGCGGTGATCCGCTACCGCCGCGCGGCCGGGGGTCGGGCAACCGGCAGCCTGATCATCAACCTGCCCGGCCAGCCCAAGTCGATCAAGGAGACGCTGGAAGGCCTCAAGGACCGGGACGGCAAGCAGATCGTCCCGGGCATATTTGCCGCCGTGCCCTATTGCATCGACCTCATCGGCGGGCCGTACATAGAGACCAACGAGGACGTGATCAAGGCGTTCCGCCCGAAATCCGCGATCCGACCGAAGAAGGATTAGCCGCTTTGAGCGCAGAACCCCTGGAAACCATAGAAATCGAGACTGCGGCCGATCCGCGGGCCAGCATAATCTGGATGCACGGCCTGGGCGCCGACGGCAATGACTTCGCGCCCCTGGCCGATGAAATCGACCTGCCCGTCGCCGTGCGCTACATCTTTCCGCATGCCCCGATGATGCCGGTGAGCATCAACGGCGGCTATGTGATGCGCGCCTGGTACGACATCAGCGATGCCGCCATCCGGCGCGAAGATGAATCGGGCGTGCGCGCCTCGCAGCGTCTCGTCGAGGACCTGCTGGCGCGCGAGAAATCCCGCGGCATCGGCGCGGGCCGCATCGTGCTCGCCGGCTTCTCCCAGGGCGGGGCGATCGCGCTGCAGGCCGGCCTGCGCCATGGTGAGCGCCTGGCCGGCATCATGGCCCTCTCGACCTATGTGCCGCTCGCCGACCAGCTTGCGGCGGAGGCCAACCCGGCCAACCGCGGGGTGCCGATTTTCATGGCGCACGGCACGGCCGACCCGATGATCCCGCTCGCTCGCGCCCAGGCCTCGCGCGACCTGCTGCTGCAGCAGGGTTACGCGCTCGAATGGAGCGAGTACCGGATGCAGCACTCGGTGTGCCCGCAGGAAATCGCCGACATCGGCGCCTGGCTCGGGCGCGTGCTCGCCTGAAGAGGACCAAACCCCCGAAAAAGTTCTGATCTTCCGCGATGCTCCGCGCTTCGCCGGAGGCAGGAAAAGCTCAATGCACGAGCTGGTTGATCTCGATGATGGGAAGCAGAATGGCGAGCACGATCATCAGCACCACCCCGCCCATCACCAGGATCATCACCGGCTCAAGCAGGGTCAGGAATACCGCCAGGCGACGCTCGAGCGCCTGTGTCTCGAGCGCGGCGGCACGCTGCAGCATCTGCTCCAGCTTGCCGCTCACTTCCCCGCTGGCAACCAGATGCACCATCAGCGGCGGAAACGCGTGCGTCGCGCCCAGCGCGCGCGCCAGGCTCTCGCCTTCGCGCACGCGCTCGATCACGCCTTCGATAGCCTCGCGCATCACCATGTTGGTCATCACGCGCGCGCCGGAATTGAGCGCAGAGAGCAACGGCACGCCGCCGCCGACGAGAATGGCGAGCGTGCTGGCGAAACGCGACGTGTTGACGCCGCGAATCAACTGCCCCAGCCAGGGCGTGCGCAGCAACATCGCGTCCCAGCGGCGTCTGGGCGCATCGCGGCGCAGCGCCAGGCGCACGGCAACCACGGCGCCGACGCCGGCGACCGCAAGATAGATCCAGGCCGCGCGCAGGAAATCGGAGAGTCCGATGAGCGCGCGCGTGAGCAGCGGCAGGCTCTGCCGCGACTGCTGAAACACCTGCACGATCTGCGGCACCACAAACACCAGCAGGCCGGTGACAATGCTGACCGCAACCAGGGTGACCAGCACCGGGTAAAGCAGCGCAAGCGTGGTTTTCTGCTTCAGCGCCTGGCGCGCGTCGAGATAATCCGCAAGATGCTGCAACACCGTCGGCAGCGCGCCCGATTCCTCGCCGCCGTGCACCAGCGCGCGGTAGAAATCGGGAAAACTCTTGTCGTAAGCACCCATGGCGGCGGCGAGGGAATGCCCGGCTGTAATCTCGGCTTTGATTCCGCCCAGAACCTCGCGCGTCATCGGCACCGCAGCCTCCTCGATCAGCGCGGTGAGCGACTGCTCCATCGTCAGGCCGGATACAAGCAGCGTTGCCATCTGCCTCGTGACCAGGCTTAGTTCGTCCGAAGACATGCCGCGTGCCCACGGCTGGCTTGCACGCTCGCGCGCACGCACCAGATCGATCGCGGAGGGGTGCAGGCCCTGGGCGCGCAACTGCGCGCGCGCCTGGCGCGGCGTATCGGCCTGAACTATTCCGGATACCGTGCGCCCGGCCGCGTCCAGCGCCTCGTAGCGGAATGCTTCCATGGCCCGGTGCTATTCGCGCGTCACGCGAACCACTTCTTCCAGGCTGATTGCGCCTTCGGCGGCCCAGCGCATGCCGTCATCGCGCAATGAGCGCATGCCCTGCGCCACCGCATGCTCGCGCAGCACTTGCTCGGAAGAACGGTCATGGATCAGCCGGCGCAAGCCATCGTCGACGCTCAGCAATTCGTAAATGCCGGTACGGCCGCGGTAACCCGAATGGTTGCAGGCGGGGCAGCCTTGAGCGGTAAAGAAAGTTCCTGGTCTGGGCGCGAATCCAAGCGCCTTCAGCTGCGCCCCATCGGCGGCGAAGGGCTTGCGGCATTCCAGGCACAGCCGGCGCACCAGCCGCTGCGCCCCCACGCCGATCAGGCTGGAGGCGAGCAGAAACGGCTCCACGCCCATGTCGACCAGCCGGGTAACGGCGCTCACCGCATCGTTGGTGTGCAGCGTGGCAAACACCAGATGGCCGGTGAGGCTCGCCTGCACCGCGATCTGCGCCGTTTCCAGATCCCGGATTTCGCCGATCATGACGACGTCGGGGTCCTGGCGCAAAATGGTGCGCAGGGCGCGCGCGAAGCTCATTTCGATGCGGGTGTTGATCTGGGTCTGGCTGATGCCATCGAGGTCATACTCGATCGGATCCTCGACGGTCATGATGTTGAGCGCCTTCGGATCCAGCCTTGAGAGCGCGGCGTAGAGCGTCGTGGTTTTGCCCGACCCGGTCGGGCCGGTGACCAGCACAATCCCGTGCGGCTCGCGAATGAGCTTGTCCATGTGCGCGAGGGTTGCGTCGTCCATGCCGAGGCGCGACAGATCCAGCCGTCCGGCCTGCTTGTCGAGCAGGCGCAGCACCACGCGCTCGCCGTGCCCGGTTGGAATCGTCGACACCCGGACGTCGATCGGTTTGCCCGCCACCCGCAGCGTAATACGCCCATCCTGCGGCAGGCGCTTCTCGGCGATATCGAGCTGGGCCATGATCTTCACGCGCGAAACGATCGACCCGTGCAGCGCACGCGCCGGTTCGATCAGGTCGCGCAGCGTGCCGTCGATCCGCAGCCGCACCACCGAGCGCGTCTCGAAGGGCTCGATGTGGATGTCGGATGCGCCGTCGCGCAGCGCCTGCGTGAACAGCGCATTGATCAGCCGGATAAGCGGCGCATCGTTCTGGCTCTCGAGCAGATCCTCGACCCTGGGGATTTCCTGCAGCAGCCTGGTCAGATCCAGGTCCTGCGCGAGGTCGTCGGCAAGGGCGGCCGCACCTACGTCGGCGGCGTTGTACAAGGCGGAGACGAGCTCGTCGAACTCGTCAACGCCGATGCGCCGGGTCTGCAACGGCACGCCAAGTGCACGGCGCACTTCGGCGAGCGCGCCGGCGTGCGCGCCGTTGCGCACCGCCACCTGCGCCAAGCCGTCGTCCAGAGCGGTGACGACGACGCCGTTGGCCTTGGCAAAAGCGTAGGGAACGGCCGGTTTAACGCTCATTTCGGCGCGGTTGTTGCGGGCTTGTCCGGTGCACCCGGTGCCGCGCCCTGACGTGGCGGCAGGCTGGGCGACCCGAAATCGGAAATATCGGTAGTCGCGGGTTTAGCCTTGCGTTGCTCTCCCACGATGTAGTCGTAGCGGTCGTTGGTGACCGAAGTGACTCCCTGCGCGCTGCGCAGCAGCGTCGGCCGCAGGAACACCATGAGGTTGGTCTTGGTGCGCGAGCGCGTGTTGTATTTGAACAGGCTGCCAATTAATGGAATGTCTCCCAGCCCCGGAACTTTTTCCACACTATCCTTGACCGTGTCCTGGATCAGGCCGCCGATCACCACGATCTGACCATCGTCGACCAGCACCGTCGATTCGACCGAACGTTTGTTGGTGATTATGCCGGCGGCGTTGGTGCTGTCCTGAATGTTGGACACTTCCTGGTAAATCTGCAGCCGGACAGCCCCGCCTTCGGAGATCTGCGGCTTGATCCGCAGGGTGAGGCCGACGTCCTTGCGCTCGACCGTCTGAAACGGCGTCGGCGTGGTGGCCGCAGCCGAAACCGCGTATGAGCCGGTGACGAACGGGACGTTCTGGCCGATCACGATTTTCGCTTCCTCGTTATCGAGGGTCAACAGCGTCGGCGTGGACAGGATGTTCGCATTTGCGTCCGTCTGCAGCGCGCGGACCAGAAGACCGATGTTCAAAATCTGCGCCCCGACGCCCGGAATCGTGATCGTGCCCTTTATCACGCCTATATTCAGGCCCTGTCCCGCCGTGCTCGGATTCTGGGAAATGCCGACGATGTTCTGCCCCGCGGTGCCGAAATTGGTGCCGCCGAACACCTGCCCGGTGCTCTTGCCGACGCCAGTGAGGTCCTGCCACTGGATGCCGAACTCGGCAGCCTTGTCGGCGGTGACCTCGGCGATCAGCGCTTCTACATACACTTGGGCCCTGCGCACATCGAGTTTTTCCAGCGCGGCGCGCAAGTTGTTGTAGATCGCATCGGGGGCCGTGATGATGATCGAGTTGGTGGCGGCATCGGCCTGAATGATGCCCGGTGTCGAGGAACCGGTTTGCGCCGGCGTTGGCGTTGGCGTTTGCCCCAGCGGCGCCGCGCCCAGCGGCGTGGTCGTGCGCGTTTGCCCGAGCGCGGATTCCCCGGTATAGATCGCGCGCAAGATCTCCGCCAGTTTCACCGCTTCCGCGTTTTTCAGGTAGACGACGTGAATATTGCCGGCAGCGCTGGTGGGCGAGTCGAGCATTGCCACCAGTTGGCGCACGCGCAGGAGTCGCGAGGGATCGCCGGAGCGCGCGAGCACGCTATTCGAGCGCGCGTCCACCGTAACCGCAAAGCGCAGGCTCTGGTCCGGTGACGCCTGGTTCTGCGCCGACTCCGCAAACAGGCGGTTGATCGTTTGTGCAACGTCCAGTGCCGATGCATAGTGAAGCGGAATCATAATCGGATCGGAGCCGCCCGGCTGATCGATCGATTCGATGATTTTTTCGATGCGCGCAAGATTGCTCGCGTAATCCGTGACCACCAGGGTGTTGTTGTTCGCGTAGGCGGTGATCGTGTTGTTGGCGGCGATCAGCGGGCGCAGAACCGGCACCATCTGCGTTGCCGATTCATATTGCAGCTTGAACACCTGCGTCTGGACCGTATCTCCGGCAGCGCGCGGCTTTTCCTGCGGGCCTGTCGCAAGGCTCTGGTGCAGTTTGGCGTCGATCTCCGGAACGATCGCGACCCTGCCGCGTTCCTCGACCGCGGTAAAGCCCTGCAGACGCATGGCCGACAGAAACACCTCATACACGAGCGCCCTGGACATCGGCTTGGCCGAGACGATATTGATCGTGCCCTTGACCCGCGGATCGAGTACGAAATTCTTTCCGGTAATCTCGCTCACCGCCTTCACCACGCCCTCGATGTCGGCGTTGACGAAGTTGAGTGTGACCATATCGGGGCCCGTCGGCCGCTCGGCCGGGGCAGCGCCGGAGCCGGTCGGGCGCGCGGGCTGGGCAGCGCCCGGGCTGGGCGGGGGGGCCATGTCGGCGGGCCACGCCTGACCGCTCGAGACTACGATGGCCAGCCACAGAAAACCAGTTCGTAACCAGTAATGCTTCATAGATGATCCTCGGGCGCGCCGTGAATAAGCGATGGCGACATCATTTGAAAATCATAGGTTCTAATCGCTGTCATTT
>Ga0097691_1001208_pt1 | contig 19618 bp, 20 predicted proteins | sample NGESurdeep072012_8_FD_72858 | JGI IMG/M metagenome (GOLD analysis project Ga0097691, IMG submission 72858) | Arctic peat soil microbial communities from Barrow, Alaska - NGEE Surface sample 210-1 deep-072012 | ecosystem: Environmental > Terrestrial > Soil > Wetlands > Peat ... | reverse complement strand
AAATTGCCGGCGTCGAGCTGCTCGGCAAGCCGCTCCCATGCAAACGGGGCGGATCCCAGAAAGCCAAGCAGAAATCCGCAATAGGCCGCGAGGTCCTTGATGGCTGTGCGGCGCAGCTGGTAATACTCGGAAAGAACACTGCCTCCCGCGCAGTGGTGTTCTGCGCATAAGAATCTACGCGAGGGGCGAAGCCGTGTCGTAAAGGTGTTGTCGAGGCGGGCCGAGTCGAAAGAATCGTCTAGGCGGCGACAGGGCAGGTCGCCCCGTACGGGCCCGCCGGAACATCGATTACCGGTGCGGTCAAAAGTGGCGCTGAAAAATCGAGCTCAGCGGCGAGGTTGTTCGCGCCGGCGTCGCGCACGGACAGCGGCTGGAGGCCCCACCGCCACTCGATGAGCCCGAGGATCGAAGCGTGGTCGTAGACAACGCTCGACGTCCGGCGCCGCGCCGCGAACGGAGAAATCAAGAGGGTGGGCACGCGGAAACCGCGCAGCCCGTCGACGTTGCCCACATCTCGCTCTCCTGACGGAATCGGTGCCGCGGGCGGCGGAACGTGATCGAAGAATCCGCCCCACTCGTCGAACGTGATGATAAGAAGCGTCTTTCGCCACGCCGGACTGGTGGTTACCGCGTGGTAAATGCGCGAGAGAAAAGCCTCCCCGTCCCGAATGTCTCCGGGCGGGTGATAGCTGTCGCTTACGTCCGCAGAAAAATCGGGATCAACGAGCGCAACGCTGGGAAGAGTTCCGGCGGCGGCGTCGGCAATGAACGAAGTGATCGGCCGGATCAACGATGTGTAACGGGTGCCGAACAGCGTCGCCGAGACAAAGGATGAACCATAGTTCAGTCCTGTCAGGCCCGCCGCCCCGAGCTTGTCCCAGATCGTCGGGAGTGTACTGGCGACTAACGTGTTCTCGATCCGGTCGGTCTGACCAGCCTGCATGATCAACCGATTGGGATACGTCGGACCGAGAAAGGGCGCGAAGTATCTGTCCAGAACTGTCCACTGCGGGGCGGCCTGCCCGAAAAACGCGAGATCAGCCGCCTCGTAGTATCCGATTGCGTACTCATCGTTGTTCTCGGCGCGAAGCCAGCCGTCACACAGACCATTGTTGTACGCCGTTCTGCCCCCTGCAAATGAATGCGACGGATCAACGAAGGCACATCCCTGAAAATCCTCGAGATGGTGAGTCTGCCGGGAGAGACCGTCGCGGTTGAGATACGAGAGGCCCGCCTGCCTCGCTTCGGCCGCTGGCAGCCAGCCCAGCAGATGGTCGAACGATCGATTCTCCATCGTCACCACGACGATGTGATCCAGCCCGCTGTCTGCCGGCGTCGGTGGCCCTGGGATATCGGTGGAGCTGGAGCAGCCGAGGAGTCCCGCACCAGCGCCAATCGCCAGGCGCGCGAAGAATTCACGCCGCGTGGTTACGGAGGTGCGGAGTACTGCCGGATGCCTGATCACGTCAGCCCGCAGAGCGCATGATCCTCGAATTGACGAGCATGCGCTGCAGTGGCTCCTCCATTTCCGGATTGTTCGTGATCATGAACCACCGGCCGCGAACAGAAAAAATCATTGGCGCGTCGGGTAATACATCGAATCACGAAACCGCCGCGGCGCAATGTGGTCGCGAACTGCATCGCGTCGCGGTAGCCGGCGTCGCTTGGGCGAAGAAACGAAAGCGTGTCGCCAGGCAGCGGGCACACGAACGAACGGCTTGGTGAGGCAGGCGTGGACTGAGCCGCAAGCGCGGAACCAACCAGGACAATGCTGCCAAGAAGGAGGAGAATGCGCATCTATGGTCATACCTCGATTTGTCCCCAAAGTCTATATATAGTCGTGGTGCAGGAATGCGGGGCGCGAGTGGCGCATCTCGCGCAGGACGGTCACCGGCCGAACTCGTCCGCCAGCCGCAGAATCTCCTCTCGAATGCCCTGACGCTCGGCGACAAGCCGGAGGTATCCCCACCGCCGGAAGCGCGAGAAGAAAAATGCGCGCACCCACGCTTTGAGCTCATCGAGCCGCTCGAAAAAGCGTAGCGACACATACCCGCTGAGCGGAGCCACGATGAGCGCGCCCAATCCGAAGGCAATCCCGCGATACAGGCCCGCGGCTACAGCCACGGCGATCCACGTGAGCGGAAAGAGAAGTGCTCCCGCCAATATCTTGATCGTTGCAACGAGGCCGTCATCCCCGCGCGCCAGTCGCGTCGCGAGAAGGCCAACCAGGCGATATGCCGGATAGTTTATGAGCGTTCCGACCAGGGCAACCGGCAGCACCAGTAAGGAAAACGCGGCGCCTTTGACCAAATGGCCAACCGATCTCGCTGGAGCGGTTCTCGCGGGGGCGAGCGTTTTGGGATCGACACCGGCTTGAGCCAGCTCCGCCTGGTATCGCGCGATGCGCGCCGAGAGTGACGCTATGCGTTCCGGTGCCTGGCTGCGAAGTGCGGAGTAGCCCGCCAGTATTCGGCGGCGCAGCTCGAATTGCTGTGCAAGGCGTTCGTTCGAGGCCGGTTGGTCGGCCTCGAACAACTCCTCGGCGCGGGCAGCGAGCGCGAGAGCTTCGTGCTCGTCGGCCTGGAGCGTGACTTCGCTCAGCGCTCTTTCGATGCGGGCGGTGAGGCGGCGCACTTCGTCCGGCGGTGGCTCGCCGTCAGCGCCCAATGCGGCCGGCGCAACGGTGATTGGCTGCCCAAAGTAGAGCAGAGCTTCGCTTCGAAAGATTCCTTTGGCGGTGTAGTAGATGCCCATTGGCGACACAGTGAGTTCCGCGCCGCCTCCATTGGCCAGCGCTGCGGCGCCGAGCGCAATGCGCGCCGCTCCGGTTTTCAACGGCCGCAGCTTCGGGTCATCGTGCGACGCACCTTCTGGGAAAATGGCAATGACACCCCCGCCGGAGAGAATTGCGCGGGCGCGCTCGAACGTCTGACGATTCTTCTCCGGCTGGAACCCTTCGTCCTGCCGGCGATAAACGGGAATGGATCCAAGTGCCTTTACGAACCACCCGATCACGGGCATGTCGAACAGGGGCGCCTTCGCGAGAAACGAAACCGGGCGGGGTGACAGGCAGAGCAGGAAGAGGGGATCGATGAGCCCGTTCGGGTGATTGACCGCGAGAATTACTGGACCATGTCGGGGCACCCGCTCGATGTTGGAGATCTCGATGCGCGGAAAGAAGACTCTGAGGATGAGGCGAAGCAGCGAGCGGAGCAGCCCTCTCACAGCGACGATGGCAGGGCGTCGCTCAACGCGAGTCGGCCAGCGTGTACGCGAACTCGTAGGAGTGTCTTCCGCCCTCGATGATTATTTTCATCGTGCCGGCAATCCCCGACAGCTCGCCGGTACCGGAATCCGGCACAACGGTGACGGCCAGCTGCTGTTCTCCGCGCGTCATCGTTCCGATGTGCTGCAGGATGAACGTACCGGTTCGTCCGTTGAGTGTTCCGGTCACCCGCTCCATCGCGACATACCCCGCTGAGTTCTTGACGCTCGTCATGCCGGTCAGCATCTCGCCCTTGCTGGTTCCCTCCAGGTCGCCGTGGAACTGCTTGTCGATGGACATCCTGCCAAGCAGCGAGCCCTCGGAGTTATCGTATGCCGCCAGTGGGTTGACCTTTACTTCGAACGTTCCCGTTGCGCGAGTTGTCACGACCATCTCCTTTGACGGGGCGGCCTGAGCAGGGGTTGTTGCCTGCCCATGAACCGGTACGGAAAAGCTAAGCAATAGCCAGCTACCGACCACCGCCGGCTTCCAGTCAAACGTCTTCATGGACCGGCCCCTCCATGTGTCCCTGTCTCTCGCGGCATTGCATCACGGGTCGAATACGACTGAGCCGTCCTGCACGGCATCGAGGATCGTAAGCAGATATGCCTGGGCCTTTGCCGGAGTGTAGCAACTCGAACAGAGAAGCGAGAGCGGCGGTTGGACTTCGTCTTCCATTGAAGCCTCCGAAGGGAAGATCCCTGAAGGGGTTCGGCCGACCTCAAATTTGCGAGTACGAGCCGCGACGGGCAAAGTCGCTAATTTCCACGGATGTCGAAACTGTCACCGTACCGTTCGCTCTCCGTGGATCGTCGTGTCATGCTTGTGACCCACGCGATGCAGGCCAGTCGCGAGGGGCGCGACCTTTTCATCCAGCGGCTGGTTGCGCGCGGCGGAGGCTTTCGTGCGGTCGCTCTCAAAGCGTGGCCGACAGATCGCCTTGCCCGGGAGATAGTGCGAATGAAGGCGGAGACCGCGAGCGACGAGCTGGACCTGCTCCAGCTCTTGTACGTCGACCTCGACCCGTCGATACAGACCACGTTTCTGGAGGCTGCCGGCGTCGCGCATGACGGCGGAAAAATCCCGGAGGCACTCGAGCCTCCGTATGCAGATGCGGACGCGGTGAGGCGCGGAGCGGCCGCCGTGCAGGAACGACACGGTGCCGACGGCGTTCACTACCTCCGGACGATCAGCCGATACAGCCTTTCCGCGTGGCCGGGAGTCGACGCGATTGTCGCCGAGCTTGACGGGTGATCGCCTGCGCGCATGAGCGGATCAGCCGGGCGCCCGCTTTCGGCTGAGCAGCAGCGAGCCAAGCCCGACGAGAATGGCTCCGCCGACGATCGATTTAGCCGCAAGCACGTGCATTCCGGAGATGTTGCGATGCGCGTCAGCTCCATGAGCGGCAAGCGCAATCACAAGGATCACTGCGCCAAAGGCGAGGAAGATGCTTCCTATTCCCATCAAACCTGCAGCTAGGTGCGAACGCATGATCTCCCTCTGGTTGTACCTCTGAAGCGTGGTCGATTGTCGGGTTAAGGTGCTCCGGATGGCGTATTGATGCAACCGTTGGTGGTGGGTCACCCGCGCAAACGTTAGCTTTTCGCCCCTATGACAATGCGGGACAAACTTGCCCTGCTCGAGCGACGCCGGGCCGAAGCTGACAAAGGCGGCGGCGACGCACGCCTCAAGGCCCAGCACGAAAAAGGAAAGCTTTCCGCCCGCGAGCGCCTCGACCTGCTCCTCGACGAAGGGACGTTCGTGGAGCTCGACCGCTTCGTCGTGCACCGGTCGCACGACTTCGGCCTGGAGAAGCAGCGATTTTATGGAGACGGAGTCATCACGGGACACGGCCGCATCGAGGGGCGGCTGGTGTACGTGTTCTCTCAGGATTTCACGGTGTTCGGTGGCTCTCTGTCGGAAGCGTTCGCGGAAAAGATCTGCAAGGTCATGGATCTCGCGATGCGAAATGGCGCGCCGGTAATCGGTCTCAACGACTCCGGCGGCGCGCGCATCCAGGAGGGGGTCGTGTCACTCGGCGGATACGCCGAGATATTCCTGCGCAACACACTCGCATCCGGCGTAGTGCCGCAGATCTCCGCCGTACTTGGTCCGTGCGCCGGCGGCGCCGTGTACTCTCCGGCAATCACCGACTTCACGTACATGGTGCGCGGCAGCTCGTACATGTTCGTCACAGGGCCCAACGTCGTGAAGACAGTGACGCACGAAGACGTCACGATGGAGACGCTCGGCGGCGCGCAGACGCATTCCGAAGTTTCCGGCGTGGCGCACTTCGCCCACGATTCGGAGCCTGCGTGCCTTCAGGCCATTCGCGATCTCTTCCGTTTCGTCCCTTCCAACAATGTCGACGATCCGCCGCGTGGCTCGAGCTCCGATCCGCGGGATCGCCGCGATGAAGCGCTGCTCGATGTCGTCCCGGACAGTCCCAACAAGCCGTACGACATGCACGATGTGCTGCGGCGGGTCATTGACGACGGCGATTTCTACGAGGTCCAGCGTGACTACGCCGCCAACATCATTTGCGGCTTCGCGCACCTCGGCGGATTCAGTGTTGGAATAGTCGCCAATCAGCCGGCGGTTCTCGCCGGCGTGCTCGACATCAACGCTTCACTCAAGGCGGCGCGCTTCATAAGGTTCTGCGACGCGTTCAACATTCCCGTCGTTACGTTCGAGGACGTTCCGGGATTTCTGCCGGGCGTAGCGCAGGAGCACGGCGGAATCATCAAGCATGGCGCGAAGCTGCTTTATGCGTATTGCGAAGCGACCGTCCCCAAGCTGACGGTCATCACGAGAAAGGCCTACGGCGGCGCGTACGACGTGATGAGCTCGAAGCACATCCGCGGCGATTTCAATGTCGCGTGGCCAACGGCGGAGATCGCGGTGATGGGGCCAAAAGGCGCAGTGGAGATTCTCTTCCGGAAAGACATCACTGCCAGCGACGATCCAGCCGCTGCAACGGAAGAGAAGATTCAGGAGTATCGCGACAAGTTCGCCCACCCGTACATCGCTGCCGGACGAGGATATCTCGACGACATCATCGACCCGCGGGACACGAGGCCTCGACTGATCGAGGCGCTCACGACATTGCAAGGCAAGCGCGACAGGAATCCGCCGAAGAAGCACGGCAACATTCCGCTCTAGACAGTGTTCTCCAAAGTCCTCATTGCCAATCGAGGCGAGATCGCGCTACGCATCATCAGAGCCTGTCGCGAGCTCGGTGTAAGAAGCCTGGCAGTCTACAGCGATGCCGACGCCGAAGCTCCGCACGTGCGTGAGGCTGACGAAGCGGTGAATATCGGCCCCGCTCCCTCGAGCCAGAGCTACCTCCTCGGCAACCATATAATAGAAGTGGCAAAGGAGCACCGGGCGCAGGCGATTCATCCCGGTTACGGTTTCCTGTCGGAGCGCGAATGGTTCGCGCGCGCCGTGCGCGATGCCGGCCTCGTGTTCGTCGGTCCGCCTGCTGAAGCGATCGCGGCGATGGGAAGCAAGACCGCCGCGCGCACTCTCGCGCTGCTGCACAATGTGCCGGTGGTCCCCGGAACCACCGAAACTCTAAAGGATCTCGACTCGGCCCGAACACTCGCCGAGAGCTTCGGTTACCCCGTGCTGTTGAAGGCCGCGGCCGGTGGCGGCGGAAAGGGAATGCGCATGGTGCGTGAAGCGACCGAGCTGGAAGCGTCGCTCGGAGCCGCGCAGCGCGAAGCGAAGAATGCATTTGGTGACGACGCGGTGTACATCGAGAAGTTCATCGAAGGTCCGCGGCACGTCGAGATTCAGATCCTCGCCGACTCACACGGCAATTGCCTCTCCCTTGGTGAGCGCGAGTGTTCAGTCCAGCGCCGCCACCAGAAAATGATCGAGGAAGCGCCGAGCGTCGCGGTGTCATCCGACCTCAGGCAGAGGATGGGAGAAACCGCCGTGCGCGTTGTCCGCGCTGCCGGATACGTCAATGCGGGGACTTGTGAGTTTCTTCTTGGCGCGGACGCGAATTTCTACTTCCTCGAGATGAATACGCGGCTCCAGGTGGAGCATCCCGTGACGGAGCTCGTAACTGGATTCGATCTTGTCCAATGGCAGCTGCGCATTGCCGCGGGCGAGAAGCTTCCGTCGGTGCACAACGACATAAGGCCGCGCGGTTGGGCAATGGAGTGCCGCATCACGGCCGAAGACACGGCGCATGGATTTCTGCCGTCCACGGGACGCATCGACTATCTCCACATTCCAAGTGGCCCCGGCATCCGCTGGGATGGCGGCATCGAAACCGGCACCAACGTCGGACTTCATTATGATCCGCTGTTGGCCAAGCTCATCGTCTGGGCGGCGACTCGCGAGCTGGCAATCGAGCGAATGCACCGCGCGTTGCTCGAGCTGACCATAGACGGTGTGGAGACGTCGCGCGATTTCCATCTGCGACTGATGGAAGACGGCGAGTTTCGCCGGGGCGAGATCGATACTCAATGGCTGGAGCGCAGGCTTCCCTCGCTCACGAGCGTAGCTCCACCGGAAGAAGCCGTGGAGGCGGCGGTGATAGCTGCAGCCTTACTGGCCGATCGCGATCGCGGGCGGGGACCCGCGCGCTCGGATTCGACGGCGTACACCGCCACCAAACCAGGGCTGGCCCTGAGTCAACCCCTATATAATGAAAGCGGCGAATCCGACGGGGGCGATCGCTGGCGGCGGACCGCGCGGCTCGAGGGGCTCCGCTGAAAGCGCAGATTGTGACGCTCGAGATCGAGTCAATCGCTGCGGGCGGCGACGGGATCGGACGCAGCAACGGGCTGGCGATCTTCGTTCCGCGCACCGCTCCGGGAGATCTGGTCACGGCCAGAATTGCCGGGAAGGGAACGTTTGCCCGCGGATCGCTCAGGTGCATCGCGCGTCCGTCGCCGGAGCGAGTCGAGCCTTCGTGCCCGCATTACACGCGCGACCGATGTGGCGGATGCCAGCTCCAGCACCTTGCCTATGATGCTCAGCTCCGCGCGAAGCAAAAGATTATCCGCGACGCCATCGAGCGAATTGGAAAGCGGAAGACCACGCTGCCCGAAATCGTCGCAAGCAGCAGCGAATGGCGCTATCGGACCAGGCTGACGCTGACGATGAAGCGAGGCTCGGGCGGCGGGTGGATCGCCGGTCTTCATCAGTACGACGATCCGTCGAAGATCTTCGCTCTCGCAGATTGCCCGATCACCGATCGTCGCGTGGTGACCGCATGGAGAGAGATTCTGGCGCAATCGCTCTTTTTCCCGGGCTCGCCGTCGTTGCGGGGAAGCGTTCGGATCACTGCCGACGGCCCGGTGTTCACTCTCATTGGTGCGATGCGGTTTCCCGGTGCCACGGATCTGTTTCATGCGCTGCCCGGACTGGCCGCGCTCTGGTGGGAAAATGACGAAGGGGCGCGGCGCCTGATGCACGACCGCCGGCCCCACCGCGGGCGGCGCGTACCATCGGCTTCGTTTGCCCAGATAAACGAGGGAGTCGCAGCGGAGATGCAGGCGTACGTGATTGACCGCGTGATGTCGCGCTCGCCGAAAACTGTTGTCGATGCCTACTCAGGCTCGGGCGACACAGCCGTCGCTCTCGCCGAAGCCGGCACGAGTGTCACCGCCATCGAGCTCGACGCCGAAGCAGCCGATTGGTGCGGATCCCGGCTGCCGGAAGGATCAAAATCGGTGCGGGCGCGGGTGGAGAATGCGCTGCCGGGCGTCCTGCCGGCGGATGCCGTGATACTGAACCCGCCCCGCGCGGGCGTCGACGAACGCGTAAGTCAGATTCTGGACGAGAGCGTGCGGCGTCCGGAGGTCGTTGTCTACGTGAGCTGCAATCCGGCAACGCTGGCGCGGGATATCTCTCGCCTCCCTAGCTATCGCATGGAGTCGCTCAAGGCCTTCGACATGTTTCCCCAGACCTCTCACGTCGAGACGGTCTGCGAGCTGGTGCCCGCGGCATGAGGTACGTTGTCGAGTTGAATGGCGAGCGCCACGAGGTGGAGCTGGACGGCCCGACGGCGAGACTGGCCGGCCGGGAGGTGTCCACAAATCTCGATACGATAGAAGGCACGCCGGTGCGTCTCGTGACAATTGGCGACGAGGTGCACCGGGTGGTGATGCGGCGAACGGGCGGCCGCGGATGCTATACGCTGTGGGTGGACGGACACCGGTTCGAGGTGGAAGCGCTCGACGAGCGGACACGGGCCATCCGCGACATCACCGCTCAAGCGGCCAAGCCGGCAGGACCCGCACCCGTGGTGGCGCCCATGCCGGGCCTCATAGTGCGGGTCAACGTGGCGGTCGGCGATGTCATTCCTGCCGGCCACGGGGCGATCGTAATGGAAGCGATGAAGATGGAAAACGAGCTGCGAGCCACTGCCGGCGGGCGGGTCAAGGCGGTACACGCCGAGGTCGGAGCAGCGGCGGAGAAAGGCGCGATACTGGTGGAGTTGGAGTAGGCACGGGCTGACGAGGTCGCTCGATCGACCCCGTCAGCCCCGGTTGTTTCCCCCGTTGCTACTTCGAGAAGTTGATGAAAAGCTCTCCGCCAGTGATTTCGGGAGCTCCGGGGAGCGGCTTCACATTCTCCCGGACCCAGCCACCGGCAACACGCGTGGATTCGTCGCATCCGGCTTTATCGTTGAAAATGGACACGCTCGTGACCGTGTCCCCATCGCGCGTGGCGTAGTAGTTGACGAAGCCGGGAACGCCACCGATCAACTTTCTGACATCGTCCTTCTTTGACGACATTGCGTCGGCGAGGGCCGCGGCATTCTTGTAACGCCGTGCTGTTGCGTACATTCACTGCTCCTGTTTGAAGGGTTTCCTGCTCTCGAAATGAGCCACGCCGACCCGACAGTCAAGGGGGCGGGAACGTGACCGGCCTGGTTGACTTAACTTCCTGCGGCGCATTAAGTTTATAGGCTGTCGCCAAACCCGTTTACAAGCCAGAAAACGCCGCCGCCCGCGCCGCAGCAGGCCAGGGTGCGGCTCTACGCACGGTCAGAATCGCCCAAATGAAGACATACAGCGCCACGCCAACCGATATCAAGCACGAATGGCACATCGTCGATGCGTCCGGGATGGTGCTCGGCCGCCTCGCCGTCGAAGTCGCGAAAATCATTCGTGGAAAGCACAAGCCGATGTACACCCCGCACATGGACACGGGTGACAACGTCATCGTCATCAATGCGTCCAAGGTGAAGGTCACCGGCAGGAAGGCGGAGCAGAAGCGCTACTTCCATCACACCGGCTACATGGGTCACGAGCGGTTCACCCCGTTTGCGACGATGCTCGAGAAGCATCCCGAGCGGGTGATCGAAAAGGCGGTCTACGGAATGCTTCCAAAGACGGCGCTCGGCAGGCAGGCACTTCGTCGCAAGCTCCGGGTTTTCGCGAACGCGAACCACTCGCATGCGGCGCAGCAACCGAAGGTTCTGGACCTCAACAAGAAGAGTGAGACGAAGTAATGGCTGACAGCGTTACGCACACCATTGGACGGCGCAAGGAAGCCCGCTGCCGTCTGTACCTCAAGCCCGGCTCCGGAAAGTGGCAGGTCAACGGGCGCACGCTCGGCGACTATTTCCCGCGTTCGGCGCACGTTGCGGCGATTCAGCAGCCGTTCACGGCGACCGATTCGCTCGGCCGCTTCGACATCATCGCCAAGGTCGAAGGTGGCGGGCTCACCGGACAGGCCGGCGCGCTTCGTCTGGCCGTCGCCCGCGCGCTGGTCAAAATCGATGAAACGCACCGCCGCAAGCTGCGCGACCTCGGGCTCCTGACGCGTGACGCTCGCGCTGTCGAGCGCAAGAAGCCAGGCCGTCCGAAAGCCCGCAAGAAGTTCCAGTTCTCCAAGCGTTAAAGGAAACCTTTTCTGAATGACTGAGCCCAACCTCGATCAGCTCCTCGCAGCCGGAGTGCACTTCGGCCACCAGACCCGTCGCTGGAACCCGAAGATGCGTCGTTTCATCTTCGCTGAGCGGAACGGTATTCACATCATCGATCTCCAGAAGACCTTGCGTCAGCTGGAGCTCGCGAAGAAGCTGGCCCGCGACGTAATCCTGCGCGGCGACGCCGTTCTGTTCGTATGCACCAAGCGCCAGCTGGTGAACATCGTGAAGGACGAAGCGGAGCGCTGCGGAGCGATGTTCGTCACCGAGCGCTGGCTTGGCGGGCTGCTCACCAACTTCCAGACGGTCAAGAAGCAGGTTCGCCGGCTGAAGGAACTCGAGGCGGGCAGCGAGTCGGGTGGAGATTTCGAGAACTACACGAAGAAAGAGCAGCTCATGATGGCGCGCCAGCGCGACAAGCTCTCCAAGAACCTCTCGGGCATCAAAAACCTGACGCGGCTTCCCGGGCTCATGTTCGTGGTGGACTCGAAGAAGGAGCGCATCGCGGTGAGCGAAGGCAACAAGCTCGGCATCCCGATCATCGCGCTGGTCGATACGAACGCAGATCCGGATCTTATCACGGTGCCGATTGCCGGCAACGACGATGCGATCAAATCGGTGGAGCTGGTGACGCATGCAATTGCCGACGCGATCGTCGAAGCAAGGCGGGAGGCGCCGGTGCGCGAGGAGGCAGAGGAAGCCGAATCGTACACTTACAGCTCCGATCGCGGGGCGGAGCCGGAAGGGGAAGGCGACCGGAAGAAGAAGCGTCGTCCGCGCCGCCGCCGGGCAAAGCCCGAAGCGATCGCGGCACGCCTGAAGACGGGCGGGGAAGCGGAAGCAGGAGAATTGGATTCTGCTGGTGAGGGCGAAGGCGGCGTTGACGCATCGGGCGAGGCGCCCGCTAACGCCGAGCCCGTTCAGGGTTAACTTCACCTGCCTGCGGGTAGGAACCCGCCGCCGGCCTTGCTTGCCGGCGGCGTTCTTGTAACTGACTGAAACAGCGGGCGGCAGTACCTCCGCCCGGGTACGCTTAAAGGGAAGGGACTGAAAAGTGTTCACGGCAAAGGATGTTCAGACGCTGCGCCAGCGCACCGGCGCGGGAATGATGGACTGCAAGAAGGCGTTGACGGAGAACAACGGCGACATGGACAAGTCCGCCGAGTATCTTCGCGCCAAGGGAATCGCCAAGGCCGGCCAGCGGGCCGCCAAGCGGACGAGCGAGGGACTGATCGCGAGCTACATCCACCACAACGGAAAGGTGGGAGTGATGGTCGAGATCAACTGCGAGACCGATTTCGTCGCCCGCACGGAAGACTTCAAGACGCTTGCGCGCGAGGTTGCGATGCATATCGCCAGCGCTGCGCCGCTGGCCGTCGACCGCAACGGCATTCCCGAAGCGACGGTGGCAGTGGAGCGTCGCATTGCCGAGGAGCAGGCGAAGGCGAGCGGCAAACCGGAGGCAATCGTCACGCGGATGGTGGAAGGAAAGGTCGAGGCGTACTACAAGGACCACACCCTGATGAGCCAGCCCTGGATCAAGGAGCCGAAGAAGACTGTCGGCGACCTGGTGAAGGAAGCCTCGGCAAAGGTCGGTGAGAACATCCAGGTCCGCCGGTTCGTGCGCTATCAGATGGGAGAGGAGTAAGCGCCGGTGAATCCGGTCGCCTACACCAGGGTGATGCTCAAGGTCTCCGGCGAAGCACTCGCCGGAGGCCGGGGCACCGGGTTCGATTTCGAGATCCTGACCCGCATCGCGGGTGACATCAAGCAGGTCATGGAGATGGGCGTCGGCATCGGCGTCGTGATTGGCGGCGGCAACATCGTCCGCGGCGCCGAGTTCGCCAAGCTCGGCATGGACCGCGTCGGCAGCGACTACATGGGAATGCTTGGCACGGTGATCAACGCGCTGGCAATGCAGGACGTGCTCGAGCGCGCGGGGATGGAAACGCGCGTCATGACCGCCATCAACATGGAAGCGATCGCCGAGCCGTTCATTCGACGGCGGGCCATCCGCCATTTCGAGAAGGGCCGCGTCGTTCTCTTTGCCGGCGGAACGGGGAATCCCTATTTCTCCACCGACACCGCCGCCGCATTGCGTGCCATCCAGACCAAGGCGCAGGTGATCATCAAGGCGACGAGTGTCGACGGCGTCTATTCAGCGGACCCCAAGAAGGACGCCGCGGCCACTCTCTTTTCGGCGATCAGCTACCGCGACGTCATGGTGAAGGAGCTGGGCGTCATGGACCAGACCGCGATTGCGCTTTGCAGGGAGAACAACCTCCCCGTAATAGTGCTCAACATCAACACTCCTGGAGCGATCGCTCGCGCCGTGAGCGGCGAGCGCATCGGCACAATAGTTCAATGACCACCATACCGCAGATCATCAAGGATTCGCGCGCGGCGATGGAGAAATCGCTCGAAAGCTCCAAGCGTGAGCTTTCCTCGATTCGCACCGGCAAGGCGTCGGTGAATCTCCTCGACACAGTGCGCATCGATGCCTATGGCCAGAGCATGCCGCTCAACCAGGTGGCCAGCGTGTCGGCGCCCGAGCCGCGGCTTCTGACGGTCACGCCGTGGGACAAGGGTCTCATTCAGGTGGTCGAGAAGGCGCTGCGTGAATCCGACCTCGGTCTCAACCCAATGACGCAGAGCGGCGTCATCCGGGTGCCCCTTCCAGCCCTCAACGAAGAGCGCCGCAAAGAGCTCGTCAAGGTCGTTCACAAGCTGGCCGAGGAGGCGCGCATCGGCATTCGGCACTCGCGCACCGAAGCCCGCGACAGACTGAAGAAGCTGGACAAAGTGTCGGAAGACGACGTCAAGCACGCCGAAAAAGATCTGCAGAAGGCGCACGACGAGTACATCGTGAAGATCGACGATCTGCTCAAGAACAAGGAAGCAGAAATAATGGAAGTCTGAGCTCGTGTCCGAGCTCACCCGGCGCATTCTCTTTGCGCTAGTTGGCGCGCCGGTGACGGTTGCGATTGTTTATTTCGGTGGATGGATTCTGGCCACCGCCCTGGGCGCAATAGCCGCACTGGCCGCCTGGGAGCTGTTTCGAATGGCCGGGCCAGGCGGTGCAAAACCAATGTCGACAATCGGGATTGTCCTCGCCGCCGCGATTCCAATCCTCGTCCACGCCCATTATCTGGGTGTATTCACTCTCTCGCTCACCGGCGCGGCCGTGATTTTACTCGGCCTGATCGCGAGCGTTATCTGGCTGCGGGGAGTGCAGGGAAAGCCGCTGGTTTCGGTGGCGGTGACTGCGTTCGGCGTTCTCTATGCAGTGATGGTGACGTTCATTTATCCACTGCGATACCACGACTACGCCGTTGGCGCCCTGGCCGGCACGGCGCTCGTGATGTTCCCCATCGGCGTAACCTGGGGGACCGACATTGGCGCGTACGCATTCGGCCGGATGTTTGGGAAGCGCAAGCTGATGCCCTCGGTGAGTCCCGCGAAGACCGTCGCCGGAGCGGTTGGAGGCGTGATAGCCGCCGTCGCGAGCTGCTGGTTCTACGTGACTGTCATCCTCAAGCCGTACGGGCATCTGGCGCTGTCGCCGCTGGGAATGATTCTTTTCGCCGTCGCCATCAGCGTCGCCGGCCAGACCGGCGATCTGGCCGAGTCGCTGTTGAAGCGGGACGCCGGCGTGAAAGACTCTTCCTCGCTGCTTCCCGGTCATGGCGGGATACTGGATAGATTTGACAGCCTTCTTTTCGCGCTGCCGGTGGCCTACCTCATCATCGGTCGCCTTCTGATCCCCGCCCCAGGATGAGGCAACGGGGCGTCGCGGTGCTTGGCTCCACCGGGTCCATCGGTACGACCGCACTCCGAGTGATTGCCCGTCAGAGCGACCGGTTCCGGGTTGTGGCGCTCACCGCCAACAGCAACGCGGAGCTTCTGCGCGAGCAGGAGCTGGAGCACAAACCCGCCTACGTGGGTCTGGTTGACTGCTCCGAGGAGCAGAGCGATGACTGGCGCCGGGGTGTTGAATGTCTTGTCGAGGCCGCCACGCGCGACGATGCCGACATCGTGCTCAACGCAATTGTCGGCGCCGCGGGACTCGATGCAACTCTTGCCGCGCTGCGAGCGGGCAAGCGCGTCGCACTGGCCAATAAAGAGTCGCTCGTCGTGGCCGGCGAGCTGGTGGCGAAAGCTGCAGCCGAGGGCCGCGGAGAAATTGTTCCGGTGGACAGCGAGCACAGCGCAATCCTGCAATGCATCACGGGCCACGATCGCGCGGAAGTGAGGCGGGTGATCCTCACCGCTTCCGGCGGTCCGTTTCGCGGCTGGAGCGAAAGCAGACTCGCGACGGCGACGGTTGCGGACGCGCTTCAACATCCGACGTGGACCATGGGCCGGAAGATCACGATCGACAGCGCAACGCTTGCGAACAAGGCGCTCGAAGTAATCGAGGCGCACTTTCTCTTCGGCCTTCCCTACGATCGCATCGAGGTGGTGGTTCATCCCCAGAGCGTGGTTCACTCTTTCGTGGAGTTCGTCGACGGAAGTGTGGTGGCGCAGCTGAGCGTGCCGAGCATGGAGCTTCCGGTGCTCTACGCGCTCACCCATCCCGAACGCGCGCCGGACAGCGGGGTACCAGCGTTCGACCCGGTGGCTCTGTCGCCGATGACGTTCGAGCCGGTGGTGCATGAAAAATTTCCCGCACTTCGGCTGGGCATCGGCGCCGGCCGGCAGGGCGGCGCGGCACCTGCAGTATTCAATGCTGCAAATGAGCAGGCGGTGTCGCTCTTTCTCGACGGCGTCATTCATTTTGGAGACATACCGGCGTCGATCGAGTCGGCGCTGAACGAGCTCGGCGGCCTTCCGTCGGCGAGCAGGGAAGATCTGCTCGACGCGGACTCGAAAGCGCGGCGCCACGTCAGGGAGTTGTTCGAATGCTAGCATGGATTGCACCGCTGTTCGTTTTCGGCATCGTCGTGTTCGTGCACGAGCTGGGACACTTTCTCGCCGCGAAGGCGGTGGGTGTCTACACGCCGCGGTTTTCGATCGGCTTCGGGAAGGCGCTTGTCAAGAAGAGGTGGGGTGAGACTGAGTACGTCCTGGCGGCACTCCCCCTCGGCGGGTACGTGCGAATGGCATCGAAGGACGACGAGGCCACCGCGTTCATCGAAGGCGGGGCGGAGACCGTCAAGCCGGAAGCCGGCACGAATGTGGAGCTGATGGATCCGGAGGCGATGATGCCATTCGGTCCAAAGCCGATCCCGCCCCACAGGTGGCTCGAGTCCAAGCCGCTATGGGCGCGGCTCATAATTCTGTTCGCCGGCGTAACGATGAACATCGTGCTGGCGCTGGTCGTGACCACGGGCATGCTGGCGCATTACGGCATGCCGTATGTCTCGACCACCGCCGACTCGGTGGTCGCCGGCAAACCGGCGGCTCTGGCGGGCCTTCGGGCCGGCGACAGCATCGTGGCGATCAATGGAACGCCGGTGGAGTCGTGGGATGGCCTGGTTGCGCGCATCAGCGGATCGGCAGGAAGGGAGATCAAGTTCGACGTGGTTCGTGGCAATCAGCGCATGGGCATTGCGGTTACGCCGTTGACGGACACGGCGACAAGTCCCGTCACCAACAAGGTCGAGCGGGTCGGGCGGATCGGCATCGTTCCGCGGCAGGGAAGCCACCCGGTGGGAATCGGCGAAGCAGCTCAACGCGGATGGAGCATCACCTGGGGAATGGCGGGAAGCGTCATCCAGACGCTCAAGGGCCTTGCATCGCGAAGGGTTTCCACCAGCGAGCTCGGTGGGCCGATCATGATCGCGACAGCGTCGGTGCAGGCGGCGCGCGGCGGGCTGCAGAACCTGTTGATGTTGATCACGCTGATCAGCGTCAACCTCGCGGTGTTCAATCTGCTGCCGATTCCGATCCTCGACGGCGGTCAGATTCTCGTTTCGCTGCTCGAGGCGGCAAAGGGCAGTGCGTTCAGCGCGCGGACGCGGGACTACATTCTGCGGGCGGGGCTGGCGGCGGTGCTGCTGCTCTTCGCGCTGGTCACCTACAACGACCTGCGCCGGCTTCTCGTCAGCCTTATTCAGCGCTTCGGCTAGACAGTTCTGCCCGGAACCTTCGCCTGGACGGGCGGCGCTACTGGAACCTGTAAAGGTGGAAGCCGGTGCTGTTCCCCATATCTATCGGGTAGTCGATCACGTCGCCCTTGTTGATCGTGCACGGCAGGATGGGGACGACAATTGGATCGCCGGAAGCGAGCGTGAGGGTGATGTTGCAGTCGGGACCGGTGTTGTTTCCGACAAGCGTGCCACTGGTCACGACAGTCGCTGTGGCGCCGGCGGTGAGAACCCCAACGGTGAAGGGCAGGGGTTTTCCATCGACTTGCGTGAGCGTCAGATCGACCTCGGCGCTGGACGGCGCGGCCGTCTCCGAGCAACTCCAGAGAGTCGCGGCGACAACGAAAGGCAGAAAATTCTTCGCGATCATGCGGTTCATTTTACCACCTTGAGTTGGCTCTTCGCTGCCCCAATCAGTCGTGCCGTCCCTTCAGCCCATTTTTCAGAGGTTTACCGAAGGGAAAAAGAAACGGATCCAGCCGGCCTGAAACATCGATCGACACGAACCCCGATCATTGAACGCGGTCGGCGACTCGGCTAAATTTGAAAGCTATGCCTTTTCCGGAGCTGGGGGCGCGAGTCGCCGAAGTGCGGCAGCGTATCCAGCTCGCTGCAAGGCGAGCCGGACGCGGCGATGGGGTGACAATTGTCGCCGTGACGAAGACCCATGAGTCCGATGCAGTAACGGCGGCGTGGGAATGCGGCCTCGCCGACGTTGGCGAAAACCGCGTGCAGGAAGCGCTCGCGAAGATGCCCGAAGTTACGGTGCCGGTACGGTGGCACCTCATCGGACATCTCCAGCGGAACAAGGTGAAGGCGCTCGACCGTTTCTTCCTTTTCCACGCGCTCGACAGCGCGCGACTGGCCGACGCGGCAAACGAGTTTGGGCTGCAGCGGCAGAGCCCGGTGGACCTCCTGGTTCAGGTGAACGCGGCGGGGGAGGCATCAAAAGGCGGATTCTCGCTCGCCGAGCTGCCCGCGCAGTCGGTGCGAATGGCTGGCATGGACGGGTTGCGGGTGAAAGGCGTGATGACGATGGCGCGACTCGGCGCCGGTGAAGCCGAGCTTCGCCGGACATTCGGCGCGGCTCGCGATGCACGCCGGATGCTGGCCGAAGCAGGGCACGCGGCCACGGAGCTGTCGATGGGAATGTCAGGGGATTACGAGATCGCGGTAGAAGAAGGCGCGACGATTGTCCGTCTTGGAACCACCTTGTTCGGAGTTCGTGACTGAATGCGATACCAGCCGCTTCCGACGGACAAGCCGGCGGACGAAGTCGAACGGGAGCTTCTCGAGCGCTGGGCGCGCGAGAAGCTGTTCGCGCGCACGCTCGATGCGGCCAGGGGAAAGCCGGAGTTCGTTTTCTTCGAGGGTCCACCCACCGCCAATGGAAAGCCGGGCATCCACCACGTTTTTGCCCGCACGGTCAAGGATCTGTTCTGCCGCCATCGCGCCATGAAAGGGTTCCACGTCAGCCGTCGTGCCGGGTGGGACACTCACGGATTGCCGGTGGAGATCGAAGTCGAAAAGCAGCTCGGAATCAGCGGCAAGCAGCAGATCGAGGAGATCGGCGTTGAGAAGTTCAACGCGCTCTGCCGTGAGAGCGTCTGGAAGTACAAGGCCGACTGGGAGACGCTGAGCGAGCGCATTGGATTCTGGCTCGACTACGATCATCCCTACATCACCTACACGAACGAGTACATCGAGAGCGTGTGGTGGGCGCTGACGACTCTCTTCGAGCGCGACCTGCTGTATCGCGGGTACAAGGTCCTTCCGTATTGCCCGCGCTGCGAAACCGCCCTTTCCAGCCACGAAGTCGCACAGGGATGGAAAGACGTCAAGGATCCCAGCGTCTTCCTCGCGCTCGATCTCGTCCCATCGGGAAACGCGGCAACGACTGAAAAGCACAGAAGGCGAATCCTCGTGTGGACCACCACGCCGTGGACGCTCGTCTCCAACGTCGCCCTGGCGGTCAATCCCGAGCTCGAGTATGTCGAACTCGCGAAGCGCGGCGGGGACGGCGCGGAATCGGTGATTCTTGCTGAATCACGCGCCGCTGCCGTCCTTGGCGAGGACTATCGGGACCGGTGGGAAACCGTTGCAACATTGCGCGGCTCCGACCTGGTCGGCCGCAGTTATCGGCGACCACTCGACTGGGTGGATCTTGGCGATGGCAGGCACGAGGTAATTGTCGGCGAGAGCTTTGTCTCATCGGAGGATGGTACAGGCGTCGTGCACATGGCGCCGGCCTTCGGCGCTGACGATTACGCGTCGGGCCAGAGAAATGGGCTCTCGTTCGTCCAGCCGGTGGACCAGCGCGGAGAGTTTCCCGCGGGTATGCCCGTTGTCGGCGGGATGTTCGTC
>Ga0097691_1001206_pt1 | contig 19628 bp, 18 predicted proteins | sample NGESurdeep072012_8_FD_72858 | JGI IMG/M metagenome (GOLD analysis project Ga0097691, IMG submission 72858) | Arctic peat soil microbial communities from Barrow, Alaska - NGEE Surface sample 210-1 deep-072012 | ecosystem: Environmental > Terrestrial > Soil > Wetlands > Peat ... | reverse complement strand
TGGACTTCACCATCACATCAATTTTGGCGCACCCAAGGCGAGAAGCAGCCGTCCCATAGCTACAAACAGCCAGGTCAAACGGTCAAGGCTGCCGGCTTGGCGCGCACCATGTCCGGAGCCCTGCAGCCAGGGTCAATAGGTGTATTTGGCTGCTCACGACCAGCACGCCCAGCGCGGCGGCCGTGGCCACCGTTGACACCACCAAGGCCGACGCACCGGTCGCCGGGCGCGTCTCGGGCATCGCCGCTCTGGGTGACCTGCACAGATGTCGAGGGTGGGAGTAGGCAATGGTCAAGGACTTTCGCACTGTTGCGATTGAGGATCTGGACTTCCACCGGGCCGGACCCAGTTCTTAGGCCGGGGGCAGGCCCTGCTGCTGATCCATCATGTCGCTCATCACGGCCCGGATGAACTCGTCGGCCTCAGCGGTCAAACCGCCGGATACGCCGCCGTAGATCGCACCGCTCTGGGCAGGGGCATCACGATTCGCATGCGCGTACTGGACGGCGGCATCGAGGTCGCTGGCCCACGTCTCGACCACGCCGGACCGGGTCTGGGGCCTGGTCACCGCCATGTGGATTGCGTTCGGGTACTGCAGGCCGTTCATCCGCCATCCACTCGCCCGCAGCGCGTCGTTGACGTGATAGATGTCGAAGTCGTCGGACGTGAACGCGAACAGAAAGCTCGGCTCGCCGATCAGTCGCAGTTCCGGATGGCTGCGCACTGCGTCCTGCATGGCGTGCGACGTGTCGAAGATGTTCTGCGCGAAGCGCAGATACCCCTCTCGGCCGGTGGCTACCATCCCCGCCCACGTGGCCGCGAGCAGGCCGCTGGAGCGTGACCCGTCGATACCCGGCGAGCAGTACTTGCCGCCTGTCCACCCTGTCTGGAAGAAGTACTGGCTGTTGCGCAACGCCCGGTCCCTGAACAGCAGAAGCGATGTGCCCTTCAGGCCATAGCCGTACTTGTGGGTGTCGGCGGAGATCGTGGTGACGCCGGGGACCCTGAAGTCGAACTTTGGGATCGGGAAGCCGAGCTTCTCACCGAACGGAAGGATGAACCCCCCCAGGCAGCCATCGACATGAAGGCCGACACCACGCGAGAGCGCCAACTGTCCGAGCGCGGCAATGTCGTCGATCGTGCCGTAGCCGTAGTTCGAAGCCGAGCCGAGGATCGCGATCGTCTGCTCATCGATGAGCCCTGCTACCGCTTCCAGGTCGACCTGCGCCGTCGCCGGTACGATCGGCGCGATGCGTAGTTCGATACCGAGCAGGTGGCAGGCCTTGTCGAACGCGGGGTGGCCCGTCTCCGGCTTGACGAAGTTCGGCGAGGTGATCCCCCGCGTGGCCCTGGCGTGCTCGCGGTAGGACAGCACCGCGTGCAGGATGCTCGTGCTACCGCCGCTCGTGATCATCCCGACCGGATCCCCTTCGTCGATCGCCTCGGCGTTGAACAGATCGAGACCCATCGCGATGATCTCGCCCTCGAATCGGGTCGCGCTCGGGCACACATCGCGCTGCAGCGCGTTCATGTGCCCGTACAGGCCGAACGCCTCCGACATGAAGGCATAGTGGGCCATGTCGCCGCAGTAGAACGAACCGCTGGCCTTGCCCGTTTGCCAGAACGAGTCCTCCTCTGTGGCCATCTCGCGCAGCTCGGCGAGGACGGCTCCGCGGTCGCGGCCTTCGATCGGTAGCCCGTGCAGGACCGGATACCGATCGGCATACGGATAGCTACTCATGTCTGCGAGCCTGGCACATGTGCGACATGATGGACACCCATGAACCAGCGCTGGTACCTCGCCATCGACCTCGGCACGGGCGGGACAAAGGTTGGCGCCGTCGGAGAAGACGGGCGTGTCCTGCGTGCTGCGTTCTCCTCCGTCGACACCGACCTCACCGATGACGGGGGTTCCGAACAGGACACCGAGCAGTGGTGGACTGGTGCGGTCCGTTCGATTCGCGAAGTCGTGGCAGCACTCGATGAGCCCGGCGGATGTGCCGGAATCGGGATCACTGGACAGTGGGGTTCCACTGTCGCCGTCGGCAGCGACGGCATCGCGCTTGCGCCCTGCGTGCTCTGGTCGGACCACCGCGGCGCGCGGTGGTCGAAGAAGATCACCGGCGGAAGGGTCAGTGTGTCGGGTTACGCGCCGGCCAGGATCGTGCAATGGCTGCGCCTCGCAGGCGGCGCTCCGAATCCGAATGGCGCCGACCCGACCGGCCATGCGCAGTTCCTGCGGCACCAACGGCAAGAGGCGTATCGGCGCGCCGCGGCGCTCATCGAGCCGGTCGATTTCGTCGGTCTCCGCCTGACCGGACGGATCGCGGCAACACCCGCTTCGATGATCGCGTCGTGGCTCACCGACAACCGTCCCGGTGCAGAGGTGGCATACAACGCCACGTTGATCGAGCTCGCCCGCCGAGACCGGGCCAAACTGCCCGACCTGATCGCCACCGGTTCGGTTCTCGGCACGCTGCTGCCCGACGTTGCCGCCGAGTTGGGCCTGCCGGTTTCCACGCCCGTGGTGTGCGGCGTGCCCGATCTCCACACCGCTGCCATCGGTGCCGGAGCGGTCGCCGACTTCGCCGGACACATCGCGATTTCGACGACCGCGTGGGTCTCCGCGCCGGTGCCGTTCAAGAAGACCGACATCTCCTATCAGATGGCGTCGATTCCTGGGTTGCGCGCAGGCTCGTACCTCATCGCCAACAACCAAGAGACCGGCGGCGGCGTACTGCGGTGGCTACGCGATGCGGTGCTCACCGGTGACGACTACACCACGCTCACCACTGAGGCCGCCACCGCTGCGCCGGGCAGTGGCGGCGTCATCTTCTGCCCGTGGCTCAACGGTGAGCGTTCCCCAGTGTCGGACGAGAACCTCCGAGCCAGCTTCCTCAACGTCTCGATCGCAACGACCCGTGCGGATCTGATCCGGGCAGTGCTCGAAGGCGTGGCCTATAACGCACGATGGCTACTGGAGGCCACCGAGAAGTTCGCCGGACGGCCACTCGACGGACTGCGACTGCTCGGAGGCGGGGCCACATCGGACGTGTGGTGCCAGATCTACGCCGACGTCATCGGCCGTTCGATCCATCAGGTTGCCGATCCCGTCAACGTCAACCTACGCGGCGCGGCATGGTTCGCCGCGCTGCATCTCGGACATCTGACACTCGACGAGATCGCTGCACGGGCGCCTACGGCACGGGTGTTCGAACCAGCCGCGGACACGGCGCCGACGTTCGTCAGGTCGTACTCGGAGTTCGTTCGACTGGCAAAGGCCCAGCGTCAGATGTACCGGCGCCTGAACTCACCTCGAGCACGCTGACCACCACCATGGCGACGTGGTCACTCAGCAGCGTGGATCAGTAAGGAGCCGCAGCGTGGTCTTCTTGCGTTTTGCGGAGAATTATGAGCGTGGCCGGCTTGTTCGACGCAAGATAACTGCGAGAAATCCAGGACAGCGATCAAGACGGACACCCCAAAGCCACTACTGACCCGCGCTCCCAATGAGGCCAGCGTCGAAGCGCCGAGGTGCTGCTCGCCTTGTCTGGGTGATTCGCCGTATGATCCCAAGATCATGTGTGATCGGTACAACGAGGATCTGCGCCTCGCCCATGTACTGGCCGACGACGCTGACTCACTCGCCATGTACAGATTTCGTGGCGCTAGACCTCAAAACCTCCACCAAGAGCGCGCGCAGTGAGGTCGTCGAGTCCTAGGTGATTGGCATGTGTTCATTGTGATCTCTTGGCTCATTGTGGTTGCGGCTTCGGTTCTATTCGGGTTCTCTGCGTGACATGGCCGCCCCCACACAGGCGCTGAGGCGCACTCGACTCGCCGTCGCCGCCGGGTTCTTCCTGCAAGGCCTCGTCTTTGCCGCGATCGTGACACAGGTGCCGACGCTGAAGGACAAGATTGGTCTTGGCGATGGCGACGTCACCATTCTGCTTGTCGTTGTCGCGCTCGTTTCGGGCGTTGGCAGCGTGTTCGCGGGCATGATTGCCGAACGCCGTACCAGCTCCGTCGCACTTCGAATTGCGCTGATGACGATTGCCCTGGGCGCGCTGCTCGTCGGCCTAGCACCCAATAAGCCTCTGCTTGTCGCGGCTTTTGTGCTGTATGGGCTTGGCGTCGGCGGTGTCGATGCCAGCATGAATATGCAGGGCGTGCGCGTCCAGGCCGCATACGGTCGAAGCGTCATGGCGAACTTCCACGGCGTCTGGAGCGTTGCCGGTATCGCTGGCGCGTTGTACGCCTCGGGTGTCACCAAACTCGACATTCCGCTTGGGGTTTCTCTGGCCGCTATCGCCGCCACTACGTTCGCGATCGCGCTGCTGGCAAGTCGCTTCTTTGTCGATGCGCGCGAGGTTGAAGTCGGCCTGTCAGGCGAAGACGTGGACGTTCCGTGGCGGCCGATTCTGATATTCGGCCTGGTAATCGTGGTGTTCTATGCCGCCGACACGGGCATCCTGACATGGAGCAGCGTTTATCTCCATGACGCCCTTGATGCGACAAAGTCGGTCGCGCCGCTCGCGTTTGCGGCGTATGAGACCGGAGCAATCGTGTCCCGGTTCGGCGGCGATTTTCTCGTACGTCGCCGTGGTGCTGCCTTCGTCGTCCGACTCGGTGCGGCGACTGGCATTGCCGGACTCGTTGGTGTTGTTGCCGCGCCGGCGCCCCTGCTTGCCATTGCCAGTTTCTTCGTGGTCGGCCTCGGCCTAGCGATCCTTGCCCCCCTCTCGTTCGCCGCGATAGCCGGCGCGGTGGGGCCGTCAGCAGTCAACGTGGCGATTGCTCGCCTCAATATTGCCAACTACGTCGGCGCGATTCTTGGCGGTGCACTTATCGGTGCGGCAGCATCCACGCATCACTTGCGCTGGGCATTTGTCATACCGCTTGTGATTGTTCCCGCAGTGCTGCTTGTCGCAAAGGCATTCAGCGTGGCCGACGTCGCCGAGCCCACCGCGCAATAGCCGGCCCAGATAGATGTCGCCCCATCCTTCTCGGGGGTGAAGGAATGGCGCGACTCCAGGCATCGAAGACGGGCAGGCAATCTCGATCTGGTGGCGTCAGTCGAAGGGGCGACGCGGGTGATCGACTTGCTCATGCCCACCTATGCCGCGCTGCACTAGTGCGCTGCAGGTCGACCGTGGTTGACAGATAGTAGTGCGGGATCTCGCGCTTCGACCGGGACATTAGGGCCGCGATGCTGTTGCGCATGTCGGCGGCGCGTTGATCGGCGGCGCGTTCGGCGGTGACGTGTCGGCTGGCGCGGCCATTCGTGGCAGGGCCAACTGTTACCCGCTCGGCTGCTACTTCAGCCTGTATCCACCACGGAAATAGTTCAATACTGCGGGTCGGAACACGCGAATACCCTTTGCCCAGGCTGCCGCCGTAGGTGACCAGGGTGACATCGGTGCCTCTACGTCGGACTGCGGCGCGGGTGATGTCGACCTCTGCGGCTCCGGCCGGCAGGGTCCCCTTGAGGTTGTAGAGCGAGCCGTGCTCGAAGATCAGCACCGGGTCGGGGTCTTGCAGCGCAGGCCACAACATGCCCCTCGCATCCTCAATGGTTGCCGGCGCGAGCACCCGCAGACCCGGGATGTGCGCGTACCAGCCCTCCAGACTGTGCGAGTGCTGCGCTGCGACCTGTCGTCCGGCCCCCGTAGTCATGCGGATCACCAGTGGGACGGGCAGCTGGCCCCCTGACATGTTCAGCAGGGTCGCGGCGTTATTGAGGATCTGGTCCAGAGCCAGCAGGCTGAAGTTCACGGTCATGATCTCGACGATCGGCCGCATCCCGCCCAGGGCGGCCCCGATCCCTGCACCGGTGAAGGCCGACTCGGACAGGGGAGTGTCGCGGATCCTCTCGGGGCCGAACTCTTCCAGCAGTCCCAGGCTGACGGCGAACGACCCGCCATAGCAGCCAACGTCCTCGCCCATCAGAAACACCCGGGGGTCGCGGGTCAAGGCGTCGCGGTGGGCCTCCCGCAGGGCCTCGCGGTAGGTGGTCTGGGTCCCGCCGGCCCCGGTGGGGGCCCCGGTCTGTGCCGCGGGCTCGCTTGGGGGCGCGGTCATGTCGGGCTTCCAGATCCGTCGGTCGGGCTGGTGACATACCGGGTCAGGTCGGCCACCGGTTCCACATCGGCTCGCTCGGCGGCAGCGACGGCGGCCTCGATCTCGGCCTCGATCTCCTGTGCCCAGCGGTGCATGTCCGCGTCGGTCAGGGTGCCCCGGGATTTCAGCCGCTCGGCGAGTGCCGGGATCGGGTCCGAACGCTTCCACTGCTCTATCTCGGACTTCTCGCGGTAGCGGTCCGGGTCATACATCGAGTGCGCCCGGAATCGATAGGTGCGCTGCTCGAGGAAGCAGGGCCCGCCGCCGCCTCGGACCTGGTCGACCGCCCGCCGGGTGGCCTCCGCGACCGCCTCCGCATCCATGCCGTCCACTGTCCAGGCGACCATGCCGTAGGACGCGGCGCGCATGGCGAGGTCGGTCTGGGCGTGCTCGCGGGCTAGCGCGGTACCCATCGCATAGCGGTTGTTCTCGCAGCAGAACAGGACCGGCAGCTTCCAGAGGGCGGCCAGGTTGGCGCTCTCGTGGAACTCGCCCTCGGCCATGGCGCCGTCGCCGAAGATGCATGCGGTTACGTTCGGCCGACCATTCATCTGGTCCGCCAGCGCCAGCCCCACCGCTAGTGGGAGACCACCGGCGACGATCGCGTTGCCGCCATAGAAACGGCGCGACACATCGAAGAGGTGCATCGACCCCCCTCGCCCGCGACTGCAACCAGTGACCTTGCCGAACATCTCCGCCATGACTGACTCCATGGACATCCCCCGGGCGAGGGCGTGCCCATGCTCGCGGTAGGTGGACACCACCGCGTCCCCGGGTGCCAAGGCCGACATCTGTCCTACCGCTACTGCCTCCTCCCCGATGCACAGGTGCACGAAACCCCGGATCTTGGTGGTGCTGTACAGCTCGGCGCAGCGTTCCTCGAAGCGGCGGATCCGCATCATCTGTCGCAGCAGGTCCGCGGGGTCCGGCGCTGTCACTGGGGCATTGGTTGCGGTTGTGCCAGTTGCTGCGGTTGCGGCAACCGTTGGAGCTGTTGTCGACGTCTCTGTTCTCGTGCTCCGGCGGCGCGATGACGGCTTTCGGCCGGCGCGCCCGTTCCCCGGGCTCTTGTCGCCGGCGGTCATGACGGTGGCTCCACCGTGGACAGGTCCCCCTCGGGAAGCCCGAGCTCGCGTGCCTTGAGTAGCCGGCGCATGACCTTGCCACTGCGCGTGTGCGGAAGTGCCGGGTCGAAGGCGATCTCTCGCGGAGCGACCGAGCCCAGCCGATGACGCCCGAACATGATCAGCTCGCGGCGCAACTTCTCGTCCGGCTCGTATCCGGCCTGCAGCGTCACGAAGGCCTTGACGATCTCACCGGCCAGCGGGTCGGGCTTGCCGATGACGCCTCCCTCCGCGACCGCGGGGTGCTCCATCAACGCGCTCTCCACCTCGAAGGGCCCGACCAGGTGGCCCGCGGACTTGATGACGTCGTCGGCCCGGCCGACGAACCACACGAAGCCGTCCTCGTCGATGCGAGCTACGTCGCCGGTGAGATACCACCCATCGGCAAACGCCTGCGCATACCGGCCGGGGTCGTCGAGATATGCCCGGAACATCGACGGCCAGCCAGGTCGCAACGCCAGCTCGCCGTCGACCCCGGGCTTGGCCACGACCCTGACTTTGCCTTCGACGACGTCGGCTCGCCCGTCCTCGCCTCTTTCCAACACCGCGATCTCGACGCCGGGCATCGGCCGTCCATCGAGCCCGGGCGGATCGGCATACCCGGGTAGTTGCTGATCATGATGGCGCCGGTCTCCGTCTGCCACCATGTGTCGTGGACCGGCATGTTGAAGGCCTCGAGTCCCCAGAAGACGGCCTCGGGGTTGAGCGGCTCTCCGACGCTGACGACATGTTTCAGCGCGGACAGGTCGTGCTCGCGGGCCAGGTCGACACCCTTGCGCATCAGCATTCGCAGGGCGGTTGGGGCGGTGTAGAAGACCGCTACCCGTTCCTGCTCCAGGATGCCGTACCACCGCCGCGCGTCGAAGTCGGCCGCGTCGGTCACCACGGTCGCCCCGCAGGTCAGCGGGCCGATGATGCCATATGACGTGCCCGTCACCCAGCCGGGGTCAGCCGTGCACCAGAAGATGTCCCCGGGGCGCAGGTCGAGGGCGAACCTGGTGGTGGCGTGATGAGCGACCACTGCCTCATGGACGTGCACCGCACCCTTGGGCCTTCCGGTGGTGCCACTGGTGAAGTGCAGCAACGCAGGGTCCTGCGGTCGGGTGGCGGCGATGGTGAACCCGTCACGGTGCAGAACCGATGTTGCGGCGCTCATCGTCTCCGACCAGGAGAGCATCCCCTCTGGCACGGGCGTCGCGGGGGCGGCTGTCTCGCTCCTGTCATCGACGATGAGGACGAACTCGAGGTCAGGCAAGCTGTCCCGGATCGGCGCCACCTTGCGTTGATAGGCCTCAGGATCTGTCACCAGTACGCGTACCGAGCCCAACGCCAGCCGCTCCCGGACCGGCTCCGGGCCGAAGGCGGGGAACAGTGGGCAGTAGACGCTCCCGTTCTTGATCGAGCCCAGGGCGGTGACGTACAGAGCCGGCGAGCGATTGAGCAGCGTGCTGACCCGCTCGCCTGGACTCACTCCCACAGTCCGCAACGCGATGGCGAATGCGTCGGTCAGCTCGCGGATCTCGGCGTACGTCAGCTCCTGTGTGGGGTGCGTCCGGTCGAGGAATCGCAGCGCGACCTGGTCGGCCAGGCCTCCGTCGGCGTGTCGGTCCACCGCTTCGTGGGCGATGTTGAGGCACCCACCCGGCAGCCCGTCGACCCAGTGCCGGGCCTCGTTCCACGTGAAAGTCCGGCGGCGTTCCTCATAGTCGCCGATCAGCGGGGTTCGCTTGGGGGTGCGTTCGACAGTTCGACGGGCGCCCGGCTCTGATCCGGTGGATGTGGTCAAATCGAAGGCTGCCGACATGTTCGTGACCGCCTCGGGAGATCTGGGTCGAGTCCACGATCCTGGTGTGTGAAGCGATCACCACATGATCCGATGTTTGCACTTTAGGCGGTCGGGCCTTCAGTGTCATTAGCTTCTACACCTACTTATGGGGGCCGCATCCCCATAGGATCAGAGCGTTTCCACGTTCCCGGGGAGGCGTCATGGCACGGGTGAACATCTTGGACCGGTTCCGCCCGGTGGGTGCGCCCGGCCCGGCGGGCCTGGCGGGCGTCCCGGCCGCCGATGAGCAGGGCCCTGCGGCCGAACTGGCGCCCGTGTTCGCTGCCCTCGCCGCAGACGTGGAGTCCTGCCACAGACTGGTCGAGGAGGCCCGGCAGGAGGCGGACGGCGCTCTGGTCCGCGCCCATGAACAGGCGGCCGCCATCCTTGCCCAAGCCCGGCTCGACGCAGGTGCGGAGCGTGCCCGCGCTGCGGCACGCGTGGAGCAGGCCGCCTCGAAGCGGGATGCATTGCTGCTTTCACAAGCGCGCAAGGAAGCTGACAACCTGGAAGAGGCCCGGACGGCTCTGCTGCCCGCCACAGTCCGGAAAGTCATTGACAACCTGCTTTCCGAACAGCTGACCCGGCGGCCATGAACGCCGACTGGGTTGCCGCGTCCGTCCGGGCCCGGTCCATGGCCCAGCGTCGGGTCGGGGCTGGTGGCAGCCGCAGACTCGCTGGCCAGCACAGCCTTGCGGATGCGCTTCATCTACTTGCGGATACCGCGTACGCCGACCGGCTGGCGGGCTGCACCGATCTGGCTGTCGCTGAACACGCCACCCAGGACGCCGTGCTGTGGCAGCTCAGGGTGCTGGCTGGGTGGATGCCAGCTGGAGGTACCAGGCTTGCACGTGCCGCGGCCGGCGCTTTTGAACGCGACAACATCGTGGCTCTGACCCGCCGGCTGGAAGGCGGCCAGGCGGCATACGACCCCTTCAACCTCGGGGCGATCGCAACGTCGTGGCCCCGGTTGCGGACGGCGGCTTCCGCCGAAGAACTGGCCGAGGCCGTACGCACGTCCCCGTGGGGGGGCACCGGGTGGGGCGGCAAGTCCGACCTGCGGGATGTGCTGACTCTGGTGTGGCTGCGCAGGCTCGCCGTCGTCGCCCCGGATGCACGGTCCTGGGCCGGGGCTGCCTGTGCCCTGACCGCGGCCCGGATCGTGCTGGTCGAAGGCATGGCGCCCGCACCGCGGATCCTTCAGCTGGCCCGCCCCATCCTGGGCCGGAGGTGGGAGACGGCTCGAGACCTGGCAGAGCTACGAGCCGCCCTGCCGTCGTCGGTGCAACCCGTGCTTCGCGGCATTGAGGCCCCGGAAGAGCTGTGGCGGGCGGAGGCCCGGATGCGCGCTGTGGTGGAGGCTGACGGCTTCCGCCTACTGGGCAGTCCCCGCCCTGGCCCCCGTGTGGTCCTGGGCGCCATCGCCGTTCTGGCGATGGACGCGTGGCGGGTCCGCGTAGGTCTGGCTGCCGCTGCCGCCGGCACCGGATCAAGTGAGGTGCTCGATGCCGTGGCGTGAGTCTCTCAGTCCTGTCCGGATGGAGCGGGTGGCCTTGGTGGCGCCGCAGCCATGTTGCCGCGGCATGCTCGTGGCAGTGGCCCGAAGCGGTGCGGTCGAGTTGGACCTTCCGTACACTCCCGGCGCCGGTCCCGCAGAGCTGGACAGGGCGGCGGACTCCGCCATCGTCTCCGGTCCCATCGCCGGATTCGTGGGCTGGGCTCCGGTCCGTGAGCTCTCTGAGCTGACGACAACGCTGGCAGAGCTGGGTACCGCGGTCGTCCCGCTGGCCCGTCCGCGGGGAGTGCAGCCGCCCACCCTGTTGACTACCGCAGGGCGGTCACACGGCTCCCGGATGCTTGTCGATACGTACGGGACGGTGCCGTACGCAGACGTGGACCCTTCCAGACTGGCCGGGCTGGCGTATGTGCTGATGTTCGGCATGATGTTCGGCGATGTGGGTCAGGGGGCCCTGCTGCTGCTTGCCGGCCTGCTCCTGCGCAGCGCCAGGATCAGGAGGCTGGAGAAACTGACAAAGATCTGGCTCTTCGTGGCTGGTGCCGGGCTGACCTCAATGCTCTTCGGCGTCCTGTACGGCGAGGCATTCGGCCCCACCGGGCTGGTGCCTGTGTTGTGGCTTGAGCCCCTGTCAAGCCCCATCCCGCTGATGCTCACCGCCCTGATGTTCGGAGCTTTCCTGCTGGCGATTGCCTACGTCTTGGGCACCATCAACCGGGTCAGGGAGGGCGGCTGGGCCTATGCTCTGTACGCCCGCGCTGGCGTTGCCGGTTCCTTGTTGTTCGTGGCCGGCGGGTTGCTTGTCTGGGGGCTCCTGGCAAGCATCGCCCCCCTGGTCACAGGCGCCGCCGTACTGGTCGTGGCCGCACTCGCCTTCATCTTCATCGGGCTCTTTGCTGAAGCCGGCGGTGGCGGGACCGGCGTGGTCCAGGCCTCTGTTGAACTGGTCGACACCGTGATCCGTCTGGGGTCAAACGTGGTCTCGTTCGCGCGCCTGGCTGTCTTCGGGCTCATGCATGCAGCGCTGATGATGGTTGTCTGGAATGGGACGACGGCCTTGTGGGCCCCGGGCTGGCAAGCATTGGTGGCCAGCCTTGTATTCGTTCTGGGTAACGCACTCGCCTTTGCGCTGGAAGCACTGGTGGCTGGGATCCAGGCCCTCAGGCTGGAGTACTACGAGCTGTTCTCCCGCATCTTCCAGTCGGAGGGGCGGTCGTTCCACCCCTGGGCGCCGGTTCTATATCCGGCAGGTCACGTGGTTTCCATTGAGACACACTCCGATCAGCTCCTCTGAAAGGCGCCACCTGTGAATATTTGGCTTGGCAGTATTCCCGTGTTCGTTGTGGCCACCACCGGAGCCATCTTGCTGATGAGGCGCCGACGGAAGGAAGGCCTCACGCTGCTGGTGGGCATCAACGCAGCCGTGATGGTGGGCGCGCTGGCGCTTCTGGCAACGGCGCTGAACGCCGCCCCTGCAGCGGCCTCCGGCGGGGCCGCGCCAGCAGCCGTGGTGGTGGCGGCCGGGACAACCGGCGGGGTCGGCAGTGCGGCTCTCTACGCTGCGGCTATCGCCGTTGCCGCTTCCTGCATCGGTGCAGCGTGGGCGGTCGCCTATACGGGATCCGCCGCCCTGGCTGCCATGAGCGAAAGGCCAGAGATCTTTGGGCGCGCAATGGTTGTCGTCGGTCTGGCCGAAGGCATCGCCATCTACGGCCTGGTCATCGCCGTCATCCTTGTCGGCAAGGCCTGAGCGGGGGAGTGAGCGCATGCCGGACACCGTTGCCGCCCTCGGCGAGCAGGCACTGTTGGAGGGGTTCCGGCTGGTCGGAGCCAGCATCTATCCGGCCGAAACCGACGATGAGGTGCGGCGGGCCTGGACTGCGCTGCCGGGCGAGGCCGCAGTGGTCATCTTGACACCCCGGGCAGCAGGAGCGCTGGGTGCGGTTCTGGCAGATCCGCACTTACCCATGACTGTGGTGCTGCCGTCGTGACGGGGCTTGGACAGCGTTCGGCTAGCGCCCTTGCCCCTGTGCGCGGAGCGCTGCTCGCCGCCGCACGGCAGGAGGCCGCAGACATCCGAAGGGACGCCGGCGAGCAAGCCCTGGCCCTGGTGGATGCGGCGCGGCGCGACGCTGACCGGATTCGCTGCGCCGCGGCGCAGGAAGGCGCAGCCACGGCCCGGTCGCAGGCAGTCCTGCGCTCCGCCCGGGCGCGCCGACAGGCTCACGAGACGGTGCTGACTCGGCGCAGTATCCTGCGGCTGGCCCTGCAGCAGCGGGTTCGGGAGTCTGCGGTGGAGCTGAGGGCTGACCCGCGTTACCCCCGCCTGATGGCACAGCTGATCGAGCAGAGCCATGCCCTGCTCGGGCCGGAGGCAACCGTGGCTGAGAGTCCCGAGGGCGGTGTCATCGCTGAGGCGGGCTCGCGCCGCCTGGACCTGTCACTGCCGGTCCTGGCCGCCAGAACGCTCGAGTCCATGACCCAGGAAGTCCGTGAGCTGTGGACGGGCTAGCCACTGGCCGTGCCGGCACCGTTGTCCGGATCAGCGGCCCCTTGGTGGAAGTTGACGGCGTGGACGGAGTCTCCATGCTGGAGCTCGTGGCCGTGGGCCCGCAGCGCATCAGTGCCGAGGCGGTGGCCATTGCGGGCACCCGGGCGACACTGCAGGCCTACGAGTACACCGGGGGGCTCAAGGCCGGAGACATCGCAGAGGCCACCGGTCACCAGTTGTCCGCTCTGCTGGGGCCGGGCCTGCTCGGTCAGGTCTTCGATGGGCTGATGCGGCCTTTGTCCTCCGCGTCGCTGTGGCTCACTCCGGATCGCGCCGGCTCCACAGAGGATGCTGCCACCCTCGCCCGGGCCTGGACCTTCGTCCCGGCAGCCTCAGCCGGTGCCAGCGTCTCGCCAGGGGATGTTCTGGGTACGGTCCCGGAAGCCGGCTCGGTGGAGCACAGGGTCCTGGTGCCGTTCGGGGTTTCCGGTGAGGTGACCTGGTTGGCGCCCGAGAGTCAGGTCCGTGTACTGGATGTCGTGGCTCGGATAGGTGAGCACGAGGTGCGGCTGGCGCAGCGTTGGCCGGTGCGCCGGCCACGTCCGTTCCGGGATCGGATCACTGAGGTGGTCCCGCTCCATACGGGCCAGCGGGTGCTGGACCTGATGTTCCCGGTGGCTCAGGGTGCGGCTGCGGCGGTCCCAGGCGGTTTCGGAACCGGAAAGACCCTGCTGCTGCAGCAGATTGCCAAGTGGGGCGACGCGGATGTGATCGTCTACGTGGGCTGTGGCGAACGAGGCAACGAGATGGCCGATGTCCTGGACAGCCTGTCGAAGCAGGTCGATGCGCGCACGGGTGGTCGGCTGATCGACCGCACGGTCATCATCGCCAACACCTCCAATATGCCCATGATGGCGCGCGAGGCCAGCATCTACACCGGCATCACCGTGGCGGAGTTTTACCGGGACATGGGGTACGACGTCGTCGTCATCGCGGACTCCACCTCCCGCTGGGCTGAGGCCCTGCGCGAGTTTGCCAACCGCAACGGGGAGCTGCCGGCAGAGGAGGGCTATCCGGCCAACCTCGCGTCGGAGCTGGCCGCCTTTTATGAACGGGCCGGCTGCGTGACCACCCTGGGTGGGCGGACGGCATCGGTCACCGTGATTGGGGCCATCTCCCCTCCGGGCGGCGACATGACGGAACCGGTCACCACGGACACCCAGCGTTTTGTCCGTTCCCTGTGGCTGCTGGACCGGGACCTGGCCTACTCGCGGCACTACCCGGCGGTCAGCTGGACGGGCTCCTTTGCGCGGGATGTGGAAGCGTTGGGCCTGTGGCATGCCACCAACGGGCATCCCGGCTGGGCCCAGAGGCGCGCCCGCGCCGCGGCATTGCTGGCCGAGGCCGACCGGCTCAGCTCCTTGGCGGAGATCATCGGGGCAACGTCTCTGCCGGGCCATGAACGCATGGTGCTGCTGGGCGGGCGGCTGCTGCGGGACGGCGTGCTGTTGCAGAATGCCCTGAGCGCCAACGACGGTTTCTGTTCCGCGGAGAAAGGAGCCGCTTTGCTGGACCTGGTCCTCGACGTCGTGGACTCCTGCCAGCGGCTGGTGGAGCGCGGCGTCGCCGCCACCACCATTGAGCAAGCGGACCTCGGACCGGTGCTTCGGGCCCGTGAAGAAACCGGGCCCGCGGACGCCGCCGGCGTCGCCTCACTGCGGAGCGAGATCCTGCAGCGGCTGGAAGAACTGCAGTGACAGATACGACACAGCGCACGTCCGGCCAGGCGGAGCCCGGCCCGCTGCCGGACCAGACCGGTAGACAAATTTCCCACGGGGATGTCCGTGAGCTGCGCGGCCCCCTGCTGGTGCTGGGGGACGTTGACGGCGTCGGTTGGGACGAGTTCGCCACGGTGGACCTGGCCGACGGCCAGGAACGCCACGGTTTGGTGCTGGAAGTGGACCACGACCTCGTGACGCTGCAGGTCCTGGAAAGCACCGACGGTATGGCGCCCGGAGGGATCCGGGTCCGGTTCGCGGGCCGTCCGCTGCACATTCCGGTCGGGGCGGACTGGCTGGGCCGCGTCTGCAACGGCCGCGGAGAACCGCTCGACGGCGGCCCGCCGGTGACCGGCACCTCCACCATGCCTGTCAGCGGGTGGCCGCTCAACCCGGTCCACCGGGAGCCACCGCAGGAACCGGTCCTGACGGGCATCTCCGTCATCGATGCCCTGACCACCCTGGTCCAGGGGCAGAAACTGCCCATCTTCTCCGTCCCGGGCCTGCCCCACCTGACGCTGGCGACCCAGATCGCGGCCCAGGCCACCTCCAGCGGCAAATCCTTCCGGGTGGTGTTTGCTGCGATGGGTCTGACCCATGCGGATATCGCCTACGTGCGTGACCGGCTGGAAGAGCGGTCCGCCGCCGGTGAGCTGGTGCTGCTGCTCAACGCCGCGGACGATCCGGTCATCGAACGGATACTCACGCCGCGGATCGCGCTGACCATCGCGGAGCACCTGGCCTACACGGAAGGCCACGACGTCCTGGTGATCATGTCGGACATGACCAGCTATGCCGAAGCCGTACGCGAGGTCTCTGCGGCCCGCCGTGAGATCCCGGCCCGACGCGGTTACCCGGGCTACCTCTACAGCGATCTCGCCACCCTGTATGAACGCTGCGGCCGCGTCCGCGGGCGGAATGGTTCAGTGACGATCGTACCGGTGCTGACCATGCCCGCCGGGGACATCACCCATCCGGTGCCGGATCTGACCGGCTACATCACCGAAGGGCAGGTTGTTCTTTCCGCCGAAATTGAGGCACGCGGGATCTACCCGCCCGTGGACGTCCTTTCCTCCCTCTCGCGGCTGATGCGCAGCGGCGCGGGCAAGGACCGGACCCGTGAGGACCATCTGGATGTGGCCGCACAGGTGGTCGCCGCCATGGCCCGTGCCGGCCAGGCCGCCGAGCTGGCCGAGCTGGTGGGAGCCGCAGCCCTGAGTGAAACGGACCGCAGATACATCACATACCGCACCCTGGTTGAACAGAAGCTGCTCAACCAAGGGCGCGGCGAACTCCGCTCCCTTGAGGACACGCTGGGCCGGGCCTGGGCCGCGCTGGCCGCGCTGCCCCAGCAGGAGCTGACCATGCTGTCGACGGAGTTCCTGGACCGCTATCTGCCCGGCAGAACAGGCCAGCAGTGAGCGACACCGGACGAGCGGGGAAAATCCGGGTGGAGCGCCGCCTGCTGACGGCCCGCCACGGTGCCCTGTTGCTGGACCGCAAACGGCACATCATGGTGAACGAACTCGAGCGCCTCCAGCTGCACGCCGGCCGGAGTCGTCAAGAGTGGGAAGACCGTGCGCGGGAAGGCGCGGTATGGCTGCAGCGCGCCGCCGCCCTGGACGGCCGGGAGCGGATCGAGGCAGCCTCGCCAGCCAAACCGGCGGAGGTCGAGGTCCAGTGGGGTGGCGCCATGGGCGTGGCCTATCCCGAGGATGCGCTCTGCCAACCGCCAGCCGCACCCCCGGCAGGGGGAAGCTCCGCCTTGTCCTACGCGGCGGCCGCGCACCGGTCCGCGCTCACTGCCGCGGTCCGGCACGCCGCGGTTCAGCGGTCCCTACTGTTGGTGTCCGCCGAACTCGCCGCAACGCGCACCCGGCAGCGGGCCGTCGAAAAGAGATGGATCCCCAGGCTGGAAAATGAGCTGCTGGCCATCCGCCGGCAGCTTGACGAACAGGAACTGGAAGAGAGCCTGCGTCTGCGCTGGGCCGCAGACAGGATCGAAACGACCATCGGGCCCCCGGGAAGAACAAGGGCCCCTGGAAAAACCGGGGCCGCATGAGCGACATGATCTTGGTAGCGGACAACGATTCCCCGGCGTCGGCTACAGGGCGCCCTCTGGCACAGCGCTCACCTCCGGACCGGTGAGAACCCGATCCGCGACGATACCGACCAGCCGACAAACCTCCGCCGCTGTCTCGCGATAGTCACCAGTGATGAGGGCGCCTTGACCTCAATAGTATGTGGGTACGACAAGGCCGTGGGAGTGTATCCGTGAGCGAGAACCAGCCCCTGCATTCGGCGCGAACGGCGTACGACGCCGTGATCTTCGACATGGACGGCGTGGTCACCGATACCGCGTCCGTGCATGCGCGCGCGTGGAAGGCCTTGTTCGACGAGGTGCTTCCGCGGCTGTCGACCACTCCGGTGCAACCATTCGATGCGGACACCGACTATCGGCGGTACGTCGATGGGCGGCCCAGGGAAGACGGCATCCGTACCTTCCTGGCGTCGCGCGGCATTGAGCTGCCCGACGGGTTGCCCGGCGACCCGCCCGATGATTCGGGCACGCAGCCGACGATCGCCGCCCTCGCTGCGCGCAAACAAGCGCTCTTCGACGAGCATCTCGCCGCCGACGGCGTGCCGGCTTTCCCAGACGCGGTCGCGCTGCTCCACCGACTTCACGAGCAGGGCATTCCCACCGCTGTCGTGACGTCGAGCTGAAACAGCGCCACGGTGCTCGCGGCGGCGGCCGTGACCGATCTTTCTGACGTCTGTGTCGATGGAACTGATGCGATCCGGTTGGGTCTGGCCGGCAAACCCGATCCGGCCATATTTCTCGAAGCGGCGCGGCAGCTGCGTGTGGCACCGGCCCGGGCCGTAGTCGTGGAAGATGCCGAAGCCGGACTGCAGGCAGCGGCACGAGGCGGATTCGGACTGGTCGTCGGCATGGACCGCGCGGGTGTCGGCGAGCGGCTCCGGGCGGCAGGCGCCGATCTCGTGGTTTCCGATCTGAGTGAACTGGATCTCAGTCTGACTCGCGTGCTCCCCGGTTGGGCTGGCGGCGAATCCGGGAGCGACCCCTGGCTGCTCCGTTATGACGGTTTCGACCCGGCGACGGAGGGGCTGCGCGAAGCGCTCTGTACGCTCGGCAACGGCTATTGGGGAACCCGCGGTGCCGCTCCGGAAGCAGACGCCGACGCCGTGCACTATCCCGGAACCTATCTCGCCGGCGTCTACAACCGGGTGCGAACGGATCTGGGCACGCATTCCGTCGAGGATGAGCACATGGTCAACGTCCCCAATTGGCTGCCGCTGCTGTTCAAAGTGGCCGACAATGATTGGTTTCACCCCAGCAGCCCCCAGCTCGTGACGTACCAGCAGGAGCTGGATTTGCGGCGCGCCGTGCTGACACGCGTCATCCGGTTTCGCGACGACGCAGGGCGAACCACCCGTGTCACCTCACGTCGCTTCCTCTCCCAGACCGCACCACATGTTGCCGTGCTGGACTCGACGTTTGAGGCCGAGGACTGGTCTGGTCCGATGACCGTCCGGTCGGCTCTCGATGGCCGTGTGGCGAACCGGAATGTGGCCGCGGATCAGCTGCTGACCGGCACACACCTCACTCCCCGTCGGGCAGCCGAAATCGATGGCGAGACCGTTCTGTTGGAGATGGAGACCACCCAGTCCGGCATCCACATTGCGATGGCCTCACGCACCCGAGCGCTCCGGGGCAGCCGGCAGCTTGCTCTGAGCAGGCGCCTTCTCACCGACGATACAGGATGGGTCGCTCACGAGTTCGAGCTGCAGCTGGAGCAGGGACATCCGGTCAGAGTGGAGAAGGTTGTCTTCGTCGGCCAAGCGCCCCGCGTCCAGCATCGCCCAGTACGGACAGGTCATGGCCCGCACCCGGCGGCCAGCACCTTGCCGGCGCAAGGACAAGGGCCGTGGTCGAGAGGGCAATGGCGTTCTGCAGCGCCATCAAAGACTTGGCCCACCGCGACAGGGAGCATGGTGTCGGTCGGCGAGAAAGCCATGACGTTGGTGAAGCTCGTATACAGGTAGTCGAGAAAGCGTGGCTCCCAGTGCTCCGGGCTCAGCTCAGAGGAGACCATCTGCGGGAAGAGGAAGTCGGGTGCGGGACGGTTCCGGCTGCGCGGTTGAACGGCCCGCCACGGTCAAGCTCCCAGTACCAGATCCCGAAGACGATGATGTTGGTCAGGTAGATCGCGGCGCCGGTGCTGAGCAGCCCGATCGCGTCGTTGCTCGTCTCTCCGGTGGAACGAGGCGGGTGGTGCAAAGTGATTGAGAATCACATGGTTGCCGCGCGTCGACGGCGTCGCAGCAGCCGAACCTCACTCTGCAGCGACACAGGTCGGGCTGGCGCAAGTGAGCTGTTGACTATCCACATGCACGAGGCTCTATGCAGTCAGGAGAAGCGCGCTCATCGGCTACTTGCGGTCGTGTTTTGTGTCGACCGTCCGCCGTCCCAATTGCCGAACGGCCTACGGGCACGCGCGGAGGCTGCGCCGACCTGGAACGAACATGGTCTTCGTCGTTCCGTAGCGGGATCGGTCACCGGACTGGGAGCCCATCCGAAGCCCGCGTGACGATGTCGACCGGCATGCTGGTCTTATGTCTGGGAAGCTGAGCGCCGGTCTGCTGCTCTACCGTCGCGGCAACTCCCTGTGCGTTCAGCCACGCGCGCACCAAGTCCACCACCCGTACCGTGCTTCCCTGCGCCAGCGCCCTCAAAACGACCTCGCGACCAACG
>Ga0097691_1001205_pt1 | contig 19633 bp, 25 predicted proteins | sample NGESurdeep072012_8_FD_72858 | JGI IMG/M metagenome (GOLD analysis project Ga0097691, IMG submission 72858) | Arctic peat soil microbial communities from Barrow, Alaska - NGEE Surface sample 210-1 deep-072012 | ecosystem: Environmental > Terrestrial > Soil > Wetlands > Peat ... | reverse complement strand
CCAACTTGCCGTTGCGCGTGTCGGCGCTCTTGGCGAGCTTGCTTAGCCTTGTTTGGGCTGGCTAGCTCCGGAGGTACTTCCTCAATGCTCGGATCAGCAAGTAAGCGATGTAAATAACGATTCCCGCGACCGCCAGATTCACTATCAGGATTGCAACCATCCAGATGTTGCCGGCTCCAGCGCTCACATGTGCAGTCTATGCCGATTCTGACGGGTGAAATCCGTCCTTTCGCGCCAACTCTGCCGAAGGGGAAGGGTCACGCCACTTCCCCCTTCGAGTACTAGTTGCAGGCTGCCGCGGCTTAAGACAGTTCGAAAGAACGAACTACATGCCGCCGAAGATCGGTGTGCCCGTCGCATAAGCCGCCGGGTACACGATCTTCATCACGCCGACCGCCTGCCACTGGCCGATCACCGCTGCGGCCCGCGTGTTCTGCCCTTGGTCAAGCGACCCGTCCGCGCCAAACTTCACCCCGCCGCCGTTGATGCTGTCGCCCTTCGGAACGTCGACGGCGAGCGCGGCGGTGCGGATGGTTTCGGCGTTGATCGGACCGGAGAGCTTCGGGATCACCGCGCTGAAGAGCGTCCAGCCACCGATGAACCCGGCCACCGCGGGGATGTCCATCGGAGCGCCGTTGTTCTCGCGACCGTAGGCGGACCGAGCCTCCGCGATGAGCGCCTGGCCGGCGGGTGAGAGGGCAGCCAGGTTGATCGAGGCGTCCGGCTTGTCCGCGGCATACACCCCCACCGATCCCGCTCCAAGAAGCTGCCCGAACGCAGGCATGCAGAAGGCGGAGCTGGTGCCGATCGCCGCCTTCAACGGGACGTGATTGCGCAGCACCGCCTGCCAGATAGCAACGCCGTCGTTGAGATAGCTCACATCCCACAGGAAATCCGCGCGGTCGGCCGCGAGTCGGGCGGCGATGACGTCCGGGACGAATGCGTTCGGGTCGTACTCGATGACATCGACGACCTGGATGCCCATGCTCTTGGCCAGCGCTTCTTCGCCGCCGCCGACCGAGCGGCCGTAGATGTCGTCGACGCGCACGATCACGGCGCGAGGCGCGGCAAGATTCATCGTCGGCATCAGAACGTCATGCGTGAACGTGACGGCCATCTGCCCGAGTGAGCTGCCGGTCGCGACGGTTCGAAAGACATACCGCCTCTGCGCGGTGATCGGATCCGCGACCGCCCCGGTCTCCCAGTACACCGTCTTCAGCTGTTCGGCGCGCGCCGACGCCGCCGCGGAGAGCGTGCTGCCGTACGTTCCGAGGATGGCCGGTACGTGATAGTCGTTCACCAGCGTGTCGACGGCTGCGCTCGCGGCTTGCGGTGTGGTCGCATCGATGACCTGGAGTCGCACGTGAGCCGTCAGCGCCCCACTGGACTGGGCCACCTCGAGCGCCGCCCGCACTCCGGCCAGCTCCGCCTTGCCGCCAGGCGCCTGCGGTCCGCTGAGCGGATAAATCGCGCCAAGCACGAGGTCTGGACTCTGATTGGCCGGGGATTGCCCGCCGCATGCTGCCGCGGCAAACACCAGCAGGGCGACGAGAGCGAAGAGCCGGACCATCCCGGCCAGAATATCCGCTACGCGGTGGCGGCTTGCAGCCCGGCGCCCCGCGCCTCGGCCAGCTGGCGCTCCAGCTTCGGAGCGGTCGCATATCCATAGTTGACGTGCAGCGCCCGGCCTTCGGGCGTCATCACGACCGTCGTCGGGAGGGTGTAGACGTTGAAGCGGTCGGCCAGGGTCCGGTCGGCGATCGCATCCACCTTGTCGATGCGCACCGCGCCGAGCTTGGCCAGCGCCGGCTCCTGGTGCGTATGGCAGACGGTGCAGCCTTCACCGGTGAAGTAAAGGATGTAGGGGTCGCTCGCGGGCGCCGCAGTCGCGCCGACAGTCTTCGCCCGGGCGTGCCGTGCACGAAAGATCTCCAGGCACGCGGCGGCAAGCACGACAACGCCCGCCACCGCCAGCGCCCAGACTTGCGCGTTCACGACGCTCTGATCAATCCCCGCTTGCCAAGCTGGAAGTAGATCTGGCAGCCCAGGCAATACCCGAACGCCAGGTTGACGAACGCCAGCACCGCGACGATGAGCGCGAGAGCTAGCCCGATCACCAGTCCGGGGCCCGGCCGGAAGTCGCCGGCCAGCAACGGGGGTCCGAACAGGAGCAGCGACGAAATCCCGAGAAAGATGCCACCGAGCCCCTGCGCGAAGTTGTGTGGCTCGGGGCGGTCCGGCACCGGCCGCGGCTTGACGATGCCGCGGGGCTTCAATACCTGGAAATAAAGCTGCTTGAAAAGGGCGAACCGCGGAGCGAACGTGCCGACGAGGAGCACGATCGCAAGCACGGGTATCAGCCAGATGAGCGCGGGCACGACCTCGCTCCCGAACACCGCGACGAGCACCGTCGCGATGATGCCGGTCTGGTTGACCTTGAGCGCGGAGTGGTCGACGACCTGCGTTGCCATTCCTACTTCTCGATCGGGGCCTTGATCGAGCTGCCCCACTCAGTCCACGAGCCGTCGTAGTTGCGGACCTCGGGGTAGTTCAGCAGCTCCTTCAAAACGAACCAGGTGTGAGCTGAGCGCTCGCCGATGCGGCAGTAAGCGATCACCTCTTTGTTGGCGGTGATGCCCTTGTCGCCATAGATCGCCTTCAGCTCCTCGACGCTCTTGAAGCTGCCGTCCTCCGGGTTGACCGCGGTGCCCCACGGGATGCTGACCGCCGTCGGGATGTGGCCGCCGCGCTGCGCGCCTTCCTGTGGGAGGTTCTCCGGCGCAAGCAGCTCACCCGAGTACTCCTTGGGCGAGCGCACGTCGACCAGGCCGGCCTTGCCGAGCTTGGACTCGACGTGGCTGCGGTAGGCGCGGATGTCCTCTTTTGGCGAGCCGTGGAAGTTGTAGTCGGTGTTGGAGTAGCTCGGGACGTCAGTGCTGTACTCGCGTCCTTCCTTCTCCCACTTGACGCGTCCACCGTCGATCAGCTGGACCTTGTCGTGCCCGTAGTACTTCAACGCCCAGTACGCGTAGGCCGCGAACCAGTTGTTGTTGTCGCCGTAGAGAAGGATGTTGGTGTCTGGTGTGACGCCGCCGGTGCCGAGCAGGTTCGCGAGCGCTTCCTTGCTGGCGATGTCGCGGTTGACCTGGTCCTGGAGATGCTTCCGCCAGTTCCACCCGACCGCACCCTCGATGTGTCCCCTGTCGTAGGCGGACGGATCGACGTCCACCTCGATGATCCGAAGTCCCTTGTCCTTTCCGTGCTCGGCCACCCACTCCGTGGAGACCAAAGCCTTCGTTGTCGTCGATGAGCTCAATTCCAAACCTCCAAAAGATTGCAAATAACAAACGAACCGGTGAGAGTCGAACGGCGGTCGAATGGGCGCGCCCTACGGGCGCGAGCAGACGGCCGGGCTAGCTACAGAAGCAGGCCGGGATGTGAACCAGGCGCTGGGCAGGCCACGTAAGGTCCCGCATAGACACGTCATCTTATGACAACAGGTGACGGCCGGGCCCGATTCCCGGGATGATTGAGGCCTAATGCGAATCGATCTCATTAAGTACGAGGGTTTGGGCAACGATTACCTGGTCCTGGACCTCCCCGCGCCGCTCGAGGAGATCGTCGAGATCCTGCCTCAGCTCTGCGACCGCCACAAGGGCCTCGGCTCGGATGGCCTCCTGGCTTTCGATCCGACGGCGCTGACCGTGCGGATCTTCAATCCAGACCGATCGGAGGCGCAGAAGAGCGGCAACGGGCTGCGCATCGCAGCCGCCCACGCGGTCCTCGAGCACGGGGCGGGCGAACGTTTCGAGCTGCGCACGCCCGGAGGCCCGAACCAGGTCCGCATCCTCGCGCGGAACGGCGCTGAGGTGGTCAGCGAGGTGGACATCGGCCGGCCATCGTTTCGTGCCGCCGACCTCCCGGCCGCGTTCGACGGCGAGCCGGACCGGGTTCATCTCGATACCCCGGCCGGCTCGGTCGAGGCGATGCTCGTCTCCGTCGGCAACCCGCACTGTGTGGTGTTCGGGGAGCCGGTGACCAAGGAGCGCTGCCTGGAGCTGGGCCCTCACCTGGAGCGACACCCAGCCTTCCCCGAACGTACGAACGTCCAGCTGTTCGAAGTGCTCGACCGCGGCCGCGTCCGTGTCGAGATCTGGGAGCGCGGCGCCGGCTACACGCTGGCCTCCGGCACGAGCGCGAGCGCGGTGGCCGCGGCTTGCATGCGGGCGGGGCTTGTGGACGACCACGTCACCGTCAAGATGCCAGGCGGCGACCTGGCGATCCGCCGCGAGAAGCGCGGCAACCTGGTCCAGTCGGGTCCGGCGCGCCGCGTCTACTGGGCCACGGTCGAGCTCGGGGACTATTTCGAGGAATAGGATCGGCGCTGCGTGGGCGACGAGACTACCGACCGAAGTCGTGGGCCCGCCTACTCCCTCTCCCCTTCGGGGAGCGATCAGTTAGTCCCGTCCTCATCGCCGCTCTACGCGCAGGGTCGGGGTGCGATCAGTAGGTCAGATCCTTAACGCCGCTTGCGCGCAGGGGCTTAAGCCTCCTTACCAGCGAGGACTCTGACCGCCTCCGGCAAACCCGCCAGGCCCGGAATCACGGAGTCCGCCAATGACGGATCGTCCTTCTCACCCTGTCGGTTGACCCAGATCCGCGCGATGCCGAGCTCGCTGGTCGGCCGGATGTCGTGGAAGTAGCTCTGCGCGACGTGGATCCACACATCCGCCGACGCCCCGAACGTCGACTGGAAAAGCAAGAAGTGCGCCGGGTTCGGTTTGTACGCGGACACGTCCTCGGCGGTCACCACCGCATCGAACGGCACCGGAAGCCGGCGCTGCGTCAGGGCGATGATGTCGCGGTCGCAGTTGGTCAGGAGTGCAAATTTCCAGCCTTCCTTGCGCAGCGCACCCAGCGCGGGCCCAACGTCGGCAAACGGCGGCCAATGAGGAATGGTCGAAACGAGCGCGGTCGCGTCGTCTGGCTTGAGGTCGAGCGAGAGCTGCCGGGCGACGCGTCGCGTCGTCTCGGTGAGCACCGCCCGGTACCGTTTGAACGACCCGTCGGTCTCGACCTCAGCCTCGTTGGAGATATACGCGTCGAGGAAGGCGGCACCGTGACCCGGGAAAAGCAGCTCCCCGGTGGTCCCGATGCCGTGGCGCCAGTCGATCAGGGTGCCGAAGCAGTCAAAGGTCAACCAGCGCCCGGACATCGGTTGTCTTAGTGGCCGGGCGCTCGGTAGCCGAGCCCGCCGGACTTCTTCGCCGCCTGGTCGACCTCTTCGGCGGTGAGCAGCGCGATCGTCCTGTAATGCGCGAGCGCACCGGTAGCTCCGATGGCGAGCGCGAGGGCCGCCGCCGCGACGTTGTCAGTTGCCTCGACGATCGCGTACACATCGTCTGTTCCGAAGCCCCAGTACATCGCCTCGACGTGGCCGCCCAGCGCCTTGGTCGCCGCTTCCACAGCAGCCCGGCGGCCGCTGCCGCCATCCTTGACCAGGCCCTTGAGGCCCTCATGCGAGTACGCGGCTTCGATCAAATACTTGGCCATCGCTCTTGCCCTCCTGAACTAACCGGTTGACAGCGCCCGGACCCTAGCCCTTCGCCGGCATGTACTCCGCGATCGCGTGCGCGAGCTGCTGAATCGACATGGACTGCAGCCAGACGCGCCCTGGTCCGGTCAGCGCGGCCAGGAAGATGCCAGAGCCGAACAGCGCGTTCTGTATCCCCTGCACCGTCGTGATGCCGAACTGGACCGACTCCTCGTACATGCCCACGTGCCCAGGATGCACCCTCAGCGTGTTGCCGGGCTGCAGGTCGTAGACGACGACCTCACCGTTGAGCGCCACCCACGCCTGGCCCTGTCCCTGCAGGCGCTGCATGCGGAACCCCGCGCCGCCGAAGATTCCGGCGCCCAACTTCTGCTGGAACCCGATCGAGAACTGGACCCCGATCGTGCCGCACATGAAACCGTGGCGGTGGACCAGGTATCCCTTTCCCGGCGCGATCTCCAGGGGCAAGACCTGCCCTGGCAGCTTGGCGGCGAAGGCCAGCAGGCCCGGCCCGCCCACCGCCGTGTACTCCGTCATGAACAGGGTGCCCCCGGCCACTGCACGGCCGAGCGCGCCCATGAACCCACCTTGCTGGCCGCCGGCCGACGTGGAGGTCTGCATCTGGATCGCCATCGACATCCATGAGAGCTCACCCGATTCGGCGAAGACCTTGTCGTTGGGCTGCATGTTCAGCTCGAGCACGGGCATCACAGTGCCGACGATCTTGGATTCCATCTTTCCTCTCAGTTGAATCGAACCGGCCGCGTCCGCGCCATTATCCCCCGGCCGGAAAGGAGAACCGAATTGAAGACCGTGATTGCGATGGGCACCATCAACAGGAAGGCAGCACGCGTCCCCTCCCCCCGTTCAGGGGGGAGGGCTAGGGAGCAATCAGCAAGTCCCTTCCTCATCGCCGCTTGCGCGCCGGGGCAGACAACTCCAACAACTCCTAGGTGAAATGCATGTGCGCGTCGATCGTGCGCCGCCGCGCCGCCCGCGGGCTCGGGTTCCTCGAGCACGAGTCGCAGATCCCGACCACGAGGACCTCCGTCCGCAGCGGCTTGAAGTGATGACCTTCCTGCAGGTGTGACTCGAGCTCGCTGACGAGCTCCTCCTGGATGTGAAGCACTCCCCCGCACACCTGGCACACAGCGTGGTGGTGATCACCGGAAGCCAGCTCGTAGTAGGTCGCACCTTCGCCAAGATGGGCCGCGTAAACAGACCCTGAGGCGGTGAGAGCGTCGAGCGCTCGGTATACCGTGCTGCGCGGAAAGGCCGGCTTCGTATTGTGGAGCTCCGCTGTGATCTCCTCCGCCGTGCAGTGCCCGCCGAGGGCAACGATCGCGTTGTAAACCTCTGTCCGCTGCGCCGTCCGGCGCATCCCGGGGGCGAGCATCAGCTAAGCGGAATGACCCGAAGCGAACGATCTGCCTTGGTGAGCAGCCGGCAGCCCGACCGCTCGACCACGACGTCGTCCTCGATCCGCACGCCGCCCCACCCCGGGATGTAGATCCCCGGCTCGATGGTGAACACCATCCCCGCCTCGAGAACCGTCGCCGAGCCCGGGTCGAGGCTTGGATCTTCATGAGCTTCGAGGCCGAGACCATGTCCGACCCGGTGGAAGAACAGGTCGCCCATGCCGGCCGCGTCGATCAGCTGCCGTGCCGCCGCGTCGACGGAGCCGGTCGTCGTTCCGGCGCGCACCGCGGCGATCGCCGCGTCGTGCGCCGCCAGCACGAGGCCGTGAATCTCTTTGTGACGCTCGGTTGGCTCGCCCACCACCGCCATACGCGTGGTGTCAGCGCGATAGCCGTCAAACGCGCCGCCGAAATCGAGGAGGACGAAGTCACCCTCGGCCAGCTTGCGGCTCGTCGGTCGCATGTGCGGCAGGGCGGAGTTGGGGCCGGATTGCACGAGGCTTTCGAAAGAGAGCGTTCCGCCGTGCTCGCCGATGGCCGCGCCGATGATGACGGACACCTCGAGCTCAGTCTGTCCTGGGCGGATGACGCCGAGGACATGGTCGGTGACCGCGTCTGTGATCGACCCGGCGCGGGCCAGCTTGTCGATCTCCTCCTGGTTCTTGATCCGGCGCAGCCGCCGGATCTCCGGGCTGGCGTCCACCGTCTCGCGGGCCGTGGTCCGGGCGAGCAGCATCTCGGCGGCTTGAACGGTCAGGTGCTCCTTCTCGACGCCGACCTCGGAGCAGCCATCGAGCGCCGCGCGCACCAGCGCGTATCCGTCCTCGCCGTCGCGCCACGACACGATTTCGGCCTGCTCGGCATCGCGGCTCGCCTTCTCGCGCTCGATCGCCGGCACGATGAGGGTCGCGCGATCCGGCCGCACGGCCAGTGCCATCAACCGTTCGAACGGCTCTGCGTGAAACCCCGTGAGGTAAGCGATCGAAACCGGCTTCGTGATGTAAGCCGCGTCCAGGTTGTGCCGCACCATCCAGGCGCGGAGATCCTGGAGTGGCGTGGTCGTGGTTGCGCTACTCAATGCCGACGATTCGCACGCTGTAGGAACCGTTGGGCGTCTTGATCTCGACCTCTTCGCCGACGCGATGCCCGATCAACGCCTTGCCCAGCGCCGACTCGTAGCTGACCCTTCCCGCCTTGGGATCGGCCTCGGCCGGCCCGACGATCCGGTAAGTCTCCTGATCGGCGCCGTCTTCGCTGAAGTGAACCGTGCTGCCCATGTCGACCACGCCCGTCCTGGGCTTGGTCTCGATCAGGACGTGGTTCTTGATGATCGCCTCGAGCTCGTTGATCCGCGCTTCCATCATTCCCTGCTCGTTCTTGGCCGCGTGGTACTCGAAGTTTTCGGAAAGGTCTCCGAACTCCCTCGCCGCTTTGATCTTCGCCACGATCGAGGGCCGGCGGACCGTGGTCAGCTGATCGAGCTCCTTTTTCACTGTCTCGAGCCCTTCCGGCGTGATGTGGACGTCGTTGGTCATCAATTGGAGTCTAACCATGGTGACGGCGGCCGGGAGGGGGGAAGGAGCTTCTATATTGTCCCGAGCTATGAGACGGCTGCTGCTGACCGTGGGGATGCTTCTGATGGGCATGGCCCTGGTGGGCGGAGCCGCGGTTTCGCTCGTGGGGACCTCGCTCCTTCCGCTCGACCAGGAGGTCGGCACCCACGCCTCCGCGGCGGGCGCCGTGCTGGGCATCGGGCTCATGGCGGCCGCTTTCAATCCGAGTGCCAACATCGGCTGGGTCAGGGCCGGGATCCTCTACGGGTTCGTCGTGCTCGCCTTCGAAGCCGGGTCTTACTACCTGTGGCGCGCCCCGTTCCACATCGGTCCGGTTTTCTTCGGGCTGGCCTTCAGCCTGCTGCTGATCGCCACCTACCCGGAACGAAGGCAGCTGGTCCCGCCCGCCCCTGACCGCAAGGGTTCCGCCGCGCGACAGATGCCCCCGGCGGTCCCAAAGGCCGCCACCATCACGGTCGCCAAGCCGACCGGCGGCGACATCGAGGCGGCGAAGAAGGAGGAGGACTAAGTCTTCGGGGCGAGCGCCTGGACCTCGGTCATCATCCGTCGCTGCAGCAAGAACGACACGCCGTAGACCGCTGCGCCGAGCGCAGTCCCCGCCAGCACTGCCAGCAGGGCATGAAGCGGCGACGGGGAAATCGGCGCGAAGGCCACGGCGTCGTCGCCGATGACAGCTCCCAAGGTGAGCGCGATCGGGGTCAACAAGGGCAGCAGCTGCAGGCGCCTCATGACCGGCGGCACCGGCGGCTCGACGCGACCGACCATGCGCTGACCCATCACGCCAACCGAACGGACATGCCGGAGGTTCGGTGTTACGGTCAGGACAACGTTGACCTGGTTTCCGGGCACCTGCTTGAGGCGCGCCGGCGGCACGAGGTACTGCTCGACCCCGCCACGGGTCTGGACCATCATCATCCCGAGCCCGATCGAGGTGCTGACCGAGCTCGCCCCGACGAGCTGGCCCTGCACGAGCCTCGCCTCGGCTTTGCGATCGCGCAGCGCGAGCCTGAAACCAGGCGCGATGAAGCTCGCGAGCAGCGCGATGGGCAGCAGCCAGGCGAGAGCTGCTGCGACCGCAACCGGCCAGCCGTAAGCCGCCGGGACGAACACCATGATCGCGGCGATCGCGAGCACGCACAAGACCGCCACGGCGACCGCGATGTAGCCCATGCGGATCACGAAGTCGGGAGCGTAGCCCTGCAGCATGCCGCCCGCCTGGACATACCGCTCGCGCTGCTTGCGGGTCTGTCCCGGGGTGGTCGCGGTGGCCGCTTTCGGCTGCACCTGCCGCATCTGCTGACGAACCTGCCTGACCTGTTTCTTGCCCACTCGTAGCGGAGTGTATCGGGCCCGGGATCGGCCATGCGCCCTTCCGGCGCGAGTTTGGGCCCGAGTCGAGCTATGACGACCGGTAGGTCGGGTCGATCGCGGGCACCAGCACGCGCTTGACGTATGTCGTTCCGTTGACGGTGAACGTGCCCGAGAACAGGATTGAGGGCTCGTAGAAGCTGTGATCTCCGGCCGCGACCAGGGAGTAGACGAGCTCCGCGCTGGTCAGCGTCGCGGTCGGCACGCCCGGCGCGCCGGCGCTCACCTGAGTTGACGCGAGCGCGGACCGAACAGCCTGGTCGGCCGAGATGATCGGGTACTGCGCGGAGTCGATGCTCAGGGTCAGCGGCCCTGTGGCCGAGATCGGCCGCATGCCGTTCAGGTCAACCTCGATGCCGTAGCGCCTACCGTTCCCATCGACCAGGTAGGCATAGCCGTAACCGGTCACACCGAACTGCCGGTCCAGCAACACCTGCGACACGTCACCCGACACGACGACGTTCGACGTGTACTGCCAGGAGGGGGCCAGGCTGCGCTCGGCCAGGAACACGAGCGCGACATCCACGGGTCCGCCCGCGGCGTCGATCGAGGCCGATGACGTGATCGGAAGGACGGTGTAGGTGGGTTCGCGGGCAGGCGACTGGACCGTCCCGCGAACTCGCACGCTGAAATCGGTGGTCTGGTACGAGCCCAGGTAACCGGCGGGCCGCGAGACCAGCACCGCGCCAAGAGCTGTCGCGAATTGGTCCGCTGTGTTGGTCGACGGCTCGTGATAGCGAAACACCGGGGCTGTGCTGATGGTGAGGTCGAGCTTGCCGGTCCAGGTGAGGGCGACCTGGCCCGCATAGTCGGCGGAGGGCGTCCCCGATTGGACGGGGCCGGGCGCCGACGCCCCTGTCGGAGCGGCCGCGAACCTGGGCGACGGCAGCTGCCCGAAAGCGCCCGGCGAGCTGAGCGCCGCGGGCTGCGCTCCGGCTTGTCTGTTTTGCGCGATCGAAGCGGCCCCGCCGCCACGACCGACGCCGCTGTACACCAGGACGCCCGCGCCCAGAACCACCACCAGGAGACCGGCCACCGCGGCCAGCGGGACGGCCGGTACCTCGCGAATGCCCTGGACCAGGCCCAGCCACGCGTCCCGCAGGCGTGTGCCGGCCGGCCTACGGGCCTGCATCCGGGTCCAGAGCTCGTCCTCGAAACCAGGGCGCGGCCGCGTGGTCTCGAAGGCATCGTCGAGCTGCCGCTGCAGCGCCTCGAGCTCCAGGTCTTCGGGCTCGCTCACGCGGTCTCCTCTTCCACGGCTTCCTTGAGCGCCTTCACGGCGCGGTGATAGAGCATCTTGGCCGCATCCTCGGTGCACTTGAGCAAGACGCCGACCTCTTCGAAGCTCAGACCGGAGTGGCGCAGGGAGATGGCCTCACGCTGCCGCTCGGGCAGCTGGGCGACGCGCGCAAGCAAGGCGCGGTACTGGATCCGCTCCTCCGCCACGCCCGACGGGTCTTCCTCTGCGACCGGCTGATGCTCGATCGTCCGGCGCAGGCGCTCTCGCCTGCCGTGGGCGCGGAAGTGATCCAGGGTCGCGTTTCGAGCGATCCGGAACAGCCACGCGGCGGGCGTGGTGTTGCGCGCCTCGAATCTCGCATAAGCCTGGTACGCGTTCATGAAGACCTGGGCCGTGATGTCCTCCGCGTCGGCCGAGGTCCCGACCTGGGCCCGGACATAGGCGTAGATCCGGCCCAGGTAGGCGCGGTATAAATCCTCGAAGGGCGGCCGGTCGGCGACCACGGCCGGCTCATGGTATTCGTGCGGTCCATCATTTGAGGCAACGCCCCGAACATCGGAGGTGTAACGAACCTCAGGGAATCCTGAGGAAACCTAGGCGGACACTAAGCCCTGAGAGCGGCGCCGACCTCGACCGGCCGGTTGGTGAAGATGGAGTCGGGCTTGCAGTACTTGCACCAGGCGATGCCCGCCGCGTCATCCACCGGCCACACCGCCACAGCTCCACCAGCAGCGTGAATTTCCTTGACCAGCTGCGGATCTGTCGCGCCCCAATGGGGCGAATAGACGTCCGCGCCCGATTCCTTCAACATGCGCGCGGGTTCGATGGGCCTAGAGCCTTCGAGGATTCCGAGCTGGAGCCTGGGCTCCATGGAGCGCAGCACGCGGATCGAGGGATGGTGAAAGGAGACGACCGCGCAATCCTCGACAGCTCCCAGCTGCCGCAGCATGGCGACCAGCTTGTCCTCGAGGCCCGGGTACTGGATCGGCATCTGCTTGATCTCGATCACGAGCCCCACCTTGCCGATCGCGAGCTCGACGACCTCCTGGAGCAGCGGAATACGTTCCCCGTGTCCGGCATCGAGGCGGCGCAGCTCCGCCGCCGTGTGCTCGCCGACGAGCCCGCTGCCGTTGGTGGTGCGATCGAGGGTGTGGTCGTGAATGACCACGAGGCGGCCGTCCGACGAAAGGTGGACATCGCATTCGATGAGGTCGCAGCCGGCCGCGATGGCGGACCGGAACGAGCGCATCGTGTTCTCAGGATGTTCCGCCGGGTTGCCCCGATGACCACCAAGCAGCGGCCTGCCTTCGTCGTGTGCAGCCTCGTAGCGATCGCGTATGGATTCAGTCAAGCGCCGGTCAGTCTAATCGGGCAAAGCCGCGATGAGGATGGGACAAGCTGAATTCTGCGCCCGAGACCCAATCTGGCGTAGAGCGATCGCTTAGCGATGGTCGCCGAATTGTTTCCAATCCCTGACAAAGCATGCGTCCTCTGTTGTCTATAGTGCTTGAGTGAGCCTGGGCCGCCCACAGACCATCGGAGAGGTACGCGCGAGCGGGCACAAGCGCGAGACCGTCAAGCAGGAAATGCGCCGCAATCTCCTGACCCGTCTTCGCTCCGGCGAGGCGCTGCTCGAGGGGATCGTCGGCTACGACGACACGGTGCTGCCGCAGCTGGCCAACGCCGTGATCTCCGGCCACGACGTGATCCTGCTTGGCGAACGCGGCCAGGCGAAGAGCCGCATCATGCGCTCGCTCGTGTCCCTGCTCGATCCGGAGGTGCCCGGGATCGCGGGATGCGAGGTCAACGACCACCCTTATGCGCCGATCTGTCGCCGCTGCCTCGACCTGGTCGCCAAAGACGGCGACAACGTCGAGGTCGAGTGGATCGAACGCGACCGCCGCTACGGCGAGAAGCTGGCCACGCCGGATATCTCGATCGCCGACCTCATCGGCGAGGTCGACCCCATCAAGGTGGCCGAGGGTCGCTACCTCGCGGACGAGCTCACAATTCACTACGGACTGCTGCCGCGGACCAATCGCGGCATCTTCGGCATCAACGAGCTGCCGGACCTCGCGGAGCGTATCCAGGTCGGACTGCTCAACATCATGGAAGAGAAGGACGTGCAGATCCGCGGTTATCGCGTGCGCCTTCCGCTCGACCTTTTCGTCATCGCCAGCGCCAACCCCGAGGACTACACGTCTCGCGGCCGGATCATCACGCCGCTCAAGGACCGCTTCGGCTCGCAGGTGCGCACGCACTACCCGCTGAGCGTCGGCGAAGAGATGCAGATCATGGAAGCGGAGAAGCATCCCGCCCCCGAAGACTTCGAGCTGATCTTCCCTACCTATATGAAAGAGATCGTCGCGGAGCTGACACACCTCGCGCGGCGCAGCCCGCACATCTCCCAGTCGTCGGGCGTCTCGGTGCGCATGTCCATCGCCAACTTCGAGAACCTATCGAGCAACGCGGTGCGTCGCGCCGCACGTGTAGGCGAATCGCTCGCCGTGCCTCGCATCACGGACCTTGCGTTTCTCGCCTCGTCGACCGCGGGACGCGTCGAGATCGAAGCTCTTGACGAAGGCAAAGAGGAGCAGGTGCTCTCGCGGCTGGAGCGCGGCGCCGTCAGCGCGGTCTTCAGCCGGCACTTCTCGGCCTCCCAGTTCGACGGCGTCGTCTCGAAGTTCGAAGAGGGCACGATGCTCGAGGTCGGTGAGGCGATCCCGGCGCGCACTTACACGCGGGCGTTCGGCGACCTGCCCGAGCTGGCTGCGGCGCTGAAGAAGCTCGGCCTTCCTGATCGTCCAGAGGTTCGCGCCTCGGTGATCGAGTTCCTGCTGGAAGGCCTGCATCTGAACAAGCGCCTGAACAAAGACGAGGTGGACGGAAAAGCGGTCTACCGAAGGTAGTGCCCTCCCCAGCGAGCGGGGGAGTGCGGTGCGCAGCAGTAGCTAGCGCTGGCTCGCGTAGATCCAGGTGAACCCGATCACCAGGGCGACCACCATCAGGAAGAAGAGCAGCTCGACCCGAATCGCGATCCCGACCAGTCTCCGCGCGCGCCGCGTCCTCTCACCGCATCGCTCGCAGTAGGCGGCGTTCGGAACCAGCGACGCGCCGCACTTGTCGCACACTGCCTGTACCTGGGCCATCTGTTCAAAGGCTACATACTCAGGACACATGGATCTCGAAGAAGAGATGTCCCCCGCCGACGTGGTCCTGCTCATGAGCTCGGTCCCCGAGCGCATCGGCGACATGGTCTACGGCCTGGACGAGCCCCGGCTGAGGTATCGCCACGGCCCGGCCTTTCCGACGCTCGGCGGCCTGCTCGGCCACCTGGTCGAATCGGGATCCAAGGTGGACGCCCTCCTCAGGCATGCGCACCTCGACGGCGTAGCCACAGCGGACGTTCGCGCCACCATCGACCCGGGTCACGAAGAGGAGCTCACCCGGCCCCTGCAAGAAGCCCTCGAGGACTTCGCCCGCATCCGGCGCAGGACGGTCGACCTCCTTCATGGCTGGGGTAAGACCGAGTGGGATCGGAAGCTCAAGGACCCGCGGGCCGGTGACATCAGCCTGCTGGAGGTTTGTCGGATGGTGGCCAAACACGAGATCGCCCACATCTCTCAGATCCGGAACCTGACCGTCCTCCTGCCCGAAACGCAGGAGCTGCGGCCTGCCCCTCCGCCGGTTCAGTAGGAACACAATCTTCCTCGTGTCCGACACACCCGAGGCCACAACCCCGCCTGCCGATCGGCCTGCGAAGTCCGGCCGTCCCAGGCGAAAGCGGAAGTCGGGCCGCACCGAGGGCCGTGCCTCCCAGTTCTGGATGATCGTGAGCTCGCCCGAGAACTTCCGGAAGACGCGCGAGCAGGGGTTCACAATCCAGGGTCTCAAGAGCCGCCACCGGCGCCGCGTCGAGACGATGCACGTCGGAGATCGGATGCTTTATTACGTGACCGGCCGGATGGCGTTCGCGGCCACCGTGACGGTCGCCTCGCCGATGTACGAGGACCACACCCCCATCTGGCGCTCGGCGCGGCGCGACGAGGACTACCCGTGGCGCGTCCACATCCGGGCGGACACAGTGCTCGATGACGCCGACTGGATTCCCGCCAAGGACCTCGCGTATCGACTCGACTACGTGCGCAAGTGGCCGCCCGAACACTGGACGCTCGCTTTCCAGGGGCATATCCACGCGCTGCCCCGCACCGACTTCACCATCCTCGAAGACGAGATCGCGCGCAGCGCCCGGCAAAGGAAATCCCTGGCCGGCTGAGTGGTCCCATCCTCAACGCCGCTCTGTGCGCAGGGCTAGGGTGAGGGGCTTAAGTGCTTACCCTGAAGCGGATCTACGGGTTCCATTTCCGCAGCGAGCGCAGGGAGCGGCTGTTCCTGGCCTCGCTCGGTTTCTTGCTCACGTTCGCGATCGTGCGCGGGATCACCCACCTGATCAGGGCGGGCATCGGCCCCTTCCACAACGTCTCGAGTGGCGGCCTGCACATCCACCACCTGGTGTGGGGCATCCTCCTGCTCCTGGTCGTCGGGTACGTCTGGCTGATCGAAGCCGGCACCACGTCAAGCCTTCTGTCGAGCGTCACCGCGATCGCCTACGGCGTCGGCGCCGCGCTCACCCTCGACGAGTTCGCGCTCTGGCTCAACCTCCAGGACGTGTACTGGACCGGGCCGGGGCGGGCGAGCATAGACGCGGTTGTGATCTTCGCAAGCCTGCTGTCGGTCGGAATCTGGGGCGGTCCGTTCCTCAGGGAAATGACGCTGCTCGTGTTCCGGCGGCGAAGACCTTCCGCACCCTGATGTCACAAACCCGCCCCGGGCGGTGCTTGTCATTCAGTGGGCATGAATCTCGGGGTGAGACGAATGGCGACGGTCCGTCCTGACGACGAATCGTTCGAAACCCTATTCACCGCGGAATACGCGCGAGTAGCCGGGATCGCGAACCGGGTCCTCATGGACCAGCACGAAGCAGAGGACGTCGCGCAGGAAGTCTTTATCGACTTCCACCGCCTCCACTCGGCGAGCGCGCAATACGCACCCGCCTGGCTGCACCGCGCGGCCGCGCACGCTGCGCTGAACCGCTTGCGTGGGTCTCGCCGCCGCCAGCGCCGCGAGGTGGCACAGGCGACGGACGTGACGGAAGGGAGCGCTCGAATCGTCGATCCGCAGCAGCAGTTCGAGGTCAACGAGGATCGACGCCAGGTCCGCGAAGCGCTCGCCCGCCTCGCTCCCAAGCCCGCTGCGGTGCTCGTGCTCCGCGCCAGCGGCCTCAGCTACGCGGAGGTCGCCCAGGCACTCGGCGTCGGTATCGGTCAGGTCGGAACTTTGTTGAGGCGCGCAGAAGCCGCTCTGCGCAAGGAGGTCACACGTGGCACATCTCTCTGAAGGAACTTTGCGCCGGATGGTTGACGATCCGGACGCTCACGGGGGCGCCGACAAGCGCCACCTCGAAACCTGCGCGGAGTGCCAGGCGCGTTACGGCACGGTGTCGAAGGACGCCCTGGCCATCTCGAGCCTGATGACGGCGCCGGAGCTCAAGATCGACGTCGCGTCCGCGTTCAATCGCGTGCGGTCAGCGCCGGCGGCGCAGCCCAGGTTTGGTTTCCGGCTGCCGGTCATGCGCCCTGGCTCACGGCCGATGGTGCTCGCATTCGCGACGGCCGTCGCCGCGATCGCACTTCTGGTCACCGCGATAGCGCAGGACAGCAACACCTTCACGCCTCAGACGCTCACGCCCGTCCCCGTGACGATGGCTGACATGGAGGCGCTCTCTCAGCTCAGCGCGTACGGAACGATCTCGTGGACAAAGCAGCCGCAGCCACACATCGTCACCAGCGCCGACGATGCGCACAACACCTCCGGGCTGCCAGTCCCCAAGGTGAAGGCTCTGCCAACAGGCGTCTCTTCGACCGTGACCTACGCGGCGATGGGTCAGGCGACTGCCGTATTCACGTTCAGCACGGCCAAGGCTGCCGCGGCTGCGGCGCAGTCGGGTAAGACGCTTCCCGCGCTGCCGGCCGGCATCGACGGCGCGCAGCTCACCGTGACGGTTGGTCCGGCCGTGGCTGAGATCTACGGCAACATCAGCAAGCCGGCCTCCGGTTCGGACATTACCCAGGCGAACCTTCCGCAGCTGATCGTCGGCGAAACGACCGCGCCAGTCGCCACGTCGTCCCAGGTGACTGTGGTGCAGTTCGAGAACTACCTGCTGTCCCAGCCGGGCATCTCGCCAGAGCTGACGGCCGCGATCAAAGCAATCGGCGATCCCAGCACGACGTTGCCGATCCCGATCCCGGTCCAGTTCGCCACGTCGTCGACGCAGACGATCCAGGGCGTCCAGGGACTGGCTCTCGGCGACAACACCGGTGTCGGCGCGGGCGTGATCTGGATCAAGAACGGAGTCGTATACGGAGTCGTAGGCACCATCAAGCGCGACGACGCCGTCGACATCGCTAACCATTTGACCTGAGCAGGCGTTATAGCCTGCACCTCGTGACAGATGTAGAAGAAAAGATGGCAGCCGCTCCACCGGGGGCGGCTGCCGGTTCGCCCGCCATCCAGACGGTGAACCTCTCCAAGAGGTTCGGGCACACGGTCGCGCTCGCCGGGCTCTCGATGACCGTGCCCCGCGGCGAGGTCTTCGGTTTCCTCGGACCAAACGGCGCCGGCAAGACGACCTCGGTCAAGCTGCTGCTCGGACTCCTCAAGCCGACCTCTGGCGAGGCCTGGCTTCTGGGCCGCCCGATCGGCGACCTGCAAACCCGGCGCAGGATCGGCTACCTGCCCGAGCTCTTCCGCTACCAGGGCTGGCTTTCCGCCCGGGAGGTGCTCGCCCTTCACTGCGAGCTGGCGCCCCTGCCGCGCTCGAGCTGGAAGGACGAGATCACCTCGGCCCTCGAAACGGTCGGCCTGACCGATCGCGCCGGTGATCGCGTGAGCACCTTTTCGAAAGGCATGCAGCAGCGGCTCGGACTGGCCGCCGCGCTGCTCGGCGAGCCAGAGCTTGTCTTCCTCGACGAGCCGACCTCAGCCCTCGACCCTGTCGGCCGCCACGACGTGCGCGAGATCATTCGCGGCCTCGCCTCCCGCGGCACCGCCGTCTTTCTCAACTCGCACCTGCTGAGCGAGGTGGAGCAGGTGTGCGACCGCGTTGCGGTCGTGGACCACGGGCGCGTGATCGCCTCGGGCACGATGGACGAGCTGCTCAGCGGAACAGCGGTCAAGGTGCGCGTGACCGGACTCGATGACGCCGGCAAGGGCCAGCTCGCCGAGTTCGGAAACATCGACGACGAGGGCGACCACCTGACCTTCACCAATCTGAAGCCCGATCGCGTGCCGGAGCTGGTGTCCGCGATCGTCAGCCTCGGCGGCAAGGTGTTCGAGGTGTCGCCCCGGCACCAGACGCTGGAAGACCGCTTCCTCCAGCTGCTCGAAGAGGAGGAGAAGTAATGCCTCCGACACTGGTCATCGCTCGCCTCACGGTGCAGGAGACCTCGCGCAGGCGGCTCATCCTCGCGCTGATCATCCTCACGCTGATCGTCGTCGGCTTCTCAGCCTGGGGCTTTCACAAGATCACGACGGTGACCAACTCGGCGGGCAACACCCTCCCGCCGGAGCAGGTCGCGCTGATCACCTCGCAGCTCCTGATCGTCGTCACCTTCATGTACAGCGGCGTGCTTGCGCTGAGTGCGGCGGTCGTCGCCGGGCCGCTGATCTCGAGCGAGGTCGAAAGCGGGCTGCTGCTCTCGATGCTCGCCCGCCCGGTGCGCCGGAGCGAAGTCGTGATTGGAAAGTGGCTGGGGCTGGGGGTGCTGGTCGCGATCTATGCCGCCGGCTCCGCCTTCCTCGAGATCGCCGCGGTCGACTGGGCGACCGGGTATGTCCCACCTCACCCGGTTCAGCTGGTCCTCTACGTAGGGACTGAGGGCCTCGTGCTGCTTTCTCTCGGATTGGTGCTGTCGACCCGCCTCTCGGGCATCACGGGCGGAGTGATCGCGCTCGTCGCCTGGCTCATGGGATGGATCGGAGGCGTGGTCGGGGACGTCGGCGCCGGTCTGCAGAACCAGGCCGTGGAAAACGTCGGCGTGATCAGCCACCTGATCCTCCCGACCGACCTGCTGTGGCGCGGCGCGATCTACGCGATGGAGCCGGACGCGTTCCTGGCCACGCTTCGGGCGGCCGGGACCGTCGGGCGAGCCAACCCCTTCGCCGCCGTCGACCCGCCTCCGCTGCCCTTCCTCGGTTGGGTTGTGGTGTGGTTCGCGCTGATGCTCGGGCTGAGCGTCTGGAGCTTCAGAACCCGAGAGATCTGATTCCGCACCGTTGGTGCCAAACGTGCGGAATCCAGGCGGGCGAATCGCACGTTTGGCTCCAAACGAGCGGATTGTCTAGGGGTATAGGCCCCGCTCTCGGGTCGCGCCCGCAACGCGTGCCACCGCCCGGCAGTACGCCGCCATGCGCATGTCCA
>Ga0097691_1001203_pt1 | contig 19672 bp, 19 predicted proteins | sample NGESurdeep072012_8_FD_72858 | JGI IMG/M metagenome (GOLD analysis project Ga0097691, IMG submission 72858) | Arctic peat soil microbial communities from Barrow, Alaska - NGEE Surface sample 210-1 deep-072012 | ecosystem: Environmental > Terrestrial > Soil > Wetlands > Peat ... | reverse complement strand
CAGATCCCATATTCGCCAAGCAAATTGATATCCGGCCGATTTGCCGTATCGTGGCAGGCGATTCCGGGCGACATGGCAGGCATGTTGCTCCCGCAAGGATTGCCTCGATGGCGCCGCCAACGATCCGTCCCGCCCGCGTCGACGAATACGACGAGATCGCGCGCGTCTGGATGAACAGCTGGGCCTCGACCGGGCTCGAAGAGACAAGCAATTTCCTGCTGGCGAAGTTGCGCGCGCGCATTCCGCTTGAGGTTGAGAAGGGATGGAGCCTGTTTGTCGCCGACGATGGCGGACCGCTCGCGGCGATGCTGGCGCTGCATCTGCCAGATGGGTATCTCGACCAGTTGTTCGTCGCACCGGAATATCAGGGCCGGAATCTTGGCCGGAGGCTGCTCGCTTTCACCCGCCAGCAGCTGCCGGATGAAATCTGGCTACGCTGCGTGCGCGGGAATGAAAAGGCCTGGCGCTGGTATGAACGCGAGGGTTTTGCGTTTGAAAAGGAAGCGGTCGAGCCGATGACGGGGTTTGTGATGAAATACTACCGATGGAAGAAAGAAGGAACCGTCAGATGATGAAACTCTATTGGTCGCCGCGCTCGCGCTCGTTCTCCGCGCTGTGGCTGATGGAAGAAACCGGGCAGCCCTACGAGCGGGTGCTGACCGACATTTCCAAGGGCGCGCAGAAGACGCCCGAATATCTTGCGATCAATCCGATGGGCAAGGTGCCGGCGCTGAGCGACGGCGACGCGACGCTGGCGGAAGCCGCCGCGATCTGCGCCTATGTCGCCGAACGCTATCCGCAGGCCAAGCTTGCGCCGCCAGTGGGCGACCCCCTGCGCGCGAAATATCTCTACTGGCTGTTTTTCGTCCCCGGTTGCGTTGAGCCCGCCATGGTGCAGGTTGCGACCAAGATCGAGATGAATCCGATAGCCGCCGGCTGGGGCGATGCGCAGCGGGTGTTCGACGTGCTCGACGCTGCGCTGACGAAAGGGCCGTGGATTCTCGGCGACACCTTTTCAGCCGCCGACATCATGATCGGATCGGGGCTGAATTTCGCGGTGCGGCTGTTCAAGATGGTGCCGGCGCGCCCGTCATTCGACCGTTACATCGATCGCTGCGCGGCGCGGCCGGCATTCCAGCGCGCAACCGCCATTGCGGCGGGATGACGCAATCAATCCGCCCCGTTCTTCAAATCCTCCGGCCGGGGCATCGAGATGATGTTGTAGCCGGAGTCGACGTAATGGATTTCGCCTGTCACACCGGTCGACAGATCGGACAGCAGATACAGCGCCGAGCCGCCGAGTTCATCGAGCGTCACGCCGCGCCCGAGCGGCGAATGCTTCTGCTGAAATGCGAACATGGCGCGGGAGTCGCCGATCACCGCACCCGCGAGGGTGCGCACAGGTCCCGCTGAAATCGAATTGACCCGGATTTTCCTTCTGCCGAAATCGAACGCGAGATAGCGCACGGAAGCCTCCAGCGCTGCTTTCGCAACTCCCATAACATTATAATTCGGCATCACGCGGGTCGAACCGCCGAACGTCAAAGTGATGATGGAACCGCCGGCCTCGGGCATCAATTCGGCTGCACGCTTGGCTATCTCAGTGAAGGAAAAGCACGAAATCACCATGGTGCGCGAAAAGTTTTCGCGCGTGGTGTCCGCATAGCGGCCCCGAAGTTCATTTTTATCCGTGAAGCCGATGGCATGAACCAGGAAATCGAGACGCCCCCATTTGTCGCGCAACATTTCGAACACCGCATCGACGCTGGCGATGTCCTCGACATCGCAGGGCAGAACCAGGGGGACACCGAGCTGCTCGGCCAGCGGCTTGACGCGCTTGCCGAGCGCCTCGCCCTGATAGGTGAAGGCGAGCTCGGCGCCCTGCGCCGCGAGCGCCTTGGCAATGCCCCAGGCAATCGAATGATCATTGGCGACGCCCATGATCAAGCCGCGCTTGCCCTTCATCAGGTCCTGCATCGTCTCGGCTCTTTCTCTTGCGTCATGCCCGGCCAAAGCAGTCAAGCTTGCGCAGATTGCGTAAACTTATCTGCGCTCCCGGCCATGACGGTGAATTGAGGTATTCAGTTCGCCCGCAATCTCACGCATCCATCCGCTTGAACACCAGCGTGGCGTTGGTGCCGCCGAAACCGAAGGAATTCGAAAGCACGGTTCCGAGTCTCGCATTGTCGATGCGCTTGCGCACGATCGGCATGTCGGCGAACACCGGATCGAGCTCGGTAATGTTGGCGCTCTCGCAGATGAAACCGTTTTTCATCATTAGCAGCGAATAGATCGTCTCCTGAACGCCGGTGGCGCCGAGCGAGTGCCCGGTGAGCGCCTTGGTGGCGGAAATCGGCGGACACTTGTCGCCGGTCCCGAACACCTTGCGGATCGCCTCGATTTCCGGCGGATCGCCCGCGGGCGTCGAGGTCGCGTGCGGATTGATGTAATCGATCTTGGTATCCACCGTCGCCATCGCCATTCTCATGCAGCGTTCCGCGCCCTCGCCCGACGGCGCGACCATGTCGTAGCCGTCGGAGGTGGCGCCATAGCCTACGATTTCGCCGTAGATGCGCGCGCCGCGCGCCTTGGCGTGTTCGAGCTCTTCCAGCACCACGACACCGGCGCCGCCGGCAATCACGAAGCCGTCGCGGCTGACGTCGTAAGGGCGGGAAGCCGTCGCGGGCGTATCGTTGTATTTCGACGACATCGCGCCCATCGCGTCGAACAGCACCGACAGCGTCCAGTCGAGCTCTTCGCAGCCGCCTGCGAAAATAATATCCTGCTTGCCGATCTGAATGGTCTCGTAGGCGTTGCCGATGCAGTGGTTCGAGGTGGCGCAGGCCGACGAGATCGAATAGTTCACGCCCTTGATCTTGAACCAGGTTGCGAGCGTCGCCGACGCCGTGGACGACATCGCTTTCGGCACCGCGAAAGGTCCGACCCGCTTCGGTCCCTTGGTACGGGTAATATCGGCCGCTTCCACGAGGGTGCGGGCCGACGGTCCGCCGGAGCCCATGATGATCCCGGTACGCACGTTGGAAACTTCCGCCGGCTCCAGACCGGAATCCAGGATCGCCTGTTCCATCGCGACGTGATTCCACGCGGCGCCGCCGCCGAGGAAGCGCATCGCACGCCGATCGACGACAAGGGAAGGATCAAGCGTGGGCGCGCCCTGCACCTGGGAGCGGAAACCGAGCTCGGCATATTTGTCCGCGCGCGTGATTCCGGACTTCGCCTCATGGAGGCTCGCAAGCACTTCCTGGGTGTTATTTCCGATGGATGAGACGATGCCCATCCCCGTGATGACAACCCGCCTCATGATCGCCTCGCCCTGTCGTTGCGTCTCTGTGTGATGGCCGCCGTCAAACCGAAAGCCGCCTCGTTGGCCGGAGCAAGTAACCTACGTTCCCGGCTGCAATGCGGCGTCCTGCTTGAACAGGCCGACCTTCAAATCCTTCGCGCGATAGATAATCTCGTCATCGGCCGAAAGCCACCCGTCGGCGATGCCCAGCACCAGCTTTAAGCGCATCACGCGTTTGATGTCGACGTTGTACACAATCTTGCGGACGTTCGGCAGCACCTGTCCGGAAAGCTTCAGCTCGCCGAGGCCCAGCGCCCGGCCGCGACCCTCGCCGCCGCTCCAGCACAGAAAGAAACCGACCATCTGCCAGAGCGCGTCGAGGCCCAGGCATCCCGGCATGACAGGATCGCCCTTGAAATGGCATCCGAAGAACCAAAGATCCGGCTTCACATCGAGTTCGGCGCGGATCAGGCCCTTGCCGTATTCCCCGCCGGTCTCGGTAATCTGGCTGATGCGGTCGAACATCAGCATCGGAGGCAGCGGCAATTGCGCATTGCCGGGGCCAAATATTTCCCCGCGGCCGGACGCCAGCAGATCCTCGTATTCGTAAGCGCCGCGTCGTTCCGGCATATTGCAAAGCCTCTTTCAAAATCCCGTTGGGGCGTTTTCGAGCGAAATGGACCCGTTTCGCGTGGGAAGCGCGCCATTGTCGTAGCTTGGCGCGAATACCGCAGGTCGGGATGCCCCTGCGGCAACCGGCGCTCGCGTTTGCCGAAAATCGCATAAGCGGTCCGCGCGCTCTCTATCATAGGCCCTGCGGGCGGCAAAGCACCACGACAGGGTATATTGCCGCGTCCCGCCTCCGGTTCCTCTTAACCCTAGGTCCGTTCTAGTTGCGAAAAACTTGCATCTGACAAATTTCCTTCTTATATTCCACTGCGATAGTGTGGGACAGCGAGCGCGGTGCCTGAAGTGGAAATAAGCGACAACGCTTCGATCTTGAATGATGACACGGTCAATCCCGCGGTCCGCCATGCGGGACGCCAGCCGGCGTTGACCGGTTGTCCGTGGCATGATGTCAATGAAATGCTGCAGGCCGCCGGCCTGCGTCCGACCCGTCAACGCATGGCTTTGGGCTGGCTGTTGTTCGGCAAGGGCGCCCGCCACCTCACCGCGGAAATGCTTTACGAGGAGGCCACCCTCGCCAAGGTTCCGGTGTCGCTCGCCACGGTCTACAACACGCTCAACCAGCTGACCGATGCGGGCTTGCTGCGCCAGGTCAGCGTCAACGGCACCAAGACCTATTTCGACACCAACGTGTCGGCGCATCAGCATTTCTATCTCGAAAACAGTCACGAGCTGGTCGACATCCCGGATCCGCATCTGGTGCTGCAGAAAATGCCGGAAGTGCCCGAGGGCTACGAGGTCGCGCGGGTCGACATGGTCGTTCGGCTGCGCAAGAAGCGCTGATCCTCAAGGGAAAGCGTCATACGCGGCTTGACCTGCGTATCCATCAATCTTCATCAAATGCTTTTTCGGATTTAGACGGATTGCCGGGTCAAGCCCGGCAATGACGAGTGATTCTCTGTCTCGGCGCTGTCGGACGAATTCCCGCCTTCACTCCACCTTCTCGTCCGCGTAGACGCCCCACAGCCGCTGCTGTTCGATCCAGCCATCGAAGCCGTTGCCGGTGACGTGGCACCAGCCTGCGGCGCAGTGCTTGACCTGGGCCACGACGCCGGCCTGCAGGCGGGCGGCGACCGTGCTGGTTGGATCGGCGCGATCATAGAGCGGCGCGAGTTCGTCCTTGGTCTTCATGGTGATGACGGCGGTGCGGCGACCCGACAGCAGCGAGTGATAGACCCAGCCCTCGGTGCCCTCGGAATCCCTGACCCGGCGCCAGTTCTCGAATTCGGCGGTGATTTCCACCGGCAGGCCCGAGCGGGTGTAGACCCAGGCGACTTCGTTGTCCTTGGTCGGACCCGCCCTGACGTTCACATGGTCGGATTTGAGGCTGACATAGCGCGGCACCGGCAAACCGCTGGCGGTGACGGCCGAATCCTTTGCCGAAAATCCTGTGCTTACCGACGCGCCCAGCAACGCACCCGCGAGCACCACTGCAGAACAAAAACGCCTCAACGCCATCAACTCGTCTCCTGCCGGGATAACAACTCAAATTCTGCGAGTTGAAACACCACCCAACGCCGTACCCCCGGTACCCCGCCCCGATTATCCCTCGGCTTGTCACTTCCGGGGTTCTTGTCTTGGCCCGGCCTTCTGCTAGAGAGGACGGAACGCCAGGAAACAAGACGAGCCCGAACGTCCCCCGGGGAAATCCAAGGGAAATATCGGGGAACCCAAGGAAGCCTAAAAGCAAACGCCGGGACCACGCGGCAACGGCAGTGTCGAACAACCGGGTTAATGAGGTCTGAACGATCTCACGAGAGCAGGACATGTCGGTTAAGAAAAAGCCTCTCGTTGTCGTCACGCGCAAGCTGCCGGACTCGATCGAGACCCGCATGCGCGAACTGTTCGACGCCCGGCTCAATCTCGACGATACGCCTTTGACGCCGGAGCAAATCGCCGAAGCGGTCCGCTCCGCCGACGTCCTGGTGCCCACCGTCACCGACGAGATCACCGAAGAAATTCTCAAGCAGCCCGATTGCAGGTTGAAACTGATCGCCAATTTCGGCAACGGCGTCGACAATATCGATGTCGCTGCAGCGCTTGCGCGCGGCATCACCGTGACCAATACGCCGAAAGTTCTGACCGAAGACACCGCCGACATGACCATGGCGCTGATCCTTGCGGTGCCGCGCCGCCTGATCGAAGGCGCCTCCATTCTCACCGAGGGCAAGAACTGGCCGGGCTGGTCGCCGACCTGGATGCTCGGCCATCGCATCGGCGGCAAGCGGCTCGGCATCATCGGCATGGGCCGCATCGGCCAGGCCGTGGCGCGCCGGGCGCGAGCCTTCGGCCTGCAGATTCATTACCACAACCGCCGTCCCGTCGCGCCGCGCATCGCCGACGAATTGGGCGCGACCTATTGGGAAAGTCTCGACCAGATGCTGGCGCGGATGGACATCATTTCGGTGAATTGTCCGCACACGCCGGCAACTTTTCATTTGCTCTCGGCGCGGCGGCTGAAACTGATCCGCAAGGACGCCTATATCGTCAACACCGCGCGCGGCGAAGTGATCGACGAAGACACGCTGATCAAGCTGATCGAAGCCGGCGAGATCGCCGGCGCCGGCCTCGACGTGTTCGAGAACGAGCCCGCGGTCAATCCAAAACTGGTGCGGCTGGCAAAGGCCGGCAAGGTGACTCTGCTGCCGCATATGGGCTCGGCGACGATCGAAGGCCGCGTCGAGATGGGCGAGAAGGTGATCATCAACATCCGAACCTTCCTCGACAATCACAAGCCGCCGGACCGCGTGCTGCCGAGCATGTTGTGAGCGCTTTTCGACTGCAGCGCCCCACCCCGGCCCTCCCCCGCAAGCGGGAGAGGGCTGGGGTGGGGGCGTTTACCGATGCCCGCTCAGATCGGTGATAACAAGCGCATCGCCGTTGAGCGGATTCAACGGATCGCGCTGGTAGCGCAGGGTCTCGAACCGCATCGCGCGCGCGTCCACCATCAACAACCGCCCGACCAGGCCCTCGCCGAAGCCGACGATTTCGCGGATCGCCTCCAGCGCCATCATCGATCCCAGCACGCCGGCGAGCGCACCCATCACGCCGGCCTCGGCGCAGGCCGGTACCGTGCCCGGCGGCGGCGGTTCGGGAAACAAGCATCGATAGGTCGGATTGAATTGACCTTCGGCGTTTCTCTCATGCGCGCGTATCGTGGTCAGCGATCCATCGAACACGCCGAGCGCTGCCGTGATCAGCGGCTTGCCGGCGAGGAAACACGCGTCGGAAACCAGATAGCGGGTTTCGAAATTATCGGATCCGTCGAGCACCAGATCGTAACCGCCGATCAGCGACATCGCGTTGCCGGCATCGAGCCGCGTGGCGTGCGCCGCAAACCTGACATGGGGATTGAGGCCGTAAATCCGCTCGGCGGCGCTGTCGACCTTGCGCCGGCCGATATCAGGCGTGGCGTGAATGACCTGACGCTGGAGATTGGACAACGAGACGATGTCGTCATCGACCACGCCGAGGGTGCCGACGCCGGCGGCGGCGAGATACATCAGCGCGGGCGCTCCGAGGCCGCCGGCGCCGACCACCAGCACGGAAGCTTCCTTCAATGCCGTCTGGCCGGGGCCGCCGACCTCGCGCAGCACGATATGGCGGGCGTAGCGTTCCAGCTCTTCCGCACTCAGCATGGTAAAATCATATCCTGCAGTTGCGCTTCGGTCTGGCCGCCATTTGCTGAACCCTTGGCCTGTTGTTGCCGACCAAGCAGATGTGCTTAATTGCCGGCACGTCAATGACCCCGAGACTTCTCATGAGATCGATGCTGACGGCAACATTGATATTCGTGGCCGCGGGGGCTTTTGCCCAGGCGCAGATGACGCCGCCGTCCACAGCCGGCGCCAAGCCGAAGCCGGTGACAACCGTTCCGATCCGGCCGGCGCTGCAGAGCCCGGCCGATACCGCCAATGCGATGGCGCAGGCGGAGCGTCAGGCGATCCAGTCGGATCTGGCCTGGGTCGGCCAGTACAACGGCGCGATCACAGGCGAGGTCAGCGAGCGCATGGTGGCCGCCATCAAGGAGTATCAGAAAGGCCGGGGCGGCAAACAGACCGGCGTGCTCAATCCGCAGGAGCGCGGCGAGCTCGCCGAGACCGCAAAGCGGCGACAGGACAATGTCGGCTGGAAGATCGTCACCGACCCCGGCACCGGGGCGCGGCTGGGCGTGCCCGCAAAACTGGTGCCGCAGCAATCCAGCGACGCCAACGGCGCCAAATGGAGTTCCTCCACCGGGACCATCCAGATCCAGCTTGCGCGCCGCAAGGAAGCCAACCCCGCCGCGGCGAAACTCGCCGAGCTCGAAAAGAAGGAGCCGGCAGGGCGCAAGGTGGAATACACCGTGGTCAAGCCGGATTTCTTCGTGCTGTCGGGCATGCAGGGCCTGAAGAAATTTTACGTGCTTGGACAATACAAGGGCGACGAGGTCCGCATCCTCACCATTCTTTACGACCAGGCCACCGAAGGCACCGTTGAGCCGGCGGTGATCGCGATGTCGAGCGCGTTCAACCCGTTCCCGATCGGCGCAGGGCCCCCGCCGCGCAAGACCGTCGAATACGGCACCGGCGTGGTTGTCAGCGATGACGGTGCCATCGTTGCCGACCGCGAGACCACCGACGGCTGTCTCGCGATCGCGATTGCCGGCTATGGCAACGCCGATCGCGTCGCCGAGGACAAGGACCACGATCTCGCGCTGCTGCGCATTTACGGCGCGCGCGGATTGAAGCCGCTCAGCCTGGACGATGGCGCTGCGAAATCCGGCGTCGAGCTTACAGGCATTGCCGATCCGCAAAACCAGGGCGGCGGCGCCGCGGCGAGCAGCGTCAAGGCATCGATCGCGCAAGTCGGCAGCGGCAATGACCTGGCGCTGTCGCCGGCGCCGGGGCTGGGTTTTTCGGGCGCGGCGGCTCTCGATGCCGACGCAAATTCGCCGGCATCGCGCTGCTGAAGCCGCTGGTGGTCGCGGGGCTGCCGAATGCCACACCCGCTGCGCAGGCGGCGCTGGTGCCGGCCGATACCGTGCACGAATTTCTCAAGGCCAATGGCGTGAATGCGGCGGGCGGATCGTCGGATGCGAAGGCGGCCGTCGTTCGTATGATCTGCGTGAGGAAATAGGCGGGCTCTGTTCGGCTCCAGTTTAGCCGCCGGTTCAAAGCGGCGGCCTTTAGTTCAATGCACGATGCTTGCGAGGCCGCCGAAGGCAGCGAGCGCGTCCGCGGTTAGCCGGATTTGGTGCAGATCACAAAAAACCACTCGCCCGACGCTTTTGCGATCGGGAAGCCTTTGCCCAATCCGTATCTTGCCTTTTCTTCAGGCGTATTCGTCAGATATTTTAAATTTAGCTGGTTCTCCGGAACAACTTCATAGACCTTTTCCAGTTCTGCCCGGGGACCGAGCGCGCTCGTCTCTATCCCATATCTCTCAGGCAGTCCGTCCTGCACCATGCGCGCAAGAATTTCCGGAGAGATCGAATTTTGCGGACAAGCTGGATGAATTAGCGGACGAATTTCTGCCGTGGAACTTGCCTTGATGGCCTCGACCCATAGTCGAGCCAGTTCTTCGGGCGTCTGTTGCGAGGCGGATGCCCCCTGTGAAAAGCACGCTATACTCAAGCCCAGGATCGAGCCAACGCGTTTCAACCCCATTGCTTTTCCCAGACTTTGTGCTCCTGCCATGACGAGTCTCCCTTCCGGCCGCCGCCGTCACGCAGCGCCAAATCGAACGCCTGCGCGCGCCAGCACTTCCTGTTGCGGCGGGATCAGCTATATGACGAAGGTCAGGCGCTGGATGTAAGCATGAACCGCCGGACGATCCCGCGAAACTGCACAGGACGATGGGTGGACTTACTGCCTGAAAGCGGCGATGATTATCGGGGCAGCGCTTGTACCTCATGGGTGTTCCACAAAACGCGCATAGCCGTGACCGTCGGCCTAACCGATTCCAATAAATAAGCCCAACATCAACAATATAGAGCGTCAGCGGCAATTGTGCCGCTGGATGCAGAGTCCTGAAAGGACTAGATATCTGAAATGGAAGAATGGGTTTCCGTTTTAAGGGCAGCAGATGCTGCTGCACGTTGGCATGTTCATCAACGGCGCAAAGGCCCGGCACAAGAACCTTACATGAATCACTTACTAGAAGTGGCCAGTCTAGTCACAGAAGCCACCGGTGGAACTGAACCGAGCATAGTTATAGCCGCACTTCTTCACGATGCGATTGAAGACCAAGAGGTACCAGCCGCACTGATTGCTCGTGAGTTCTGGGCGTTATGGACGATGCCCGCTTTGGGTCAAAACCGGAAAACCTCAGAGCACAAGATTTCCGCTTTGCCCCCGAGAGCAGACATCGCGCCATACAGTCGGCAGGTCCGTTTCGTGCCAATAAGCGACATCGCGCGACGACCGAGGGGCGGCCTACCTCTCTCTTTCGCCGAGAGCAGCTTGCCGGTGAAAATATTGACGAAGTGCATCTTACTGACGACGACAAGCCGCTCAACTAGAATACACGGGCCGTGCTCCTGCCGACTCTGACACATCGCTTCAGCTATTGCTGCGCGGCCACCGTTGCGGACGACGCTGAGCCGACGCGTTTGCCCATCTCGGGCATCGGTGTAACCGGCGCGTAGGGCGCAACCGGTCCCGGATCGGTCATCTCCGGCGGCGCTTTTGTCTCGACCGGCGTGAGCGGGCTTTCGTCTTCGAGGAATTTGTCGAGCATGCCTTGGATCGATGCCTTTGCCTCATCGGGACCGGTATCGCGCATGTCGTTATGTTGGAAGCCGGTTTGAACGACCTCAATGCCAGACTTCTTACGGACTTCTTCAGGAGGGATGACGCCGGGATCCGTTTTGAAGACGGGGTCCTTGGAGCGGAACGACAGGATCTTGAACCGGCCGTCGGTGATAAACGGCACGCGCAGATTGTCGAGAGTCACGACCTTCTTGACCAATTCGGGATGCAGCTTGGCGAAATACATCGAGATATCCGCGCCAGCGGAATGTCCCACCACGGTCAGATGGTCATAATCCGCATTCGGCTGCACCTTCTGCATTTCCTCGACGGCAAAGCGGATATTGGCAACGCCGCGCAGGTACTGCGGCTGACGGCCGACATAAAGCTCGCCGACTTTTGTCACCATCGGTGGATCGGTGGGCAGATCATGCTGGATGCTGATCGCGATATAGCCGCGCGCAGCGAATGCGTTGGCGAGGAAAGAGTACTCGGTGAACTTGACGGTATTGCCGTGGTTGAGGATCGCCACCGGCAGCTTGATCATGCCGGCATTCGCCTGCATTTCCTTGTCGCGCCATACCGCGACGTCGACCGCAACCGGACGGTTGTTGCGCGACGCGTCGTAGAACGTAATCGTTTCGTGACGGATCGCCCATTTGCTGATGGTGAAGTATCCAACCGCCACCAGCACGGTCAGCGAAGCCAGAATGGCAATTCCACGTTTCATGTTGATCCTCGGTGCATCAACTTCGGTGCCCAATTCCTGCGATGAAGACTCTGCGGTCCCTTGTCCTCTAATATATGTCACGGTGATGTGACAGGAAGGCTAAATATTGTGAAATGACCGCCTGATCCATTGTGCGGTGCATCCTGCCATGACGAATTACCGCAAGGTCCTAGGCTCCGAGGATGTCGTGGACTTCGAGCGGCTTGTCGACCTTGGTTGAACCATCGGCGTACAAATTTGCCGCAGTTTACAAAACCGTAATTGTGAAATGGATCACAAAAGACATGCTCGCCGACTCCTAATCTCGGCGCCTACAAAAACTGCAACTGACGTAAAGTGATGTCGAGCGTAAGGGACGCAATTCCATGACGCCGTTTGGGAAAGAACAGTTCCTAATTTTAGGGTGTTTAACTGGCTTAATTGTGTTGAGCGGTTGTGGAGAGGCGGAGCCTGACGTGTGTGGTTCTTTGGAGACCCGCAATTCAATAGTTAAGATTATTGCGAATGATCATAATAATGCGCTCGTAAATTACGCTGCCAAAAGTTCGAATGCGATCACGGCGATGGCAGGCGATACGAATGTGGAAGCTGAAAAATTGACGATTTTGGAAAATGCGAGACGAGGTGCGGTTTATACCTTGGATGATACGATACTCACGAAATTGCGAGACAGAGCAAAGCATTCGGTTACTTGCATTGGAGTTTTGGATGTGACGGTTGCGGATACAACTGCGCAAAAAGAGGTAGAATTTAGGGTGGAACAGACGACGGATGGGAAGATGTTGGTTTCTGTCAATCCGTTCTTATTTTGACGCAGACGGATCGCATGTAATACGGCTCCTGAACCGGTTCTTCATTCGATGAAGACCCACGTTATAAAATTACGCATTCATAATCTTTCTCTGTAACGGCTTGAGATCAGGCACAGATCTCGACGGGTTGTATTCTGTCGGACGCAATAGCATTTGAAAACTTGCGTTTCACGACAAAATATAATGAGAGAGATGGCAATGAGTGGCATCGGACGACAAGCTAATTTGTTCGCGTTGATGCGGCATAGCAGACACCCGCACCATCTCCCAGCTTGAGGCCGAGGGGTATCCTTGGATCGGATGCGAGTGCTGCAAGGGAACGGTCTGGGTGCCGTTCAAGATAATCCGGCAGAAAATCCCCGGATTGAGCGCGTGGACGTTGGACGAGCTGGGTGCAAAGTTGAAATGCGACCGGTGCGGCAAACGGCCCGAGCGATATTATCCCGCGCGGCAAGACGACCCACCGGGCTTTGCTCGAAGCTTTTAAAACAGGAGCTATTTCGGCCCAAAAACAAAAGCGGGCCGGGATTGCGTAATCAAACCATCAACGAGATCATCAACGCTCGTTATGGATTGCAACGCGCTGGCCTCCGGCGAACCTGTAACCTCGATTTTAACAGCGCCGCAAAAGCAGCTTCCAATATAGCTCATGATTTTTCACCTTTGTGGACGATCAAGTCGAGCGATTATCGGAGATCCGCAATTGGCGTCCAGTTCACGAACTGTACTGCGTCATTGATGCCGCCAATTCCCGCGCTTGCGGCATTCGGTCGGCAACGCCTTGTCATTTGCTAACTCGCGAGTTTCCGCTCCCTCGCAAAAGGACTGAGGCCCAGCCAGGTCTGCATGGACGTTGCGAGTTGCCGGCTTCCGGTCAATATCATCCGTCGATTGGCGACGGCAGCGCGCACGGTATCGAGCCCCAGCCAGATTGCTGTCATGCTCCGCAGGTCTACCGATACGTAGAGGTCGACATCGAATCCGGGATCGATCTTGCACAGATCGACGCCAGTCGCCGGATCGACGATCAGCCACCAGCGCCGCTGTGCCGCCGGCAATTCGGGGTAGACGAACTCCACCACGCTGCGGCGCGCCGGCATTGGCGTGGTGTTCAGATTTCGCCGCATATCCCACATCAGAAGATCCACATCGAGGTGCTGAAGCGATAATTTCGATTCGATCCGGCGCTGACCCCAAATTCCGAAGGCCTCCACGAGAGGCCCAAGTTCGCGCCCGGATTCTGTCAATCGATATTCAAAGACGCCGGGATCAGAGGCCGACGGCGTGCGGACAATAATGCGGGCCATTTCGAGCTCCTTCAGACGCTGCGAGAGCAGAGCCGGCGACATTCGCGGAACGCCGCGGCACAACTCATTGAAGCGCGTCGAGCCGGCGAACATCTCGCGAAGCAAAACGATGGTCCAGCGCGTGCACAATATCTCCGCAGCCATCGCGACCGGACAGAACTGCTGGTAGCTGCCTATGGTCATGGGTGTCTCCGCAGCAAGTATCGCGGGAAAGCTATGGCCGACTGGCGGGGTTTTCTAGTTCAGATTCTGTATCGGACCGGATTCAGTTCCTGAACTGGCAGCGCGGGCCGGTGATCCCTTATTTGGCAGGATAACGAGCACCGCCTGGCCTCAACGCTCTATTGCGTTGTCGCAATCCACGTCGTCAAGCGCCAGCTCGCATATCAGGATTGTTAGCAGCAAGGATGCCCAATGAAGAAGTATGTAACCAAGCAGACCATCGCCGCGCTGGCCCGGATTGCGGTTCTTTGCGCGCTCGCCTTCCTCAGCGTTGGTCTTTCGCCCGCATTCGCCGCAACGCTGTCGCGCAGTGTGGACCTCAGCGCCACACTCTCTGCGGTGTGGTCGATGATTGGTCCGCTCGGCGCCATTCGATACCTGCGCGCGTGGTTCAATGGAACAAATCATTTCTCTGTTGTGATCGCTGGAAGGAAGGCAACATGACCATGTTGAATAACAGTTCTTTCGCTGCTGGACGGCACCCTGCAGCAACCACGCTCCTCTTTGGCACGATAGGCTTCCTCTGCGGCTTTCTGTTAATCGCTGGCACTATCGGCATACAGCCTGTACGCCTGCGTCGAAATACTGTGAGCGTATCCAGAGGACGCATGCGATGCGATAAGGCCCGGCCTGGTGCCGGGCCTTTCTCAGAGTTTCGCTGGTGCGCGATAAATGTGCGAGGCGGCGGCCGCCGCGCGCCGCAAGACGGTCCAATCCAGTCCAGGCTTCGTATGGTGCCACCTGCTGCTGGCGGCCGCCGCTCCCGCGCCAAACCTTTCCGGCCTCAACGTCGACGATGCCAGTCCCGTATTCTTCCGGAATAGTCATGCGCCTCATAATCAGCCATCGTCAGGGTTTGGTGATTCGGACAGCCGCGATCCCCTTAGGGTTCTGGATCGGGCCGGCACGTCCTGAGCGAGAATGCTCGGCGTCGCAGAATGCGACGCAACAGTAGAGCGTACCGCAAATCCCCCTACAAACAATCCTAAGGAACTTACAATGCATACGATCGTACTGGCCACCCAAAAGGGCGGCAGCGGCAAGAGCACGCTTGCAATCGGCCTCGCCCTTGCGGCGATACAGGCCGGGCACACCGTCCGCCTGATCGAAACCGATTCGCAAGGGACGCTTTCGAACTGGCAGGGCCGCCGCCCCTATGCCGAACCCATCGTCGAACCGGTTTACCGTGCCGGGGAGATCGAGCAACGGTTGCAGTCTTTGGCCGGCAGCGGCGTGACGCTGACCATCATCGACACCGCCGGCGGCGTCAGCGCCGCGACGACGGCAGCCATTCGCTACGCCGATCTGTGCCTGATCCCGACGCGCCCGAGCGTCGCCGATATCGAAGCCACCGCGCCGACGCTCAGCATCATCCGCGCCTGGAACAAGCCGTTCGCCTTTATCCTCAACCAGACTCCGATCCGCGGCCAGCGCGTCAGCAACGCGGCGACCGTACTCGACGAGGAGGCCGCGTTCGATAACTCGGGCCTTCTCGCACTGCCTTACATCGTCATGCGCAACGATCATCAGGATGCGCTGGGCTTGGGATTGGCGGTTGTCGAATACGCCCCCACCGGAAAGTCGGCGGACGAGATCCGAGGTCTCTGGCAGTGGGTTGAGAACAAGCTGAATCCGGTCGCGCTTGCCGATGACCAGCAGGTTCTGAGCGATTATCCAGTCGCGCCCGATGTCGTACCCACGATGTACTTGCGGACGCCTGCGAAAACGGCTGCGCTGGTTTCCTGAAGTTTCATCGGCTCAGGTTGACGCAAACTACGACGCGCTCCCTCTCCGCCTAGCGGGGTGGGAGCGCGTCGCGTGGTGAAGGTGCAGACTCACTTCTGGCATTTCGGGCACCAGAACGTCGAGCGTCCGTTCTGGGTGAACCGCCGCACGATTCCGCCGCAGCCTGCGGTCTGGCATTTTTCCCCCTCGCGGTCGTAGACTTGGAACGAGTGCTGGAAATAGCCGAGTTCGCCGGAGGTCTGGCGGTGGTCCCGCAGCGACGAGCCGCCGGCCTTGATGGCCTGATTCAGCACGCCGTGAATGGCAGTGACCAGACGCCTGGCATGATCGGTCGGCTCGCCCCCGGCAACGCCCCTGCGTTGTCCGGCTTTAGTCGCCAGCGTCGCGGCCAATCTTCGCGGCGACAAATGCGAACGATACAGCGCCTCGCAGACATAGATGTTGCCGAGCCCCGCGACCACGCGCTGATCGAGCAGCGCGGCCTTCAGGCTGGTCTTCTTGTTGGCGCAGGAGCGTGCCAGCATCGCCGCATCGAATTCGTTGCCGAGCGGTTCGGGGCCAAGGCCTCTAAGCAAAGGCTCGTCGTCGAGAGCCCTGCGGGCAATGATCTTCATATAGCCGAAGCGGCGCGGATCGTTGAAAATAACCGCCGCACCCGACGACATGTGGAACACCACGTGATCATGCGCGCGATCCCCGCTGCGCGGATGGTGGAATTTGCCCGGCGCCTTCTTTTCATCATCCTTGATGACGCGGAACGAGCCCGACATTCCCAGATGCATCAGCAGCACGTCGCCGGAGGCAAGATCGGCCAGCAGGTATTTGGCGCGGCGGCCGAGACCGGTCACGGTCTGGCCCTCGAGCCGTGCGACAAAATCCTTCTGGAACGGAAACCGCAGGTCTTTGCGCCTGGCCTCGGCTTTCACAATCCTGGATCCCTCCATGACCGGCCGCAGGCCGCGGCGGACGGTCTCGACTTCGGGTAATTCGGGCATGGCAGCGTCATTCACCTTGAGGGGCTGACGTGATAGCGCCAATGCGGCGGGCGCGCTATGGTCCGGCGATGGAGATGACTTGATGGATCGGCCAGACCAAACCACGCATTTCGGCTTCAGGGACGTCCCCTTGGGCGACAAGCAGGCGCTGGTGAACGACGTGTTCCACAGCGTGGCACAGCGCTACGACCTGATGAACGATCTGATGTCGGCAGGCCTGCATCGGGTCTGGAAAGACGTGATGATCAACGCGCTCAATCCGCCGCGCGGCGATACGCCGTTTGCGCTGCTCGACGTTGCCGGCGGCACCGGCGACATCGCGTTCCGCGCCGCCGAGGCGGCAGGCGCCGGCTTTCGCGCCACCGTATGCGACATCAATTCCGATATGCTTGGTGTCGGCCGCGAGCGCGCGGCGGCGCGGCATCTCGACGACCGCGTGTCGTTCGTCGAAGGCAATGCCGAGGCGCTGGCTTTCCCCAGCGGCGCCTTCGACGCCTACACCATCGCGTTCGGCATCCGCAACGTGCCGCGGATCGACAACGCTCTAAGCGAAGCGTTTCGCGTGCTGAAGCCCGGCGGCCGGTTCCTGTGCCTGGAATTCTCCACCGTCGACGTGCCCGGCCTCGACCGAATTTACGATCTGTTTTCGTTCAAGGTGATTCCGTCGCTCGGCCGCGCGGTGACCGGCGATGCCGAGTCGTATCAATACCTTGTCGAATCGATTCGTAAATTTCCCAAGCCCAGCGCGTTTGCCGAGATGATGCGTTCGGCCGGTTTTTCCCGCGTCAACTGGCAGAGCCTGTCGGGCGGCATCGTGGCGTTGCATTCGGGCTGGCGCTTGTGATTTCTGCCATAACTCATATTGCGCGGCTCGCCCGCGCCGGTTTCGTGTTCGCACGCGAGGGCGTGTTCGGCGTGGTCGATCCGAGCCTGGTGCCGCCGCCCGGGCAGCTCGCGCTGCGCATCGCCCGGCTGGTCGAGCGCCCCGGCGCCAAATCCGGCCCGCGCCTGTCGCGCGCGCTGACCCGGCTGGGTCCGGCCTATCTCAAGCTTGGCCAGTTTCTCGCCACGCGGCCCGACGTGGTCGGCGTCATCATGGCGCGCGATCTGGAAAGCCTGCAGGACCGGCTGCCGCCATTTTCGCAGGCGGAAGCCGAAGCCGTCATCGCGCAGTCGCTGGAACGCACCGTGGCACAGGCGTTTGTGAGCTTCGGTCCCGCGGTCGCCGCCGCCTCGATCGCGCAGGTGCATCGCGGCGAAACCGAGCGGGATGGCGTGCGCAAATCGGTTGCGGTGAAGGTGCTCAGGCCCAATGTCGGCGCGCGCTTCCGCCGCGACCTGGCGGATTTCTTCTTTGTCGCGCACCAGGCCGAAGCCTATTCGGCGGAAGCGCGGCGGCTGCGGCTGATCGAAGTCATCAATACGATGTCGCGCTCGGTGGCGATGGAGATGGATCTGCGGCTGGAGGCTGCCGCACTGTCCGAGATGGCGGAGAATACCCGCGACGATCCGGATTTTCGCGTGCCCACCGTCGACTGGGACCGCACCACGCACAATGTGCTGACGATGGAATGGATCGACGGCATCGCGCTGAGCGATCATGCGCGTCTTGAGCAATCGCAGGTCGATCTGCCCGCGCTCGGGCGAAAGGTGATCCAGAGTTTCCTGCGCCATGCGCTGCGCGACGGCTTCTTTCATGCCGACATGCACCCCGGCAATCTGTTCCTCGACGATGCCGGCCGCCTCGTCGCGGTCGATTTCGGCATCATGGGCCGGCTCGGCATCAAGGAGCGGCGCTTCCTCGCCGAAATTCTCCTGGGCTTCATCACGCGCGACTATCGCCGCGTCGCCGAGGTGCATTTCGAGGCCGGCTATGTGCCGGGGCATCACTCGGTCGAGAATTTCGCCCAGGCGATCCGCGCCATCGGCGAGCCGATCCACAACCGCACCGCCGAAGAAATTTCGATGGCGAAGCTGTTGACGCTGCTGCTCGAGGTCACCGGCCTGTTCGACATGCGGACCCGGCCCGAACTGATCCTGCTGCAAAAGACCATGGTGGTGGTCGAAGGCGTCGCCCGCAGTTTCGATCCGAAGCTCGACATCTGGAAGATCGCCGATCCCGTGGTTCGCGAATGGATCGAGCGCAATCTCGGCCCCGTGGGACGGGTCCAAGGGGCGATGGCCGGCGCCGGCGACCTCGGCCGCGTGCTGATGGGCTTGCCTGCGATCGCAGCGCGTTCGGTGGCGGTGCTGGAGCAGCTGGAGATCATGACCCGGGAAGGTGTGAGCCTGTCGCCGGAGACGATCGCGGCAATGGGCCGGACCGAGGGCCGCAAGAGCCGGTGGCGCACGCTGGCGCTCTGGATCATCGCCGCGACCTTTATCGCGATCCTGTTCGCGGTCCGGCAATTGTGATTGCACTGCTTGCACTATATGATAGCATTGCTATCATATCGTGCCGAGACCGCCCATGGCCAGCCTGACCATCCGAAAACTCGATGAGGGGGTAAAGGCCTATCTGCGGCTGCGTTCGGCAAGGAACAGCCGCTCCGTGGAAGAGGAGGTTCGGGTCATTCTGCGCGAGCTGGTGCAGGGCGTCCCCTATTTTGCTGCCGCGTCAACGCCAACTGCCTCGCCGCCTGCGGAGGCCCTCTCCCGCGCGCCCAGGCCCGCCAGTGCGGGGGATCAAGCCCGCGTCACCCTGATCATCGGCGGCGGCATTGCCGCCTACAAGGCGCTCGACCTGATCCGGCGGCTCAAGGAGCGGCATGTTCGCGTCCGCTGCGTGCTGACCAAAGCCGCGCAGCAATTTGTCACGCCGCTTGCGACCAGCGCGCTGTCGAACGAGCGCTGTTACACCGACCTGTTCGATCCCGAGAGCGAGTTCGATGCCGGCCACATTCGTCTGGCGCGCGACTGCGATCTGATCGTGGTGGCGCCTGCGACCGCCGACCTGATGGCGAAGATGGCGAATGGCCATGCCGACGATCTCGCCACCGCGATTTTGCTCGCCGCCAACCGGCCGATCCTGCTGGCGCCGGCGATGAACCCGCTGATGTGGAACAATGCCGCGACCCGCCGCAATGTCGCGCAGCTCGAGCGCGATGGCGTCGCCATGATCGGACCCAATGCCGGCGA
>Ga0097691_1001202_pt1 | contig 19679 bp, 20 predicted proteins | sample NGESurdeep072012_8_FD_72858 | JGI IMG/M metagenome (GOLD analysis project Ga0097691, IMG submission 72858) | Arctic peat soil microbial communities from Barrow, Alaska - NGEE Surface sample 210-1 deep-072012 | ecosystem: Environmental > Terrestrial > Soil > Wetlands > Peat ... | reverse complement strand
GAGTGTGGTTCTCCAGCTCGATCATCAGGTAGCCTGGCCGCACGTTGACCATCTCGTAGCGCCGGTCATGCTTAGCGGTCCTCTTTAGCGGCCTCACGACGCTCTCCTGCAGCAAGGATCGGGTAAGCTGGAACCCGGTGCAATGAAACGTTCGCATCATCCGCTGAAAGTCAAGTCGGTCAAGCGCTTAGCGAGTGTCTGTTCGAGACTCTTGCCGGATACGTGCGTTCTCTCTGCCTACCGAGCTGCCGCAGGGCAGACAGAAGCACTTGAAAAGAGGTTGAAGGCGCACCTGGGGAATCTGTCGGTTGTCGCTCGTGCAATGGTCCCGGCTCGACGGGTCTGGTGGATTTAGGGGTGACCGTACACGAGGTCCCCGTCCAGCCCGCGTCCTCTTCTATTAACCGTGGGTTCCCTCCTCGGGGCCACCTGTTAACCGCTCTTAGCCGCTCTCGACATTTCGGGCGGTCAGAGAGCCCCCTCCCGCTCCATTTCAGTTCCCCGCGTGAGGGACATGCGACCTCGCCCGGGTCAGTGAGTCAGGCCGTAGCGCTGGCGGAGCGCCACCTCTTCCCTCTGGAGGACGTCGACGCGCGAGCGCAGGGTGGTGGCCCGGGCGGCAACGCCTGGGAGCTGGGCGGCCGGCTCGGGCGATTCCATCGCCGTCTTCAGGGAACGGAGTATCTCCAGCGCGTCGTCGAGACTTCCGAGGCTCCCGCGGTGGTGGGCAGCGCACGAGGCGGGCGGCGTGAGGGCGGCGAGGCTCTCTTTCGCCGCCTCTGTCTCCCGGATCATCCTGTCGAGGCCCCCGGGCGCGAATCAAAGTTCCTATCCTTTCCTTTTATCCTTTATCCTTATCCTTTATCCTTCTTTATCCTTTTCCTTAATCCCTCGAATAGCTCTTTCGCGACGTCATTCGCCTTCGCGTTGCGCTCTTACGGCGTCGGGGTCATAGAGATCCGGTCTGTAGCGGTGCCCGCCAGACAGCCGTCTTCGTCTGTGCGTCGACGAGAGAGGGGCGACGCTGCTTTCTACGGCCTCTTCCCGCCGAAGCTCAGGAAGATGCCCCCGAATAGCTCCGCGTTCGTGAACCAGCGGCCCTGGTCGAACGTTCCCCGGTCCTCGCCGAGGCTCCGCACGCCGAGGTAGGTGGCGCGGCCCCGCACGTCGATCCGGGCGCCGATCCAGCGGGTGGCGTAGAAGCGCGCCCCGGCGGCCATCGAGAGACAGAGGCGGTTCACGTCGCGCCGGGAGACGTCCCCGGTGTCGGCCTCCACGTTCATGAAACCGACGCCGAAGCCGAGGTACGGGACGAAATTTCCGTAGGGGAAGCTCCGGATGCCGGCCAGCTCGACAGTCGCCGGGATGAGGACCGCGACCGCGGCTTTCGAAGGGAAGACGCCCGACGCCGGTTCGACGAGATGGGTCTCGGTCCGGCGGACGGCCACCTCCAGCCCCCACTCCCGCGAGAGCTGGGCTCCGAGCCAGAAACCCTTCAGGATGTCGTCGTCCGCCTCGACGCGGTGGTCGAACAGGTCGTTCGACCCCTTCTGGAAGGAGCCGCCGAAGAACCGCCCCCCGCCGACCCCGACCTCGATAGAGCCCGGCGCTGGCTGAGCGCTCGCGAACGAAGCGGCGAAGAGACCCGGCAGGATCGCGACGAGAAGCTTATTCATCGGCCTGGAAGGTAACGCAATCGAAGCCCGAATCCGACATCCGCGAAGTCTCCGAAGCTCGGCAGGTGCTCCGTCACCCAAATCTCGGCGAGACAGCTCTCGAAAAGCCGCCGGGAGATCCCCAGGCTGACCGATGCGGCCGTCTGGGAGACGTCGAGGACGTTCTCCCGGTGAAACGGGCTTTGCTCCGCAGCCGCCCCGATCGACACCCAGGTCAGGGACCCGATCCGGAGCTGGGCCCCGAGCATCGCCCGGAAGAAAACGGAGGGATCGAGCCCCAAGGGAGCCGATCCCCGATAGCGGCCTGGAGCCACGACGCTTCCCTCGAAGCGAAGAGTCCACCGCTCGACCTCCCCGAGCCCCTTCGTGACCGCGACTAGGAGGCCGCCGTCGAAGGACCCGGACCCACGGAACTGGTCCGCGTCCCCGGTCGGGAGCTTCAGCGCCAGCTGCGCCGCGAGGTGCCACCGGTCCGGCATCTCCCGCTGCCAGGAGAGCGTCGTGACGATGTCCCCCAGTCCCTCCGTCGGCGTCTGGTCATGGAAGTAGAGCGGCCCGTTCGGAGCCTGGAGGACCACCTGGAAGCGGTTCCGCGGGAACGAGAGGCGCTGGCTATCGCCGAGGCCGAAGGTCCGGTGAAAACCCTCGATGAAGCTGTCCGTGCGGGGGCCGTCGAACGAGATCCACGGGACCTCCAGGCCCAACGAGAGGCCGCTCCCGACGGCGAGCGTCGCGAGGGCCGAGACCCGGGTCGTGTCGCCGTCGATGAAGTAGATCGTGTCGTGGGGGTGACGAAGGTGGAGCTCTTCGGCTTCAGCACGAGTGAAAGGCTGTCCGAGGGTCCCGAACTCGGTCTTGATCGCATCCGGATGCCACGAGTGCGAGAAGGTGTTGGCGGTGAAGAGGGAGACGTCGACGCCGCTCCCCATTGCCGAACGAAACGGCCCGAACTGCAGGAACGGGAGAGTGAGGAGATAGAGGGATCGATCGCCGGGGACCGGCGGTGCCGGCTCGGGCTCCGCGCCTGGGGCCTGCGAAGTGACCCAGATCGCCGTCAGCACAACACAACCGAGACGGGAGCGTTTCGGGACGCTAATCATCGTTGGATTTCTTGTTCCGCGAAGGCTAGCACAGGCATCCAGGCAACCGGCGCCGTCTCCTTCGTGCAGCTGGACATGGTCCTTCGGGCGGCGAAGGCAAGAACGTCAAGGACCATTCCGGTGGCGAGCCCTGAGGGACAGAGGGACCAATCGAGGAGAAGCTCCAGTTCCTTCACCAGGCCGGCAGCCACGACCCGTAGCCAGGTGGAACCGTCATCCCGCACAGGAGGACCCTCGCGCCGGTCCCCTTCGCCCGCCGGCGGTCGCGTCGTCGGAGGACTCTCGTAAACTGGACCCGAATGAGGACAATGTCTTTCCCCATCCAACGACAGCCGCGAACCAGAAGAGAAAAGACAGCGAACAGCCCGGCGAGATGCTATGGACCGAAGAACTCACTGACGGATGTAGGCTCGTCTCGGGTCAAGATCACGAGACCGATCCCCGAAAGCGCGGCTGCCGTGAGGAATCGTCGAGCGAGAGATCTTGCGGTCGTAACCCTACTCTCCTCCCAGGTAGGCGTTCTCGACGCGCGGGTCGTGGAGAAGGGCATCCGCCGGCCCCTCCAGGACGAGCCGGCCCGCCTCCAGGACATATCCCCGCGACGCGAGCTTCAGGGCGCGGCGGGCGTTCTGCTCCACCAGCAGCAGCGTCGTCCCGCCTTGGTGAATCTGCTCGAAGATCCCGAAGATTTCCTCCACCAGGCGCGGCGCCAGGCCCATCGACGGCTCGTCGAGGAGGAGGAAGCGGGAACGGGTCATCAGCGCCCGGCCCACGGCTGACAAAACGGCGGCTAACTCGTAATGGCCGGATCAGAGACGGGACGATAGCGAAGGGCCTCGGCCACGTGCGCGGGCTGGATCACGGCCGCCTCCTGTAGGTCCGCGATTGTCCGGGCAACGCGCAGAACGCGCTGGAAGCCCCTCGCCGAAAGTGTGAGGCGGTCCACGGCGCGAGTCAGGAGCGCGCGGGCCTCGGGCGTCGTCTTCAGGATCGAGCGGGCGAGGCGGCCCGGCACGGCCGAGTCGATCTTGCCGGCCGTCTCGAGGACGACTCGCGCCAGCGGCTGCACGTGTGGCAACTGGTCGCTAACGGTAACCTCAGAGATCTGTTTGACGAGGACGAACGCCTCCGCCAGGTAGGGCTCGATGCGGACCTCAGAAGGCAGAGCACGAATCTCGGCCTGCAGCGATTGTGGTCTCCAATCGAAACCGGTGAGGAGATGTTCCCGTGAGGTAAACACTTGCAGTTCGGCACCGTTCGCCATGGATGACGTGACCACGATGTGCGAAATAGGAACGCCGCAATGCTGGGCGAAGTTGCGTAGCTTGAAAACGAAACGGTATGCGAAGGCGCCATCGAAGGCAGCGCCGCATCGCTTCTTGAACCGAGTCGCCTCTCGAGAGCCCGCCCCGTGGCGCCGCTTGAGTGCAGTCTCAGTGTGATCTAGATACGTGCGGATCGAAGAAAGGTAGTTAAGCAGTGCCCGTGTGAGGTTGATATCGACTGGCCGCTTCGCCAGAGCAGCAATCGGTAGCCCGCCTTCGTTCGCAGCGTATGCTTGAAGCAGGCGCTCCCAATCCTCGTAGTTCCACCGAAGCATGTCGAAGAAATGGAAGTCCCGAGTGAACTGGAGCATCTCGGTGTTGGCTCGTGAGAACTCCGAGTACTCGACATCCGAGAGGGGCAGAAGAATCTGGAAGTCATGGTGCCGCCGCGGGCCCGTAACGGTCTCGACCGTGCGGGTTCGGATGAGTCCTAAGCTGTGAGACATCGCCTATGCCACGTAACGACCGGCGTTCAGCCTGCTGGCGCGAGCCCGCCGGCGCCGAAGGAACCATTGGCGCGCGAGTGACAGTCAGGCTGTAACGGCATGTAGAGTATGTCTCCCAGCTTCATGAAGGCTCCCGCCGCCAGCCGACCCGAGCCGAGGTTGTAGAAGACGTTCGTGTCAAGGATCAGCGACCGGGCCATTCGATGGAGTCTGCCGCAATCCGCGTCAAGCATCACGTCTCCCGGGGATCACCCGCGAAGACGCTCACCCTCGCCACTTCTCAACACGAAGATCGGTCACAAGATGTTGCGGTCCGCGAGGACCTTTCGGCCTTCGTGGGAAAGGTGCAAGAGCTCGAGCTCGTCTGAGCTCTGCATCCGGATAGGCGACCTCTCCAAGTAGCCCTTCTCTCTGAGGTTTCCGACCAGGAGCAGGAATCGCTCCTTCTGAATGCCGGTCGTTCCGATCAGAACGTATATCGCGACCGCTCCGGCCTTCAGGCCCTCGAGCACGGCAAGCTCCTCGCGGGTGATTCTTTTTCGAACGACTCGAAATACGAGAAGCTCCGCTCCCATCAAGCCGACGACAGTCCAGAGCGGGAACGGCCAGGCGGCGACCTGACCGATGAAGGATGTTTTCGAGAGGAATCCGCGGGTCTCGGCGGGATAGAGTCCTACCACGAACGCAACGACGATCCCGAGGAGCGTGAGCTTGTCGGCCCGGGACCATTCCTTCCAGGGGCGAATCACGTTCTTTCTCCTTTGAAAGCACCAGGCCGTGGGCCTCCCTCGAGGTCCTACGCGACCGGGCCGGTATGGGGCCGGCCGATCTCTCGGGTCTCGTAAAGTGGTGGAGCTGATCAGGATCGAACTGACGACCTCCTGAGTGCGATTCAGGCGCTCTCCCAAACTGAGCTACAGCCCCACCCGGCCGGAGAGGCGCGGAGATTAGCGGGAAGGCGGCAGGCCGTCAAACTTCGTCGATGGGCGGGCTCAGTCGTGACGACGACGAGCTTTCTCATCGGTGGTGGAGGAGGCCCTTCACGTAGGGATCGTCCTCCAGGCCCTGGCCTGGAAGGAGGTCCCTCAGGCTCGCGCCCTGCAGCACGGCCCGTTCCTCTCGGTTGGCCTTCGAAAAGACGCGATGAAGCATGGTGGCGGCCGCGTCGTGGCCCGCAGGGACGGCGCGCGGGGCGGACTCGCCGATGGCGCGGGAGACGGCATAGAGGGAGATCGTCTCGGGTGCCCGCGAAAGGGCGAGGTTTCCGTCCGCCGAGGCGACGAGGAGCCCCGCCTCACGGAGCGCAGCCACGAGCTGCGCGATCTCCTCGTCCGGCCGGACGACCTTGGCCGCGAGGGCGGCCAGAGAACGCGTCGCGCGGTCGTTCTGCCACGCGCCGGCGAGGACGAGCAGAAGACGCGAGGCCACGTAGAGCCGGCCTCCTTCCTCCGTGCGCTCCCGCGGGGTGTCGTGGTCGAGGAACTCGTCCCGGTACTGGATCGCGTGGGCCAGGGAGACTCCCCCGAGAAAGAATGTCGTCATGATGCCGATCGCGATCACGAAGATGACGATCGCCGAAAGCGAGCCGTAGGTCTGATTGAGAGACGTGAGGTGCGCGACGCCGCGGGCGAAGCCGACGCGCAGCAGAGTGAGCGAGGCGCTCACGAGGAAGGCCGCGATCGCCGCCGGCGCCCACCGCACGTACGAGCCCGGGAGCTTTCGGTAGAGGTAGGTGAGCAAGCCGAACGACATGAGCGACCCGAGGGGCCGGAAATCGCCGAGCGGCGCGCCGCTCTCGAGAAGAATCGACGTCAGGACGCCGAGCGCGATGGGCCCGAGGATCATGACCGAAAGGGCCATGCCCAGCCGGCGGAGCGGCCGGCGCGGAGTCAGTGTGGAGCCCCAGAGGGCCTGCACGGCGCTCTCGACCTGGAAAAACGTGTTGAGCGACGTCGCAAGGAAAAAGAACGTCGCGGTGCCCGACACGGAGGTCGCCTTCACGCTGAACGCCTGCAAATCCGTCACGAAGTCGCGCCCCGCCCCCGGCAGGAAGCGAAGCAGGCGATACAGGCCGGTCCCCGACTCCCCGAAGAACGCCGAGGTGAGGAGCGTGACGCACGCCACGAGGGGAACGAGCGTGAGGAGAGCCGAGTAGGCGAGGCTCGCCGCGAGGTCGAAGCCGCGCGCGTCGAGGAATCGCCGCGCGGTCCCCACGAGCACGGCGCGCGCAAGGAGGGGGACCTCGTGGAGCTGCCTGCCGGCTTGGCGCGCCGGCGCCGCCCTGGAACGCATTTCACACCCATCGTACCTTCCCTTGGCGTGCCGGCTGTGACAAGATCGCGGGCCCGAGGAGGTCGGACCATGGCAAACAGCACGGTCGAAGACGCCGCAAAAGCCGTCGAACAGAAGATCGACGCGGCCCGCGAGTCGATGGGCGACAAAGCCGGCCGCCTGCGCGAGCGCGTGGGCGAGGTCGCCGAGAGCGTGAAGGCACGCGCGGGCGCCCTGAAGGACAAGATCGCCGACACGGATTGGGAAGACGTCCAGGCGGGCGTGAAGAAGTACGTGCGCGACAACCCCGGCAAGTCGGTCGCGATCGCGCTCGGCGTGGGCTTCGCGCTCGGCCTCCTTCTCCACCGCAGGAGAGACGACTGATGGAAGATGCCGCGGTTCGCCCTCCAGCGCCCCACGGCGCCTCGCCGGACGGTCCGGTCGGCCGGCCCGGAGAGCCCTTCGACAACTTCTTCCCGAAGGACATCGACTGGAAGAGGGCGGCTCTGGAGACCGTCCAGCGCCATCCTCTCCAGTGCCTCTTCGGTGCCGTGGCGGTCGGATTTCTCGTTGGCCGTTACCGGGGGCGCGTCATAGTGGGCGCGCTGGCCGGGGTCGCGACGAACATGGTCCTCCGGCAGCTCGGCGACGCGTTCACGGCCGGCGACGTGTAGGTTCTTCGGACGCGGCCGTGTGATCGAGTGAGTAGACTCGACCCATGGTGAAGGCAAGTAAGCCTCATCCGTCGATCCTGACGTTCGCGTCGTCGGCCGGTTGAGCCTGCAAGCTGGGTCAGTCTGACCTGGTGAAGCTGCTGGGTGCGTTGCCGCGGTTTCACGACCCGCGTGCTCTCGTCGGATTCGAATCGTCCGACGACGCGGCCGTGTTTCGCCTCGGCGGGGCCGACGACCCGGATCCCGAGACGCTGCTCTCGACGACGGACTTCTTCACTCCGGTCGTGGACTCTCCCTTCGATTTCGGGCGCGTCGCGGCCGCGAACGCCCTTTCGGACGTCTATGCGATGGGAGGAGAGGCGCTCTTCGCCCTCAACCTCGTGGGCTTCCCGGTGAAGGCCCTTCCGCTCGAAGTGCTCGGCGAGATCCTGCGCGGGGGCGCCGAGGTGGCGCGCGACGCGGGCGTCCCCGTGCTCGGGGGCCACTCCACGGATTTCGACGTGCCGTTCTACGGGATGGCCGTCACGGGGCGCGTCCGGCTCTCGCGCCTCCGGCGCAACGTGGGCGCGCGGCCGGGAGACGCCCTCGTCCTCACGAAGGCGGTGGGCACGGGAATTTTGACGTCGGCGATGAGAGCCCAGGTCCTCAAGGAAAGCTCGTTCTTCTCCGCCCTCAAGAAGAGCTCCGGGCCGTCGGAGGAAGAGGAGCGCGCCGCGATCGCCTCGATGACGCGGCTGAACCGCTCGGCCGCGCGCGCGGCCGACGCCTTCACGATCTCGGCCTGTACGGACGTGACGGGGTACGGGCTTCTCGGACACCTCAGGGAGATGCTGGGCGGTGGCGGCGTCTCCGCGGAGATCTCGGCGAGAGCCGTGCCGCTTCTCGCCGGCGCGCGCCGCCTCGCGGCCGCCGGGATCGCCCCCGACGGCACCCGCCGCAACCTCGCGGCGGCGCGGCCAGTCCTGGAGATCGCGCCGGGCGTGTCCGAGACCGATCTTCTCCTCCTCGCGGACGCCCAGACGTCCGGCGGCCTGCTTTTCGCGCTTCCGGCGGCCGGCGCGGACGCCCTCGCCGCATCTCTCCGAGCGGGCGGAGACGCGGCCGCCGCGGTGGTGGGACGCTTCTTCCCGGCCGGCGCCGTTCGCGCCGGTATCCTCCGCGTCGTACCCTGAAGCATCGAGAATCGAGGAAAGGGAGGCTGCCATGGCCGAAGACACGACGAGCGAAGAACATTGGGAAGGCGTCGCTCCCGCCGCGAACGAGTCGGAGGCCGCGCTCATCGCGGGATTCCTCGAGAGCCGGGGGATTCCGGCACGCGTCGTGGACCGGAGCTTTCATCAAACGCCGACCGAGAGCGAGGATCTCTCGCCGATCGAGGTCGGGGTGCCGGCGGCGCGCGCGGAGGAGGCCCGGAAAGAGCTCGCGAACCGCGAGCGTGCGTTCGCGAAGGACCCCGGATCCCCTTCCGATCTCCAGACGGACGAAGGGCCCCGGGACGTTCCTCCCGAAGGCGATGGCGGTCCGCGAAAGCTTGGGTAGAATCCTCTCGGAGTTCGCGCACGCTTGAGCCCTGAACAGATCGGTCGCTACGTCATCCTGCGCACGCTGGGCCGGGGCGCCATGGGCATCGTGTACCTCGCGCGCGACCCCCAGATCGAGCGCGAGCTCGCCCTGAAGACGATCCGCTTCGACACGGCCGAGAAGAGTTTCGGCGCGGAGGAAGCGAAGGCGCGCTTTCTGAAGGAGGCGCGGATCTCGGGCCGCCTCCAGCACCCGCACATCGTCACGGTGTTCGACGTCGGCGAGGATCAGGGCACGCTCTTTCTCGCCATGGAGCTCGTGCAGGGGGGGAGCTTCTCGCAGCGCCTGGCCGACCCCGCGGGCTTCCCGATGCGCGACCGGATCCGCGTCGTGGCCGAAGTGGCCGAGGCTCTCGCGCACGCGCACGAGCGCGGGGTGCTGCACCGCGACGTGAAGCCCGCGAACATCCTGCTTTCGCCGACGCTTTCGGCGAAAGTCACGGACTTCGGGATCGGGAAGCTCCTGACCGGCGACACGGAACTCACGTCCACCGGTCAGATGGTGGGTTCGCCCGCCTACATGTCTCCCGAGCAGATCAAGGGCGAGAAGCTGGACGCCCGAACCGACATCTTCTCCCTCGGCATCGTCTTGTACCAGGCGCTGACGCTGCGCAAGCCCTTCCCGGCCGACACCCTCACGACGCTCGTCTACCAGATTCTTCACGAGGAGCCGCCGGATCCGAGCCTCGTGTCGAGCGACGTTCCCGAGGGCATGCGCGAAATCATCCGGAAGTGCCTCGCGAAGGACCGGGCGAATCGCTATGCCGACGCGGGAGAGCTCGCCGAAGACCTGCGCGGGGCGCTGGGTTTTTCGCCGGTCGGCTCCACGGCGGGATTCTCGGAAAGCAAGGTCAAACGCGGGCGGCCCCCGTCGGGCACGCATCCGCCCGTGGCGCCGCTGGCGCCGCCCCCCCCCGGCGCCCCCCCCGGCGTCCTCGCGTCGAATGCGCCCACGGCCGCGATGCGCATCTCGATGCCGGTCGGAAAGTCGGCCGAGGACGCGGTCACGTCCGCGCCGACGATGGCGTCGATGCCCGCCGTCGCCGCTCCCGACCCGGACTCCGAGTCGCCCACGATCACGACCGGCCGCCGCATGGGCGAGGCCGTGGCGAAAGCGGCCGGCGCCGCGGCGTCACCCCCGAAAAAGAAGGGTGTCTCGCCTTTCGTTCTGGGGGGCGGCCTTCTGGCGGTCGCGGCCGTCGTGCTCGGCGTGCTCGCGCTCTCGAAAAAGAGTGAAAAAGAGGTCGGCGAGCTTCCGCCCGTTCCGACCTCGGCGCCCGCCGCCTCCATCCCGGCACCGGTTCCGACCCAGCCGCCGCCGGCCGCGAAGGTGCCCGACGCGACCGGTGCTTCGACCGCCGGGCCGGCGGTGGCGGTCGTCGAGACGCCGGCCCGCGACGCTTCGCCGACCATCGCGCCCACGAAGAAAGCCCGCGTCACGCCCACGGCCGCGTCCCAGGAAGCAACCGCGGCGGCCATCGCCGTTCCCACGGCACCGAAAGCGTCCGCGCAGAAACCCGCCGACCTCACGGTCACGGTCCGCCGGTTTCTCAAGCTCAACGTCTCGCCGAGCCAGGCTCGCGTCTATCTCGACGAGCGGCCCATCGGCATCGGTGACGACTGGGATGACGGAGGCGGCGGCTCGCTCCTCGCGTTCAACCTCGAGGGCACCCATCGCCTTCGCATCTGCGCCCCGGGCTACCACGACCTGCTCGTGGACCTCATCGTGCAATCGACGGCCACCGACGACAAGGTCACGATCGATCGCAGCCTCGAAAAGGGGACGCCCGATGGCCCCACGGGCCCCGCCTGGCTCCCCGAGGGAAAGCTCAAGCACCCGAACTACAGGACCACGCGCGACGCCGTCTTCAATGTCGAGCCGCCCGAGGCGCTCGTCTCGGTGAACGGGCGCGTGCTGGGTCCGGCGTCGAAGAAAGATTTCCAGTTCGCGGAGATGGCCGTCTACGAAGTCCTGCTCACCGCGCCGGGCTACGTGTCGAAGTCGCTTCGGATCCTCGTCGGCCCCGCGGCCGGAGAGGTGCGCGCGAACATCAAGGAAAAGCTCAAGAAGATGTGAGCGAGGGTCAGACGGGCCCCGCGAGGATGCGGAAGCCCGCGGCCTTCTTGATCGCCTCCTCGAGCCGCCTCGCGAGGACGAGCGCGATCCCCGCCAGAAGCGGCGCGCCTTTGGGCGCGCCCGATGCCAGGAGCTCCTGAAAGACCGCCCGCGTCAGGACGTAGACGACGGCGGGGCCGCCGTGCGCATAGATGTCAGCCGACCGGGGCGCGTCGTCCACGAGCGCCATCTCGCCCGCGATGTCGCCGCGACGGAGAATCGCGAGGGCTTCCTCGCCCGCGCCCGCGATCTCGAGCGACACGCGGAGTCGGCCCTCGGCGAGAAGGAAGGCTTCCTCTCCCCGCTCGCCCGCCGTGAGCAGCGCCGCTCCCGGGAGGACGGTCCGAGCCACGAGGCCGAGCGAGGGCAGGAGCGCGGGGTCGAGGCCCGCGGTCTCGAAGAGGTCGCTCGCGCGGGCCGGGTCGACCGGTCCGTCCTCGATCGTGCCGGCTGCGGCGCGGGTGTGAGGGGGCGGGGCCGCCATCCCCTCGAAGAAGCGGCCGAGCGCGGCGTTCGTCTCGCGGAGGGCGGCCGTGAGGCTCGCGAGGGCGAGCCTGCGAAAAGCGCCGCCGGAGGCCCCCGCATCGAAGAGAAGGGCGCGCGCCTCGTCCGCGGGAAACCAGGCAGCCACGCTGCCGGGCTCGGGCGCGACGCGCGCGACTCCCGGCGAGCCCCCGAACGCCACACGCAGATCGAGGAGGGCCGGGGCCGAGAGGCGCGCGACGGGATGAGGTCCGAACGGGGTCTCGGCGAGAAGCGTCGCGCCTCCCGTCAGAAAGAGATGCAGGGAGGCGGGCGTCGCGGTGTCCTTGAACTCATCCCCTGCGGCGAAGCGCCGGCGGGGCCGAGTGGCGGCGAGGGTGGTGGCGTCGTTCATCGAGCCCGGTGGCTTCACCCACGCGAGGCTCGTTCTGGGATGACGGCTCGAGTCCTCCTTGTCAGACAACGAGGCGGTCACTTCAGCGTCAGAATGACTTCCGGGAAGTCCGCCGTCTCGTCGGAGGGACCATCGGTCTCCCGGGCCACGATGCGAATCGCCTGGCCGGGCTTCACCCCGAGGTCCTTGTAGCTCAGGCTGGCCGACAGGACCGCTCCCTGGAACGGCACCCCGGGCGCGTCGAAGGCGCCGATCACCTTCTCCGGGTTCACGCCGTCGGTCGTGAACCGATCGAGCGTCGCCGTCGCGTAGTACCCCTTCACCTTCGCACCCTTCAGAGCGCCCGAACACGCGCTGCCGCCGTCTTCGTAGCGGACGCAGGCCGCGAGCTTCGCCAGGAGCTCGAAGCCCGGCTTGTTGCTCCAGAACGTCGCGTAGCCCGTCTTCGGGTTGTTGTCGGTGTCGAGGTAGACATCCACGACATCCGAGGCGAAATCGCCGCTCATCGGACCCTTCAGGGTTGCGGTGATGGTCAACTTGGTCCCGTCACTGGCCAGGGCGAGCTTGACGACGTCGAGTCCCGGGACCTCTCCGCTGCTCGTGTTGTGGGGCTTGACGTCGCCAGCCGGGTCCGTCCACTCGACGGCGTGCATCGCCTTCTGGACCTGTGCGGGCTTCTGTGTCGCGGCCAGCGTCAAACCGAGGATGAGAATCGCGGGAGCAATCATCGGGTCCTCCTTCTCCAGGGTTCGGTTCGCCGGGAAGCGGGACTTACGCAGGGGCCAGGAAACATTGTCTCACGCAGCGAGCGGCTGAATGAGGGCGACCCGGACCTCCTCGATGTTCTGGAAGACGCGCCCGTGGATGGCCTGTTCCTTGAGGGTGTGGTTGACGTCCCGATGCATCCGTTCTGTTGACGGGGCGGGGAGGGTACCGTATCGTCCCGCGCGGCGATGACCACCCCCCCCCCGTCGCTCAAGCGCACGCCCCTGTGGGAGAGACACCGGGCTCTCGGCGGAAAGATGGTGCCGTTCGGCGGGTGGGACATGCCCGTCGAGTATTCCGGGCTCGCCGACGAGCACCGGGCCGTGCGGACACGCGCGGGGCTCTTCGACGTGTCGCACATGGGCGAGATTCGTGTGCGCGGGCCGAAGGCATTCGAGACCGTGCAGCGCCTGACATGTAACGACGTGGCGGCGCTCGACGACGGCAAGATCCAGTACTCGGCCTTCCTCACCGAGAAAGGCACGTTCGTCGATGATCTCCTCACGTATCGGATCGCTGCCGACGACTATCTCCTCGTCGTGAACGCGTCGAACACGCCGAAGGACGTCGCGTGGGCGAAGCAGCAGGAGTCTCCGGGCGCGGCGGTCGAGGACGAGTCGGCGGTCTGGGCGCAGCTCGCGCTCCAGGGGCCCCTCGCCGAGCGCGTCCTCCAACCGTTGACGGACGTGAAGCTCGCGGACGTGGGCTACTACCGCTTCGCGACCGGCTGTGTCGCGGGCGTGACGGCGCTCGTCTCGCGCACGGGCTACACCGGAGAGGACGGCTTCGAGGTCTACGTGCATTCCGATTGCGCGGGCGCCGTCTGGGATGCGATCCTCGAGGCGGGCCGGCCGCACGGCGTCATTCCCGCGGGGCTCGGAGCGCGCGACACGCTGCGCCTCGAGGCCACGCTCGCGCTCTACGGCAACGACATCGACGACACGACGACGCCGTGGGAGGCGAATCTCGGCTGGATCGTGAAGATGAAAAAGGGCGACTTCACCGGCCGCGAAGCGCTCGCGAAGCAGAAAGAGGCGGGCATCACCCGCCGCCTCGTGGGTTTCGAGGTGACCGGGCGCGGCATCGCCCGGCACGGGTACCCGGTTTCGGTCGACGCTGCCTCGGGCCCCGTCGGCGTCGTGACCTCGGGTACGCAGACGCCGACGGTGGGGAAGCCCATCGGCCTCGCGTACGTCCCCGCCGGCCTCGTCACCCCGGGTACGACTCTCGCGATCGACGTGCGCGGCCGTTCCGTGGCGGCGCGCGTCGTGCCGACCCCGTTCTACAAGCGCAAGACCTGAGATCTCAGGAGAGGGACATGAGCGTTTATCCGGACGACCGCAAGTACTCACGGAGCCACGAGTGGATCCGCATCGACGGCGACGTAGGGACGATAGGAATCAGCGACCATGCGCAGAAAGAGCTCGGAGAGGTCGTGTTCGTCGACATGCCCGACGTCGGCGAGATCTTCGACGCGGGCCAGGAATTCGGCACGATCGAGTCCGTCAAGGCGGTCTCGGAGCTCTTCCTGCCCGTCGCGGGCGAGATCCTCGAAGTGAACAAGGTCCTCGCGGACGAGCCCGGAGCCGTGAACGAGGATCCTCACGGGGACGGCTGGCTCGTGAAAATCAAGCTCTCGTCGGACGCCGAAATGGACACGCTCTTCAATGCGGCTGACTACGAAAAGTTCGTGGAAGAGGAAGCCAAGGCCTGACCGACGGAATGCGTTACATCCCGAACAGCCCCGCCGAGCGGGAGTCCCTTCTCGCGGCGGTGGGCGCGGCGTCCATCGACGATCTCTTCGCGACGGTGCCCCGCGCCGTTTACCGGAAGGAGCCTCCCGGCCTTCCCCCCCCGGCCTCCGAGATCGAAGTGCGGCGGGACATGGGCCGGATGGCGGCGAAGAACGCGCACCTCGGTGACTGGACGTCGTTTCTGGGAGCCGGCCTCTACAGCCACCACGCGCCCGCCTTCGTCTCGCAGCTGCTCCTGCGCGGCGAGTTCCTGACGTCGTACACCCCGTACCAGCCCGAGGTCTCGCAGGGGACGCTCACGGCCATCTACGAGTTCCAGACGCACATGGCTCTGCTGACGGGAATGGACGTCGCGAACGCGTCGATGTACGAGGGCGCTTCGGCGTTCGTCGAAGCGGTCCTCATGGCCGAGCGCCTCACGAAAAAGAAGACGAAGGTCGTCGTGTCCGCCGGCCTTCACCCCGAGTACCGGCAATGCCTCCGCACGTATCTCGTGAACTTCCCGTTCACGATCGTCGAGGTTCCCCTCGCCGCCGACGGCACGACGGATGCCGGAGCGCTCGCGGCCGCCGTGGACGACGCGACGTTCGCCGTCTCTGTGCAGTCTCCGAACGTGTTCGGCGTCGTCGAGAGCTGGAAGGTCGCCGCCGACGCCGCCCACGCGCACGGGGCCCTCGCGATCGGCGTCGTGAACGAGATGTTCTCCCTCGCGGTGCTCGAGGCGCCGGGCGCCTCGGAGATCGACATCGCCTGCGGAGAAGCGGCCTCGTTCGGCCTCGCGCCCTCGTTCGGCGGACCGCTCGTCGGATTTCTCGCGTGCCGCGATGCCGGGAAGCGCCAGATTCCCGGCCGCCTCGCCGGACGCACGACGGATGCAGACGGCAAGCCCGGCTTCTGCCTGACGCTCTCCACTCGCGAGCAGCACATCCGGCGCGAGAGGGCCACGTCGAACATCTGCACGAATCAGGGGCTGTTCGCCCTCGCGGCCACGATGACGCTCTCCGTGCTCGGCAAGCAGGGCCTCCGCGAGACGGCGGTCCAGTGCCTGTCGAAGGCCGAATATCTGAAGGCGGGGGTCGAGGCGATCCCCGGTCCGTTCTCCGTCGCGTTCTCCGGCAAGACCTTCAACGAGTTCGCCCTCCGTTGTGGCGTCCCGGTCGACGAGGTCCTCCGCCGCGCCGAGGAGCGGAAGATCCTCGCGGGCGTCCCCTACGCGCGCCTCGAACCCGCGGCCGCTGAGCGCCGGGACCTCCTCCTCGTCGCGGTGACCGAGCGGACGCCGCGGAGCGGGCTCGACGCCTTTCTCGACACGCTGAGGTCCTTCTCATGAGCGATCACGGCACGCTGCCGTCCGCCCAACCTCCCCTCCGCGCGGACGCCCGCCTCGACCAGAGGCGGCATTTCGGCTCGCTCTTCGACGCCCCGCGCACGGGGCGCGTCGGCGTCCTCCTTCCGCCGCTCGACGTGCCCGAGGCCGATCCGGCCGCGCTCTATGGGAAGGCGCATCGGCCGGGAGTCGCGGGCGAGGTAGAGGCTTCCGAAACCGACGTCGTGAGGCACTTCACGCGCCTCTCGCAGATGAACTTCGCGATCGACACCGCGCTCTATTCACTCGGCTCGTGCACAATGAAGCACAACCCGCGGATCAACGAGGAGATCGCGCGTCTCGCGGGCTTCAACGACACGCATCCGTACGCGCCCGAGCACCTGTCGCAGGGCAATCTCGAGCTCCTCTACCGCCTCGAGGAGGCGCTGAAGGTGCTCACCGGGTTCTCGCGCGTCACCCTCCAGCCGTCGGCCGGCGCGAACGGCGAGCTCACGGGCGCGCTGATGATCCGCGCCGCGCACGTGAAGGCGGGCAACGCGCGCAAGCACGTTCTCGTGCCCGATTCGGCGCACGGGACGAACCCGGCGACGGCGCACTTCGCCGGCTACTCGGTGATCGAGCTCGCGTCGTCGCCGCGCGGGACCCTCGATCTCGCGGCGCTCGACGCCAAGCTCACGGACGACGTCGCGGCGCTCATGATCACGGTCCCCAACACGCTCGGCGTCTTCGAGGAGAACATTCTCGAAATCGCGAAGCGGGTCCACGCCAAGGGCGCGTATCTCTACCTCGACGGCGCGAACTTCAACGCCTTCGTGGGGAAGGTGAGGCCGGCCGACATGGGCGTGGACGTCATGCACATGAACCTGCACAAGACGTTCTCGACACCGCACGGCGGCGGCGGGCCGGGAGCGGGCCCGGTCGGCGTGGGCGCGTCTCTCGTGCCCTTCCTGCCCGTCCCGACCGTGGAGCGCGCCGGCGGCGGGTTCCGGCTGGATTTCGACCGGCCCGATTCGATCGGAAAAATGCGCGCGTTCTACGGGAACTTCGGGGTTCTCGTGCGCGCCCTGACGTACATCCTGTCGTGCGGGAACTCGATCCACGAGGTGGCCGAGAACGCCGTTCTGAACGCGAACTACCTCCGCAAGCGGCTCGAGCCGTTCTACCACCTGAAGTACGACGCGCCGAGCTACCACGAAGTCGTCTTCTCGGACCGCCGCCAGGCGGCGGCCGGGGTGCACAACATCGACATCGCCAAGAGGCTCATGGACTTCGGGTTCCACCCGCCCACGATGTCGTTTCCGCACATCGTGCCCGGCGCGCTCATGATCGAGCCCACCGAGTCCGAGGGCAAGGACGAGCTCGACGCGTTCGCGGACGCGATGATCGCGATCGCGAAGGAGTGCGAGACCTCTCCCGAGCTCGTGACGTCCGCTCCGCACACCACGCCGGTCCGCCGGCTCGACGAGGCGGCCGCCGCGCGCGAGGCCTCGCGGCCCGGAAATTTCGCTCCCGTGCTGCGCGCCCCCGTCGCCTAGCCCTTTTGCGAATAGCACTTGACTCTTCGGTCATCCGGAAAAAAAATCCGTAATATCTGTCAGAGGATCTATATTCAGCTTTGCCTCTCAGTGTGACGAGAAGGAGGAACCGGTGTTCAAATCGATTCATAACCGGCTGGCGACCGTCGTGCTCGTCGGCCTTGTGGCCGCCGGATCTGCCGGCCGTGTCGAGAGCGCGGGTTTCGCGCTCTTCGAGCAGAGCTCGAAAGGTAACGCGGTGGCGGGGGCTTTCGCCGCCACGGCAGACGACCCTTCGGCGATGTTCTACAACCCCGCCGGAAACGCCTTCATCGATCGCTTCACCCTGGAGGTCGGCGGCTTCGCGATCCTCAGGCCCACGGCCCGGCTCGACGGTCAGAGCCCGTACCCGGGCGCCGGCTACTCGGCGAGCATGAGCAAGTCGCTCTACGGAATCGGCCACGGGTACGGCGTGCTGCCGCTGAGCGACGGCGTGAAGCTCTCGGTGGGCTTCTGGACGCCGAACGGCCTCGGCGTGCCCTGGCAGAACCAGGACGCGTTCCGTGGCCGTTTCATCAGCCAGCGCTCCGACCTGCGCCAGATCGCGGTGTCGGCCCAGCTCGCCGTGAAGCTCTCGGACGCGATCGCGATCGGAGCCGGCCCCGAGGTCCGCTTCACGGACGTGAGGCTCAGCCAGAACATCGCCGCCGTCAACCCGTTCACCCAGCGCGTCGTGGACGTTGCCCACGTGAGCGTCGTGTCCGACGGAGAGCCGGCCAAGGTCGGCTTCGCCGCGGGCCTCCTCGTCAAGCCCTGCGAGCGCGTGCGATTCGGCATCTCCTACCACTCGCACATGGACGTCGACCTCCACGGTCCGGCCGCGTTCGGACAGATTCCCTCGGGGAACTCGCAGTTCGACGCCGCCGTGGCACAGGAGCTTCCCTTCGGCAAGGGGGCCCAGGCCCGGACGACTCTCCAGTTCCCCTCCGTCACGATGTTCGGCATCGCCTACGAGGTCACGCCGAAGCTGACGCTCGAGGCAGACGGGTACTACACGACGTGGAAGGTCTTCGACCAGACCGTCCTCCAGATCGACACCCTTCCCGACACGGTCCTTACGCACAACTGGCAGAACACGTGGGCGTTCCGCGCGGGCCTGACGTACAAGATGGGCTCGAGCTGGGTCGCGGGCGGTTTCGTCTACGACCAGACGCCGCAGCCCGACGCCGACGCCGGGCCGTTCCTGCCGGACGCCAACCGCACGGGCGGCACGATCGGGGCCGGGTTAGCCCTCTCGGAGCACTTCCAGTTCCAGTTCTCGAGCCTCTTCCTCTGGTTCCACGAGCGGACGATCACGACGAGCAAGGACAACTTCAGCGCCACGTACCAGACGTTCGCGATCCTGCCGAGCGTCACGATCAAGTCGACGTTCTAAGGGAGCATAGAAGAACATGAAGACTCCCGCTTCCCTCCTCCGCCTCGTCTCTGCCGCGACTTCCGTTGCCGTTCTCGCGGCCGCCGTCGCTCTTCCCGCGGCCGCCCAGGTCGACCTGACCCGGTTCGTCTGGATCGGCGACTCGCTGGGCGCCGGCTTCTCCGCCAACTGCCTCACGAAGCGTGTCCAGGTCGACTCGCCGTCCGCGATCATCGCGCGGGCGAACGGCGTCGCCGACTTCCAGCAGCCGATCATCAACGACCCAGGGCTGGGCAACTGCATGATCCTCACGTCCCTCGCCCCGTCCTTCGGAGGAGAAGCGGGGAACGGCACGCCGGCGAACCTCGCGCTCCCGCGCCCCTACAACAACCTCTCGATCCCCGGCTGCGCCATCGGCGACATGCTCCGGGCGACGACCGCCGCCAACAGGGGCGGCTGCTCGGCTCTGATTGACCTCGTCCTCCGGAACTCCAGCCTGAATCTCGGTTCTGAGGTCGACCAGGCTCTCGCGCTGAACCCGACGTTCGTCGTCCTCGAGAACGCGGGCAACGACTATCTCGGGGCCGTCACGAGCGGGACCGTGATCGATGGTGTGACGGTTACGCCGCTTGCCGCGTTCACGACGGACATCAACGCGGCGCTCGCAAAGCTGAAGGCCAAGGTCCCGAACGGGGTTGTGACCGGCGTCGCCGACGTCACGAGCCTCCCGTTCACGACGACGCTCCCGCCGTTCCTGACGAGCGGCGGCAAGCTCGTTCTCGTCGGCGGCGCGCCGATCCCGCTCCTCGGGCCGAAGGGCTGCCCGACGGGGGTCACGGC
>Ga0097691_1001201_pt1 | contig 19704 bp, 18 predicted proteins | sample NGESurdeep072012_8_FD_72858 | JGI IMG/M metagenome (GOLD analysis project Ga0097691, IMG submission 72858) | Arctic peat soil microbial communities from Barrow, Alaska - NGEE Surface sample 210-1 deep-072012 | ecosystem: Environmental > Terrestrial > Soil > Wetlands > Peat ... | reverse complement strand
ATCCGTGCGAAGGTCCTGGCCACCGACCTGGACCCCGACGCGCAACTGGCCCGCCCCCACCTGGGGCGCCGCGGCCTGCAGATGGTGCTGCGGCTGCTCGCGTTCAACGCCGAAGCCTGGCTGGCCGAACACTTCAACTCCTACCTCGCCGACCCCAACCAGTACCGGGCGATCCTGCGTAACCTGCTCCACCTTGGCGGCCACGTCGCCTACACCACCAACACGATCACCATCACCCTCGACCGGCCCGAGGGCCCCCGAATCGCCCACGCCCTCCAACTCCTCACCGAAGAACTCAACGCCACACCAGCGGTCAGGCCCACCGACCCCCGGCCACTGACCTACCAGCTCGCACAGGCATAAGTTTCAACAACCACCTCGTCCCTACTTGAGGAGGTCTGAGACTCAGTCCCAAGATCCGTTGAGCGCTTCGTCAAGGTCCCCCGCGCAGCTCGTATGGGGACGGGACGGCCTGTGCCCGCACCGGACACCGGCAGGAGTGCCCAAGGATCTCGTTGGCGCTCTTGTGCGCCGGAGGCTCTGGCTGACCCAACAAAGATCGTCCAAGCGACAGGAGCTTGACCATGTGGACCCTTTCCGGATTCGCCGACGAGATCACCGCGGACCTGCAGATTCAGTGCCAGACGTTGAACGGCCTTGGTATTGACTTCATCGAGTTCCGCAGCGCGTGGAACACCAACGTGCTCGATCTTGACGATGACCGTCTCGAGGAGGCAGGCAGAATCCTCGCCTCGTATGGGATCCGGCTGTCCTCGGTCGGCTCGCCGATCGGCAAGATCGCCATAGGCGACGACTTCGAGCCGCACCTGGTCCGATTCCAGCGCGCGCTGCATGTCGCCAACGTGCTGGACGCGCCATACATCCGGCTGTTCTCGTTCTTCATCCCCAGTGGGGAAGAGCCCGGGCGGCACCGCGACGAGGTGCTGCGCCGGATGGCCGCGCTGGCAACCGCAGCGAAGGGCCATGGCGTGGTGCTGTTGCACGAGAACGAGAAGGACATCTACGGCGATGACGCGCAACGCTGCCTGGACATCGTCGAGTCCGTCGGTTCGGCCCAGTTGCGTTTGGCCTGGGATCCCGCCAACTTCGTCCAGTGCGGGGTGGCGCCCTTCACAGATGGCTACGCGATGCTGCGGCCGTACCTGGACTACATCCAGATCAAGGATGCGGTGATGGCCACCGGGCAGGTCGTTCCCGCCGGCGAGGGGGACGGCGAGCTGTCTGAGACCCTTCTTGCCTTGGAGGCCGACGGGTTCGATGGGTTCTTCTCGATGGAGCCACATCTTGGCACCACCGCAACGATGGGAGGTTTCAGCGGCGCGGAGCTGTTCACCCGGGCGACCCGGGCCTTCACAGCGATGTTGGACGCTCAGGGCGTGGCCTACCGTTGATGGACCTGCCGCGTTTGATGGACTACCAATGGAGTGACAGATGAAGTTTGCCGTTGTCGGCGCCGGGGTCATCGGGGACCTGCATGCGCAGACGATCACCAACCTTTCAGGCGCCGAGGTCAGCGTCGTCGTCGATGTCCAGTTCGAGCGTGCGCAGGACCTGGCCGGGCGGCACGGGGCCCGGCCGCTGAGCGACATCTCAGCGGCGCTGTCCCTTCCGGACATCGACGCTGTGGCCATCTGCACCCCGAGCGGCGATCACGCTGACCTGGCGGTGGCGGCGCTCAAGGCCGGTAAACACGTGGTTGTGGAGAAGCCGCTGGATGTCTGTCTGGCCGCAGCTGGGCGGGTGGCCGCGGCCGAACGCGAAAGTGGGAGGCGGGTGACGGTCATCAGCCAGCACAGGTTCGACCCCTCCAGCATGGTGGTGCGCGAGGCGCTGTCCTCGGGCCGACTGGGAAGGGTCACCTCCGGCAGCGCATCAGTCTCTTGGTGGCGTAGCCAGGCCTACTACGACTCGGCCGCGTGGCGCGGCACGTGGGCGCTGGACGGCGGTGGCGCGCTGATGAACCAGGGCATTCATACCATCGACATGTTGGTGTGGTTCATGGGAAAGCCCGTCGAGGTGTTCGCGTGGACGGGGTTGCTGGCCCACGAGCGGATAGAGGTTGAGGACACCGCTGTGGCCACGATTCGTTTCGCCGGCGGCGCGCTGGGGGTAATCCACGGCACCACAGCCGCCTACCCGGGTCTGAACGCCAGGCTGCAGATCCACGGAGACCGCGGCAGCGCCATCATCGATGATGACGAGCTGACCTATTTCCACGCCGCCGGTGACTCCGATGTCGTTGCTGATGTCGGAGCCGGTTCACCTGACAACCAGGTGGCCGCGGTCCTGCCCGGTGTGGTCTCCTCAGCCGGTCCGGGGACCGCCGGGCTGAAGCCCACCGCCCACGCGGCGCAGTACCAGGACTTTCTTTCGGCTGTGGCCAATGACCATCCGCCCCTGGTCACCGTCGCCGAAGCCACGCTCACGCTGGCCGTCATCCGGGCCATCTACGAGTCCGCCGACGCCGGACGTCCAGTCACTGTGGCCGATGTCGATGGGAGTGGACGTTCGGGGCGGTTCCGGAGCGGGTTGGCCAACGAGCATCGGCAAGGCGTTCAATGAGCGTGCTTGCTCCTCGCCGGATTCTGGTCGGTGGGTACACCGACGAGCCGTCCGGCGAAATCGGGCCGCACGGTATCGTCCCGATCTTGCACGACCCGTCCGATGGCTCGCTAAGGCAGGAAGGCCCGAGCCTGGAGCTCGCGTCACCGTCTTATCTGTTGCGTCACCCGCAACAGCCCTTGGTCTACGCGGTGAACGAGACCGATCCCGCCGCCGTATCGACCATCGGGATCGGGAGACCGCTGCGAGTGCGGTCCCAGCTGGCCATTCCAGGCCAGCTGCCATGTCACCTGTGCCTCAGCCCCGACCTGCGACACCTGCTGGTGGCAAATTACGGCAGCGGCAACGTCGTGGCTGTGCGGCTCGACGCCGACGGTGTTCCGCAAGAGGTGGCTGGAGTCTTCGACTCCTACGGCGCAGGCCCACACCCGCGACAAGACGGACCCCACGCACACCACGTCCTGCCTGGTCCCGACGGCCACTGGGTGGTCGATCTCGGCGCTGACGTGGTTCGACGCCTCCACCTCAGCCCAACCGGCACCCTCGAAGAAGGCGAACCGGTCGTCGCGTTACCCGCCGGCACCGGTCCCCGGCAGATCAGGCTTTCCGCAAGTCGAAGAACTGCCTACGTGTTGGGGGAACTGAGTGGAGAACTGATCACCGTGGCGTGCAAGCCCGGTCGGTCAGGCACGATCGTGAATCGTCGCCCTGCCTGGCTCACCGAACCATCTGGTGAGAACCTGCCCGCACATCTGCTGGTAGACGGTGACCGGTTGTACGTCTCTCACCGAGGCCTGAATCGGATCACCGTCTTCAGCCTGACAACCGATGTGCCCACCCCGCTCACGGAGATCGAGACCGGTGCATGGCCACGGCACTTCGCTCTTCGCGGCGGATGGCTCTACATCGCCGACCAGCTTGACGACCGAATAACGGCGAAGGCCCTCACCTCATCCGGCGATTCCTTGGAGACATCCCTGCACACGGCCATGCGTCGACCCAGCTGCGTTCTACCCCTGTGACTCTCGGTTCTGCTCCAGTCGGTTGCCCACCGTTGCCTCGTCCGCACTGGCCAGATGACACGCGCAGTCGCCGACGTCGACAATTCCGCGGCTTCCGGCCGAGAGCGGGGCAGGCCCCACAATCGGCAAACCTGCGGCTATGCCTAGGCTAGGAGGCGATCCCTTCCTCGAGACAATTGGAGTTGGCATGGCTATCGTTCCTCATCTGACGTTGAACAACGGCGTCACCATCCCCCAGCTCGGCTTTGGCGTGTTCCAGGTCCCGCAGGCCGAGACGCAGCGCGTCGTGGAGGATGCGCTGGAAGCCGGCTACCGTCACATCGACACGGCTGCCGCGTATGGCAATGAAGCAGGCGTGGGTGCCGCGATCGCCGCCTCCGGAGTCCCGCGCGAGGAAATCTTCATCACCACCAAACTTCGCAACGGGGAGCATGGCACCACGGCAGAGGCATTCGAGGCCAGTCGGATGGCGCTCGGCGTTGACGTGATTGACCTGTACCTCATTCACTGGCCGGTGCCCTCCCAGGGGCTGTTCGTCGACGCCTGGCAGGCCATGGAGAAGATCTATGCCGCCGACGGAGCGCGGGCGATCGGCGTATCCAACTTCCTGCAGGACCATCTGGACACCCTGCTGGCCCAGACGACGGTCGTGCCTGCCGTCAACCAGGTTGAGCTCCACCCGACATTCCAGCAGGCCGTCCTGTGCGCAAGGTCTCGTGCCCATGGGATCGCGGTTGAGGCGTACAGCCCACTGGGCCAGGGAGCAGATCTGAACGCCTCTGCCGTGACCGCGCTCGCGCACAAGCGCGGGGCAACCCCTGCGCAGGTTGTGCTGGGCTGGCACCTCGGCGTCGGCAACATCGTGATTCCCAAGACCACCCACCCGGACCGCATGCAAGAGAACCTCGCCGCGGCCCAGATCACTCTCACCCAGGACGAGCTGGGCGCGATCACTGCCCTAGATTCTGGCGCCCGGCTCGGCGCTGATCCGGCCGAGGCCGCATTCACGCAGATGTAGCGCAGCGCCTCCCAGCGCAGGAACGTGTTACTGGCTTGAAGGAGTAGGGCACCCGCGCCTCGTGGCGGGTGCCCTACTCCGCTGGTTCAGCGGTCGACGCGGGCGCCGCCGCCGGCGGCGAGCTTGAGCACTTCGGCCTTGGTCGCCATGGTCGTGTCGCCCGGGGTGGTCATCGCCAGCGCTCCGTGTGCGGCGCCGTACTGCACCGCGGTCTGCAGCGGCTCGCCGGCCAGCAGGCCGTAGATCAGTCCGGACGCGAACGAGTCGCCGCCACCGACCCGGTCCATGATCTCCAGCCGCTGGCGGTGGGTGGCCTGGACGACGCCGGTGGACGGGGACCAGGCGATCGCGCCCCAGTCGTTGATGCTGGCCGAACGCACGGTGCGCATCGTGGTGGCGATGACCTGGAAGTTCGGGTATGCGGCGGCCGCCGTGGCGATCATTGCGGCGAACTTGTCCGTCTCCAGGGCCGAGAGCTCATCGTCCACGCCCTCGACCTCGAACCCGAGGCTCGCGGTGAAGTCCTCCTCGTTGCCGATCATCACGTCGATATGCCGGGCGATCTCGCGGTTGACCTCTTGGGCCTTGGCGCGGCCGCCGATCGCCTTCCACAGGCTCGGGCGGTAGTTGAGGTCGTAGGAGACGACGGTGCCGTGCCGCTTCGCCGCGGTGACCGCCTCGATGACCGTTTCGGCGGCGGACTCGCTCAGGGCCGCGAAGATCCCCCCGGTGTGTAGCCAGCGCACCCCGAGGTCGCCGAAGAGGTGGTCCCAGTCCACGTCCCCGGGCGCCAGCTGGGATGCCGCGCTATGGCCGCGGTCGGAGACCCCGACCGCCCCGCGTACCCCGAAGCCGCGTTCGGTGAAGTTCAGGCCGTTGCGTACCGAGGCCCCGATGCCGTCGTAGGGGACCCACTTGATGAGCGAGGTGTCCAGGCCGCCGGTGAGGATGAAGTCCTCCACCAGGCGCCCGATCTCGTTGTCCGCCAGCGCCGTGACGACCGCGGTGCGCAGGCCGAACGCCCGGCGCAGGCCGCGGGCGACGTTGTACTCCCCGCCGCCCTCCCAGGCCCGGAAGGACCTGGCGGTGCGGATCCGCCCTTCGCCGGGGTCCAGGCGCAGCATCACCTCACCCAGGGACACCGCGTCGAAGCGGCACACCGATGCGGGTCGGATGCTCAGGTCAGCCATCGTCATACTCCTTGTTCTGGTTAGTCACGCACTCAGGCGGTACTCGCGGGGCGGGTCAGCTGGTGGCCAGAGCCAGGGCCACGGCGTCGGCCGTGAGCTGCCGGATGGCGGCGAAGTCTCCGGCCTTGACGCGGTCGCGCGGAACCATCCACGAGCCGCCGACCGCGGCCACCGCACCGATGGCCAGGTACTGCGCCAGGTTCCCCGGTCCGACCCCGCCGGTAGGCACGAACTGGACGCCGCCGAAGGGGCCAGAAAGCGCCGCGATCGCGGCAGCGCCACCGGAGGTCCCGGCCGGGAAGAACTTGACCGTGTTCAGGCCAAGCTCGAGGGCAGCCTGGACCTCGGTCGCGGTGACGGCACCGGGCAGGGCGAGCACGCCGTGTTCCTGACAGCGCTCGACGACGGCGCGGGACAGACCGGGCGAGACCACGAACCTGGCACCGGCGGCCACCGCTTGGTCGACCTGCGCCGGGGTGAGCACGGTGCCCGCACCCACCAGGACGTCGCCTCGGGCGGCCATCGCACGGATCGAGTCCTGCGCGGCGGGGGTGCGGAACGTCACCTCCGCGACCGGCAGGCCACCGGCGACTAGCGCACCGGCCAGCCCGTCGGCGTCGGCGGCGTCATCCAGCACCACGACCGGAACCAGACGTGCGGCGATCAGAGCTGACAGGACATCCATGAGGGGATCCGTTCCAGGTAGCAGGGCGGGTGTGGTGGCGTTCGTCATGTCGGCGATGCTTCTAGGCCCGGGAACCCAGGGCGGCGGAGATCTTGTCGGCGCTTGAGACGGCCAACGCCGACATGGCTTCGATCTGCCCGACAGTGTGCTCGATGAGCAGGGTCGTGATGCTGATGCCGTATTTGACGGTGCCGGTGTGGTCCCGGATCGGTGCCGCGACGCAGCCCAGACCAGTGACGTTCTCCTCACGGTCCAGGGCGTAGCCGAGCCGGCGCACGTCCGCGATTTCGGTGCGCAGCCCCTCCAGCGAGGTGATCGTGTGCTCGGTCCGGGCTGGCAGGCCGGCCCGCGCGACGAAGCGCTCGAGCTCGTCGTCCTCCCAGCTGCCCAGCACGACCTTCCCGATTCCGGTGCAGTGCATCGGGATCGCGAGCCCGACGCGGGAGGGCATCACGTACGGCCGGTCGGAGTCGGCTCGGATCAGGTAGATGATCTCGTCGCCGTTCACCACGCCGACGTGGACCGTGCACTGCGACTTCGCTACAAGCTCGTCGACGAACGGCCGGGCGATCGCCGAGATGTCGATGCGCTGTAGCGCCGTCCCGGCCAGCGACAGGAGCTTCGGACCCGGCAGGTAGTTGCCGTCGGCGTCTACGGTGACGAATTGGCGCTCGACCAGTGTGCCCAGGATGCGGTGCGTCGTGGCCTTGGCCAGCCCTGCTGCCTCCACCACCTCGGTGAACCGTGAGTGCGTGAGCGCGGCCTCCAGCACGAGCAGGGTCTTCTCGCTCGCGCCGGCGCTCGTCGTGGCGAGTACGCCGGCGGCTGTCGTGGTGTCGTCGAGGGGGTGCTGTGGTGTCATCTCGATGGAACTTAGTTCCGTCATACGGAACAACCTAGCACGGTTCCTGTCCCTCGGGCGCGGCGGGCTCGTCAGCCGAGCATCGCCGCGATGACCAGTAGTGCCGGCACAGCCAGGGTTGTCGTCACCACTCCGGCATCGCGGGCCAGCGCCTGACCGCGCCCGTACTGGGTCGCGTACACGAGCACGTTCTGGGCCGTGGGCAGTGCTGCCATCGCGACGACGGCCAGCAGGGCGCTGCGGTCCAGGCCCAGTGCGTGCCCGAGAAGGAAAGCGAGCGACGGGCTGACGACGGTCCGCAGCACCGCGACGAGCACGAGCTCGCGGGGCCGGGTGGTCTCGCCCTCGGTGCGCGGAATGGCGATTGACATACCGAACGTCAGTAGCGCGAGCGGCGCGGCCGCGGCCCCGATCATAGAGAACGGGCCGAATATCACCTCGGGCAGCTTCCACGGGAGCCCGGCGAGGAACAGCCCGGTGAGGGACGCGACGATGATCGGGTTGCGGAGCGTCCGCGTCACGATCCCGCGCAGGCCGGGTCGGGCGGTGCTCAGGTGCGCGTCCAGGACCGTGAACGCGATCGGGGCGATGACGAGCAGCTGGAACAGCAGCGCCGTCCGGATCGACTACCACGTCCACACGTGTTGGTCGTACGACGCGGAGACGAGCCTGGAGGCGCTGCTGGCCCGAGCTCGTCAGGCGCGCCTCTCGCGGATCTGCGTCACCGACCACGACACCATCGAGGGGGCCCTGGCCCTGCGCCAGATCGCGCCGCCCGACCTCGACGTGATCGTGGGGTGCGAGTTCAGCACCGACGACGGGTCGCAGGTCATCGGGCTCGGCCTCTCCGCGATGATCCACGAGAAGCGGGTGCTCGAGCTGATGCGCGCGATCCGGGAGGATGGCGGGCTGGTGCTTGTTCCGCATCCGTTCCGGCGCGGGAGCGGCCTCTTCCGGCCCGAGATACGGCGCTCGGCGACATTCGTGGATCGCGCGCTCTCGCTCACGGACCTGGTCGAGTGCTTCAACGGCCGCGACACGTTCGACAACAACGAGCGCAACCACCGGTTCGCCGTGGAGCGTGGCCTGCCCTCGGTCGCCGGGAGCGACGCGCACACGCCGGACGAGATCGGTTCCGTGTTCGTGGAGTACCAAGCTCCTGGGGAGGTGGACGGCAGATCGGCGCGCTTGATCTGCTTCCCCGATCGGCCCCGGCGGCGTGAGCACATGCTCAAGCGGACGGCGATGGAGTTCTACCACCGCAACGCGGACCGGTTGCCCGGGCCGGTGACGCACGCCTATCGGGTTGCCCAGGAACGAAGCCACCGCACGCCGCACGCCGGTGGCGTCCCGCGCGTGCAGCACGAACTGCCGGCGGTTGCGCTGGGTCCCGATGAACGCTAGCCCGTCCACCCGCGCGCAGCGTGCAGCCAAGAGGACGGCCGACGTCGTGTGGGCGGCGGTGCTGCTGATCCTGTTGCTACCCGTCCTGCTGATCGTCGCTGTTGTGGTGCGGGTCACCTCGCGCGGGCAGGTGATCTTCCGGCAGCAGCGGATCGGGAAGGACGGGCGTCCGTTCGTCATCTACAAGTTCCGGACGATGACGGCGGGCGCCGATGGATCGCAGCTCGGGACGTATGCCCACCGAGACGACCCGCGCATTACGCCGGTCGGCAAGATCCTTCGGCGCACCAGCGTGGACGAGCTGCCGCAGCTCGTGAACGTTCTCAGGGGCGACATGAGCATCGTCGGCCCGCGACCGGACCTACCCCATCACGTCGAGAAGTACACGGACTGCCAGCGCCGCCGGCTCGAGGTGCGACCCGGCATCACGGGATGGGCGCAGGTCTCGGGCCGGAACGACCTCAGTTGGGAGGAGCGCATCAAGCTGGACGGCGAGTACATCGAGCGGTGGTCGCTGCTCCTCGATCTGGCCGTCCTCGCGAAGACGGCGGGGGTCGTCCTCGGCGGTGCGGGCGCAGCGCTCCCGTGACGGGTCGGTGATCCGCGATGACCACGTCCGGTGAGCCCCGCCTGACCGTCCTCATCACCGGCGTGGGCGCTCCCGTCGGCGTCAGCATCTTCAAGGCGCTGCGCCAGTCGCAGCTCAAGCCGCGGATCGTCGCCACCGACACGGCCGTGATGTCCGTCGGCCTGTTCCGCGCCGATGCGGCGTACCTGCTGCCCCATGTGACCGCTGACGAGCCGGGGTACCTTCGCCGTCTGCAGGAGATCTGCCTCCGCGAGCGCGTGGCCATGGTTTGCTTCGGCTCCGAGATCGAGATGCGCCGCGTCGCGCCGCATCGCGCCGAGATCGAACGGGCGACGGGCTCGCGGCTCGTCCTCAACGAGCCGGACCACCTCGAGGCTTTCATGGACAAGTGGACGACTGTCCGCACGCTCCGTGATCGCGGGTTCCCCGTCCCCGACAGCGTCCTGGCGACCGATCCGGGCGCCGTCGCTGCCTTCCTCACCCGGCACGACCTGCCGGTGGTGCTCAAGCCTCGGCATGGCTCCGGCTCGACGAACGTCTACGTCGTCCGGAGCCTGCGCGAGCTGGAGGTCCTCACCGAGTACGTCGTCGAGCCGCTCCTGCAGGAACTCCTCCTGCCCGACGTCGAGGAGTACACCGTGGGCGTGTACAAGAGCCCCCGGTCCGGGTACCTCGGCCAGATCGTCTTCCGGCGCGAGCTAGGCGCCGGCCTGACATACAAGGCGGAGGTTGTGCGCGATCCTGAGATCGAGGCCACGTGCCGGAACGTCGTAGAGTCCTTCGACGTGTGGGGACCGATCAACCTCCAGCTCCGCAAGACTGCCGCCGGGGTCCGGATCTTCGAGATCAACCTGCGCTTCTCGAGCTCTGTTGTGATGCGGTCCTGTTTCGGGTTCAACGAGCCTGAGCTCGCGCTGCGCGACCTGGTGCTGGAGGAGCCGCTCACCCCCCGGCCATCCGCCCGGGATATGCGTTCCGGTACTGGGACGAGATCTACCTCGAGCCGGGCCAGTACGCGGGCGGGGAGGCAGCCTTCGACCAGGGGGGGCCGAAGGGCACGCGCTCGGACAACTTCTGATCGCGATCTTGCGCGCGGCGGCCTCAGCCTGGATCCACCACGGAAGTAGTTCACGAGAGCCGGGTGGCCCGGACCTTCTGCCTGGTTTGGGCCCCGGCGTAGCGCCACGGTAACTTTCGCTGATCCTTGGCGTTGCCTTCCGGCATAGACCCAGTTGCCCTCAGCCCTGGCCGGTCGCGGCAGCCGTGGCCTTGCCGCGCACCACGACCACCGGACAGGGGGCGTGCTCCACGCAGTGGGTACTCACCGAACCCATCAGCATGCCCGTGAAGCGCCCGTGCCCATGGCTGCCCACGACGAGCAGGTCGGCGTCGTGTGCAGCATCGATCAGTACCGGTGCGGATTGGCCCTCTACGACGGAGGTTTCCACAGGTATGTCCGGGGCATCCCCAAGGGTTGCCTTCACCGAGGTTTCCAGCTGTTGCGCCGCGTCAGCGGCGAAATCCATATCTGTCCAGTCCGGGGCAATGCCGTACGTCGTCGGGCATTGCCAGGCCGTCACCGCGCGCAGCCTGGCGCCAGTGGCCCGGGCATACTCGGCGGCCCAACGCAGTGCGGCCAGGGACTGGTCCGACGCATCGACGCCCACCAGGACGACCGGAGATGGAGATCCTGTCGACATACCAAGTCACCTCTTCTGCGAGATTACGTCCACACTGCTGCGGTCGGTCCAGAACGGTCAGGGCCGAAAGTCCCGGACCTGCCTTGAGTGTGAGCTCGAGGTGCTCCCGAGCCCCTGACGCCCGGAGCCGAGGGGGCACGAGAGGGGCGCCATTAGGAAAACACATAACGTCACGATATGAATGTTCCGTGGACGTGACGACAGCAAACAGCGCAACCTCCGCCACCGGGACGAGCGAGACACTCGACGCGTTCTTCCGCCTGTGGCTTCATCTGATCCCGTCTGGGGGTGTCAGCTTGACCGCAGCCTCGACCCTTGGCCTGTTGCTGCGCTCGGGCCCCCTGCGGCTGACCGCACTGGCCGAACGGGAGACGGTGAGCCAGCCGGCGATGACCGGTCTGGTCAGCCGCCTGCAGGCTGCGGGTTTGGTCGCACGCCGCGTCGACCCCAGTGATGGCCGTGCGGTGCTCGTCGAGTCCACGGCCGCGGGGCGGGCGCTGGTGCAGGACCGGCGCGCCAGACGAGCAGCCGCGATGGAAGAGCTGCTGGTCCTGCTCGACCCCGGCGAGCGCGCCAGCTTCGACGCCGCGATCCCGGCGTTACGGCGCCTCATCGATCACGGCGCCCACGACGATCACCTTTTACCAGACATCAAGGAGAGCCGATGACCACCACGCCAACCCGAGGCAGCGAACAGGTGAGTATGTTCGCCCAGCCGAAAGCGGTGTATGCCGTCGCTTTCGCCTGCGTGATCTCGTTCATGGGCATCGGCCTGGTAGACCCGATCCTGCCGTCCCTGCGCACCAAGCTGAACGCGACCCCCAGCCAGGTGACGTTGCTGTTCACCAGCTACCTGGTCGTGACGGCCTTCGCGATGCTGGTGACGAACTGGGTGTCCAGCAGGCTGGGCGCCAAGCGGACCTTGGTCACCGGCCTGGCGATCATCGTCGTCTTCTCCGCTCTGGCCGGGACGTCCGGCTCGATCAACGGCATCGTGGGCTTCCGCGCCGGCTGGGGCCTGGGCAACGCGCTGTTCATCGCCACATCGTTGGCGGTCATCGTCGCCTCGGCCTCCGGCGGGTTCGGCGGTGCCATCGTCCTGTACGAAGCGGCACTGGGACTTGGCATCGCGGTCGGACCGCTGCTCGGAGGCACCTTGGGCAACATCAGCTGGCGCGGCCCGTTCTTCGGGGTGGCCGCTTTGATGGCCGTGGCCCTGGTAGCCATCGTCGTGCTGCTCGATCCCACACCCCTGCCCACCCGCCGTACGTCCCTGTCGGCGCCGTTGAAGGCGCTCACCCATCGCGGCCTGCTCACGCTGAGCCTGACGGCGCTGCTCTACAACTGGGGCTTCTTCACGATGCTCGGCTACGCGCCGTTCCCGATGGGCCTGACGGCCATCCAGCTCGGATTCGTGTTCTTCGGCTGGGGCCTGCTGGTGGCGTTCTTCTCCGTCTTCGGGGCGCCCTGGATGCAGCGACGGTTTGGCACCGCCCGGTCCCTGTATGCCGCGCTGGTTCTCTTCGCCGCCGACCTCGCGGTCATCTCGATCTTCGTGAACAACCGCACGGTCCTGGTCGTCGCCGTGATCACCGCCGGGATCTTCATCGGGATCAACAACACCCTGACCACCCAGGCCGTGATGATGGTGTCCCCGGTCGAGCGCCCGGTCGCCTCGGCCGCGTATGGGTTCGTCCGTTTCCTGGGCGGCGGACTGGCGCCCTTCGCCGCCGGCAAGCTCGTCGAGCGTTTCAACGTGCACGTGCCGTTCGCCATTGGCGCCGTCGCCGTGGTCGCCGCAGTCGTGGTGTTGTCCACCGCACACCAGATGCTGGCCCAAGCCGACCAAGGCCTCGACGAGGATGGCCATCCGGCGACCGAGCACGGAGACCCCACCGACGTCGCCGGCGAGGTAGCCGATGAGTTTGGTGGGGCCGGCGGCGCCATCGACAGCATCGAGGAGACGCGCCACCACACCATCACCACGGGCTGAGCTGACCGGACCGGTGAGCGTCTGGCAGGTCGTGGCGCTCTCGAACGGCCAGCATGTCGTTGTGGAGAAGCCCCGGGAGTGTCCCTGGCACTCCCGGGGCTTCTCGGGTCGCCGTGGATCTAAGACGTCGAGATCTGATGGCGATACGAGCCAGGTCAATGCGCGATAAGGCTGTCTTGACGGCGGCGCACAAGCACCGAGCCAACGATCTCAGATCACCGCGGGCGGGCCGGCCTGACCCTCTCTTCGGATCAAAGAGGGCACCACATGGGGCAGGGAGCCGGCGCCCGATCAGTGGCATGGTTGGATCGCGAAGCTCGCCCTGGAGAATCGTGAGCTGTGGTGGGCGATCTTGCCCACTGCGGCCGCGCTACCGCGCGTGGCGGTGGGCGCTGCAATGCGAGGGGTGACCTGAGGTAAGTCAGCGACCCTCGTTTTCGCTGCTACCACGATGGCGCTGCTTGCCTCACCGGCCCCGCGAGCGATCAGCACGACTCTCCCAGAGGTGATCGACAAGGACGCATCACTCACGGCATAGTGCACAACACTGAGAAGTATTTGGGGGATCGTGTAATACCGCCTCGCGGGGTTACATCCATGCAGGTGAACCGCGCCGGTAATCGTGAGGGAGCCGAGAATGAGCGGGGAGGGCACACAGGGCCTTGGCCCGGCCGCAGAGCCCATGACGGTCCGGCCGGCAGGGCGCGGGCGCCGGCGCACCATCATCCGCTGGGTGGTTGGCCTTGTGCTGCTCTTGGTGATCTCCATCGTGGGCTACGCAGTGTTTCAGTACCTCAACTTGTCGATGGGGATCAAGAGGTCGAACATCCTTGGAGGCAAAGGGTCCACGATGGGGGATACGAATATCCTCATCATGGGGCTGGACAGCCGCCTGGATGAGAATGGCAACCCGTTGCCGAAGCGGATCTATGACGCGCTCCACGCGGGTGACCAGCAGAGCGGTGGGCTCAACGCCAACGTGCTGATGCTGTTGCATGTGCCCGGCGACGGCAGCAAGGCAACCGAGATCTCGATCCCCCGTGACGACTACGTTCACCTGGCCGGCTGCCCGGACGGGCAGTGCATGGGCAAGATCAAGCAGGCCTACGGGTTGGCCTTCGACCAGGAGTCCCGCCGCCTGGCCGCTCAAGGTGGCCTCGACCGGACGCAAAGACAGCAGAAGGAACGTGACGCTGGACGCAAGGCAGAGATCGCGACCGTCAAACAGCTGCTCGGAGGCCTACCGATCGACCACTTTGTCGAGGTCACCTTGGTGTCCTTCTACCAGATCGCCCAGGTCGTGCAACCGATCACCGTCTGCGTCAACGCAGACACCCAGGATAGTTACTCCGGCGCCAACTTCCACAAAGGCCTCCAGCACATCAACGCTTCCCAGGCCCTGGCGTTCGTGCGCCAACGCCGCGACGACACCCACCCGGCGCTCAACTTCACCGACCTCGATCGGGAGCGCCGCCAGCAGGCCTTCATCGCTTCGCTGGCCTACCAGCTGAAGCAGGCCGACACCTTCGCCGACCCCATCAAGATGACCAAGATCTTCGATGTGGCAAAGCAGAACACCGCCATCGACTCAGGCCTGGACCTCTTGTCCTTCGCGCGACAGGCATCGAACCTCAGCGGCGGCAACGTCACTTTCTACACCCTGCCCATCGACCATTTCGGCACGGACCCGCTGGGCGAGGACGTCAACTATGTCAACGTGGCGCTCATCCAGGCCACGGTGCGCCACCTGATCGCCCCAAAGCCTGCCGTCACCCCGGCGACGCCACACCCCAGCACGTCGGCCACGGCCGCCCACGTCGTGGTCGACGCCGTCAACGCCTCAGGTCGGCCCGGGCTCGCCGGCCAGCTCGAGCGTGCGCTGACCGCTCGCGGGTTCCGGCCAGGCAAGGCGAGCACCGGGCCTGTTCTGGTTCGGGTCTCGGTCGTCGAGTACGGCGCCGGCGCCCAGACAAGCGCCTCCAGTCTGGCCGGGGCCCTGGGCGGTCTTGCCACCCAGCGCAGCGCCGGGTTGCGCCCGGGCGCCGTCCGCGTCGTGATCGGCACGGACTTCACCCTTCCCAGCGGTTTCGCAACGGGGCGCCCTTCGCCATCGGCGACCGCACCGGCCCCGGCGAAACCGGTGCCGGGCGCGGGCCCGGGTGTCGCGGCGCCACCGCCCACCGCGCTCAGCGCCCTGTCCGGCGGTGGCATCCCATGCGTCAAATAGCGGGCCACGCCAACTCAGTGGGCCAGGTCAGGGGTAGGCCGGTTCATGGCGCTCCTGCTGTCGCGTCTGATCTGCTGATCGAAACTGGCGCCGGGTGTCGGGTAGTTCGAAGGCTGCGCCGCCCCGGCGGGCGCCACTGACCCAGAGCACGATGATGGACGTGAGCATCACGGCTGCCTCAGTGACCCTTGCGGCGAGTGAGCCGTGACGTTGGAACCCCGTGAGAACGATCATGGTGACGAAAGCGAAAGTCGCTGCGGCTCTTCCGATTCAGGACGCGCGATCGCCGTCCTGCGCGTTTGTGGGGGTCCGGGCCCCTGGCCCTAGGCGACGCGCTCTGACCCCCGGGCCACGGTGGGAATGGATCGCTTCACGTGGCTGGGGCCAGGGATGGGGCGATGGCCCGGTCGATCAGTGGGACATGGTCGGCGCCGGTGCCATCACCTCGCCCTCCAGCGAACCCAGCTCCCAGGTGCCGATCCCGGCGGAGATGAGCAGGGGCAGCACGAGCGCGAGCGCGACGGGCGGGATAGCCACGCCGGTGTCGTTGACCAGCAGACCGACGATCATCGTGACGGTGAGCCCGATGAGCCCCGCCCGCAGGGTCTGGACCAGCTGCATCAGGGGGACCAACGGTCGCGCCAGCGCCGAGCCGGGGCGGGCCAGGACGTAGGCCAGGACGATGAGCATGAGCGGGACGAGGTAGGCGAACACCGTGGTGTGGATCAGGGTGTCGAGGTTTTGTGCGAGTTTGCGGTTGACGATGTCACCGGCATTGCCGTCGATGACCGACTGGACGAACCGGCCGAGGTGGGATCTGGACTCTTTGGGGCGTAGCCAGTCGAGCAGCGCGATCGTGATGACCACCAGGGCAGTGCCGCCCCCGATGAGCAGGGTTTTGCGCCAGCTTAGCCGCACGTGCAGGATCGACAGGACGAGCACGGCGAGCCCGGGGACCAGGGCCGGGGGCCCGCCCACTTTGCTGCCCCAGATCGGCATCGCGACGAGCAGGACCGCGATGGAGCCAAAGATGGTGACGGCGAGCGCGGCCAGCCGCGGGTGGCCCAGGCGGACAAGACCGCTGGAGAGCGCGATCGCCACCAGGAAGGTCGCTGCGGCGAACAGGGCGAAAGCCACATTGCCGAGCCCGAAATAGCGACCCCCGACGATGGGGTTGAGACCCAGAAGCGATGCCACCTGCAGCCTTGAGCCGGTCATGACGTCGGCGGCCAGCACGACCAAGGTCATCGCGGAGACGGCGGCGACCGGGCCCATCGGCCAGCGCCGCCACCCACCACCCAAGGCGATGGCCCCGAGCACCCCGGTCCATACCGCTGTGACGAGAACGAGCGCGACCGGCGGCTGGGCATAGCGCCACCACGGCACGATGTTGGCGAGATATGTTGCCGCCGGGACCGCTGCGAAGACCACGAACCCCTTGCGCACCCACGTGCGCATCGACTCACGGAACCCCTCGCTTCCGAGACGACGCCACCACGTCACCGCGAGGACCGTCAAGGCGGCGAGCATGAGCGCGCCCCACGTGACGAAGAAGGGGTAGACCACCGGTTGAACCCATCGCGACGAGAGCTCGTAGTCCACGAGCCTGCCTTGGCGGCGCTGGGCCAGTGCTTCCGAGTCGTTCGGGGCGGGCATGCGCTGCAGCGGCGAGCCGCTCACCTCCGAAGGCACGGCCACCCCGGCGTGGGTGAGGATCGTGGCGGTGATGTCGTCGAGCTGGACGAGTCCGGGCTGGTGGGTCGAGGGAGAGTAGAGCGTGCCCGGTCCGAACCCCTGGCCCGTGGCAAGTACCACCCTCAACCCGGGGCGTCGCCCCGCGTCCGCGAGGCTGACAACCACGACGTCCGCGCCATGGGGAGCAGCCGCCACGACGTGTCCGACCTGCTGGTCGACGGCCGCCAGCTGCTGATCGTGGGAGAGCGCAGGCTGGTCCGGGTCGGCGACGTCGACGTCGTTCGGGTCACGAATGGCGCCCACGTCGACCAGCGCGGTGGGGCAGGCCGCGAGACCGACGCTCAGGTTGGAGGTGTCAAGGCTGTGGAAGCGGGGCACGACGCCGTCGCTGACCGGCGCCGCGCCCAGGGCTGCCCCGGGCCCGATCGCCGAGATGCACTGGCCGTGGCTCGCCAGAACCTGTGACAGCGTACCCAGCCGCGAGCCGTAGGGCCGGTTGGCAGCTGCGGCCACGAGCGAGTCCCAGCCGGTGATGAATCCGCTCTTGACGTCCGGGATCGGCCGGCAGGCCGGGGCCCTTGGGCCATCGTCCGGCTGTCCGGCCCGGTTGCCCGCCGACAACGTCAGCCACCCGTCGATGGGGCATGTGTTGGCGTGGACGGCGGTGACGTTTAGTGCGGCCGAGGAGCCCTCACGCAGCAGTCTCCAGAGGTTCGGGGTGCGGGTCGGATCGATGTCGGCGGGGCTCAGACCACCGGTGCCGATGACCACGAGCCGCACTGTCGGGCTGGTCTGCGAGGGCTTGCTGGAAGCGGCGCCGCTGGTGCGAAGTGCGCTGTTGGCGACCACCGCTAGCACGAGAAGGGTGGCGGCGGCCGTCGCCTGGAGCACCTGTCGCCGGTTCACCGGGCTCAGCGTAATCGGTTGTCCTGCGGGGACCCCAGAGCCTGCCGGGAAACCAAGAGTGCCACCTAGAGGCCGGATACGTGCGCGATCCGGCCGATGGCTGCGGTCACGATCATGGCCGCGCTGCCGCCGAGGACGACTCGCAGGGTGGGACGCAGCAGAGTCGTGCCAGCAGCGCGGGCGCCCAGCACCCCCGCAACCGCCAGACCCACGATGGTCACCGACACGATCAGGACCAGCCGGGCCCCCTGGCCGGCTGCGAGCATGCCGAGGAAGGGGACCAGGCCGCCGACGGCGAAGCTGACTGCCGACGCCCCGGCGGCCTGCCGTGGTCGCGCCTTCGTCGACTCGTGATGTCCGAGCTCGTCGCGTAGGTGAGCCTGGAGAGGGTCGTCAGCGTGCAGGGCCACGGCGACCTGCTCAGCGAGCTCGCGCGGAACTCCGCGGGCCTGGTAGATCTGGGTGAGTTCTTCGAGCTCTCCTTCGGGATCGGCGGCAAGCTCGGCGATCTCGGTCTGCCGGTCGGCGCGCTCCACGTCGGACTGCGAGCTGACCGAGACATACTCACCTGCCGCCATGGCCATCGCGCCAGCCGCCAGCCCCGCGGTACCTGCGGTCAGGATCGCTCCGGTCGATGCACCGCTGGCCGCTACGCCCACCAGCAGGCTCGAGGTGGACACCAAACCGTCATTGGCCCCCAGCACGGCCGCGCGCAGCCAACCGGACCGAGCGGTTCGGTGTCCTTCAGGGTGTCCCGCAAGCGCGTCGAAGAACGTATTGGCGGCACTGCTGGGATGGGACTCTTTGGCCACCGGTCCTCCTGGTTGGTGCGGCTTCTGACAGGCCACGATCAGGTGATCGCGCCAGGCACTGGTCACGATAGGCGCCCCGGACGCGGACAGCGACCAACCACGCGGCCAGCAGTGCGTTGAACACGCTGTCTGGCACGGTTCCCGCTCGATCGAAGTGCGGTGCCTGAGGCCATGATGGGCGGCCCAAAACAGTGCAGTGTCGGCTAGTCAACTCGCGTCCTTGGACGTGGACGAACACGTAGGATTCTGTCGCGTTACCTCTTGCCTGTGTGAGCACCACGAGAGGACATCCATGCCCCTGACATCACTGCGGTTCTTGGCCTTGTGCGTCTGCTTGGCCCTTGCCATCCCGGTGGCGTTGCTCCTGCTCTACCGTCGAGCGCCCAGGAAGCCTCGCTGGGCTATCACGATCCTCGTCGGCATGCTGCTCGCACAGGCATCGGCTATCAGTGCGGTGGCCGTCAGCGTGAACCGGGACTACGGGTTCTACCCCTCGTGGTCATCGCTTTGGGGTACCCCGGTTCCGGTACCTGTCGCTCCCGTTGTCAAAGCGGGGTCGCGTCTTGGGCTGCACGCTGTGGTAGGCAAGCATCGACCGCTCCTGGCGTTGACCTCCGGGCCGCCATCCGACATCGGACGCTACGACCGGATCACCCTCAAGGGTCCGCAGTCGGGCATCTCACAGACCGTGATGACCTGGCTGCCGCCGCAGTATCACGACCCCCAGTACGCCAAGACCCGTTTCCCTGTCGTGATGGTGCTTGGCGGCGCTCAAGTGCACATCCCCTTTGTTGTCAACCGGCTCAACTTCGCCAAGACCGCGAGTGCGGAGATCCGCAGTGGCCGGGTGGCACCCTTCGTTGCGGTGTTTCCCGAGATGAACGTGGCGATGCCCGTGGAGACCGAGTGCACCGACTACCCCGGGGGCCCGCAGGCCTTCACCTGGCTCAACCAGGATGTCAGGAACTGGGCCACCAGAACGCTGCGCATCACCACGGACGGCCGGCGCTGGAGCGTG
>Ga0097691_1001200_pt1 | contig 19720 bp, 16 predicted proteins | sample NGESurdeep072012_8_FD_72858 | JGI IMG/M metagenome (GOLD analysis project Ga0097691, IMG submission 72858) | Arctic peat soil microbial communities from Barrow, Alaska - NGEE Surface sample 210-1 deep-072012 | ecosystem: Environmental > Terrestrial > Soil > Wetlands > Peat ... | reverse complement strand
GCGCTCTCGATCGCCGCGCTTACCCTCGTTGCCGGGCTCACCACCGCGCGGCATTACCGGCTCCAGACCATCTCGATGCCCGTACCAACGGCTGCGGTCAACGGAACGGCCACTTAATAAGGCATCATTTCTGTACGACTTTTGCTGAGAGGAAAACCATGCGAATCACCGTTCGAATACTCACTGTAGTGCTGCTGTTCACCTGCCTGGCCGCCGCGCAAGCTCCGGCTGCGCAAAAAGCCGCTCCTCCAAAGCCCACGCTGGATCGGGTCATGAACAACCAGCTTCGTAGCGTCGAAAGCGAGTTCGTTGACGCAGCCGATGCCATGCCCGAGGACAAGTACAACTTCGCACCCACCCAGGGCGAGTTCAAGGGCGTCCGCACCTTCGCCCAGCAGGTGAAGCACGTCGCCGCCACCAACTACATGATCGGCGCCGCGATCCTGGGCGACGCGAAACCTCCGGTCGAAATCGGAGAAGGCGAGAGCGGCCCCAACTCCATGACGTCGAAGGCTGACATCATGAGCTTCATCAAGGGCAGCTTCGATTACATGCACAAGGCAATGTCCTCGATCACGAGCGAAGAGGCTTTTACCGGCTTCATCAAGAGCCCTTTCGGCCCGGGACAGACCACGCGCGGCGGTATGGCCGTCCTGACCGTCGGCCACTGCTTCGACCACTACGGCCAGATGGTCGAGTACCTGCGCATGAACGGGATCATCCCTCCCGCCAGCCGCCCCCGACCGGCGCAGAAGTAAGTCTCCTGGCTCTGGTCTCTGGGACGAAGTAAACCCAGAGACCAGAGACTAGCGACCAGCGCCCCCTACGCCGCCCAACGCTCATGCCCGACCCACCGAATCCTGTATTTACTGCTTAGTAAACTGTCCTTAAACCTCGGAATCTGCATCACAACAAAAGCACTCGGCCTGCCCCGTTGATTTTCTTTCGTCAACGGCGGCGCGCAGATGGTATTGCACGTCGTTAGCGAATGACCGTGCGGGTCGTGATTCGGCGCATTTTGACGTGCGCGATAAACCGTTCGGCAGAATGGTTGCTTTGAACTCCGGCCGCGTTGCGTTACAATTCCGGGTTGCAGTTGGACGTCTTTATTATTTGAACCACTTCGGCCTTGGTTGACAACATTGCTGTAAAGAAGTTAATTGCAGTTGGTCCTAAAAAAGTTTCGGAGGAGCGCGCATGTCACTTCGTAAAACGGCTGGTCGGTACTGGCTCCCACTGGCTTTGACTCTATTGCTGCTTTCCACCGCTGTTTTCGCACAGGAAGAAGTCACGCCCAAAGCGGATATCTTCGTCGGATATTCCTGGATGAATGTCGGTGGACGCGTCGGGCCCTTCAACCTCAAGAGCATCAACAAGGGCTTCGGTGTCGCCTCGACGTTTAACTTCGATAAGTATTTCGGACTCACCCTGGATGTCGATGCCCACTACGGCAATATTGCGAATGTAAGCACGTTCATGATCGGTCCGCGGCTGAAATACCGCGAAGAACATTTCCAGCCGTTCGTGCAGGCCTTGGTCGGTCTGCATCGGCTGTCGGTGGCCGGCTTCGGCACTGACAATCGCATTGGCATCGTGCTGGGCGGCGGCTTCGATATACCGCTCACCAAGCGCTTCGCATGGCGCCTGCTTGAAGCGGACTACGTGTGGGCGCACCACAATTTCATCCCGCTGGTTGTCAACAGGCAGAACCTGGCCGGAGCGCGCCTGCGCACTGGCCTCGTCATCAACCTGGGGATCGGAGAGCCACCGCCGCCGCTGGCCGCGAGTTGCTCCATCAGTCCCGCCTCGGTGATGGCGGGTGAGCCGGTCACACTGACCGTAACCGCCAGCAACATTCATAAGAACCACACCGTCACCTACTCGTACCAGAGCACGGGCGGCAAGGCGGAGGGCAAGAACGTCACCGCCTCCGTTGACACCACCAGCCTGGCCCCGGGCAGCTACACGGTGACGGCGACGGTTACCGACCCGAAGGAAAAGAGAGAAGCTTCGGCTACTTGCAACGCGAGCTTCACCGTTCAGGAGCCGCCGAAGCATCCGCCGATCATTTCGTGCAGCGCTAATCCGTCCACGGTCCAGTCTGGCCAGCCGTCCACGATTACGAGCACTGGCTCCAGTCCGGACAATCGTCCGCTGACTTACTCCTTCACCGCGACCGGCGGCCGCATAACATCGGACGGTCCGATCGCGACGCTGGATACCACCGGCGCCGGAGCTGGTCCGATTAGCATTAACTGCATGGTGGTCGATGATCACGGTCTTTCGGCGAATGCCATGACCTCGGTAAACGTCGAAGTTCCGGCAGCGGCGCCGCAAGCAAGCAAGTGCGGCACCATCGAGTTCAGCCGGGATACGCGCCGTCCGTGGCGCGTGGACAACGAGGCCAAGGCCATCCTCGATGATTGCGCCCTGCGCCTGCAGCGCGAGCCCGATTCCAAGGCGGTCGTGGTTGGCAACTTCGGCGCCGACGAGAAGAATGGCGAATTGCTCGCGCAACGGCGCGCCGTAAACACCAAGGCGTATCTCACGGTGGAAAAGGGTATCGACCCTGCCCGGATTGAGCTGCGCACTGGAAACGCCGGCACGCAGACGGCGGAGATCTGGATCGTTCCTGCCGGGGCGACATTCGACCAGGCTGGGACCCAGACCTTCGACGAAACCACGGTGAAGGCGGGGGCCGAACAGTACCCGGGACAGAAGCCTGCCCGTCGTGCTGCCAAGAAACCCGCTGCACCACCGGCGGAGTAACTGATCAACTGAACTCAACTCAGAAGGGCCGCTTGCGCAAGCAAGCGGCCCTTCTGTCGCCTGGCCAGCGCCTTTATCTTGCGCCGCGGACCTTCTTGGGTACGGTTACGCGGCAAAACTGTAATAATGAATTGTTGTCGCATTTTAAGGACTTATGAACCGACTCCGCTCCCTCTGGCCATCTCTTTTTGCGATCATTCTCCTCTGCGTGGTGACGGCGGCGCAGACCGCCCCCGCGCGCGCCGGCTGGGTTTTGCTGGGCCCGGAAGGCGGCGACGTTCGCAGCCTCGCCTACGATCCTCACAGTCCTTCGCGTCTCCTGCTGGGCACCAGCGCGGGCGAACTCTATCTTTCCAACGATGGCGGCGCACGCTGGTCACGCTTCGCGCACCTGGGCGCTGCCAACGACTACGTCCTCGATCACATCGCCGTGGACCCGCGCGATTCCAACACCATCTACGTGGCCGCCTGGAGCGTGGAGACCGTGAGCGGCGATTTGTTCCGTTCGGTGGACGGTGGACGCTCCTGGCAAGCCCTGCCCGGCATGCGCGGCAAGAGCATCCGCGCCATGTCGCTGGCGCCCTCGGACCCGAACGTGATCGTTGTCGGCGCGCTCGACGGCGTCTTCCGCAGCCCCGACGCCGGCCAGAGTTGGGAACGCATTTCGCCACCCGATCACGCCGAAATCAAGAACATCGAGTCCATCGCCGTTGACCCGCGCAATCCGGAAGTGATTTATGCGGGAACGTGGCACCTGCCGTGGAAGACTGAGGATGGCGGGCACTCCTGGCGCTCGATCAAGAACGGCGTCGTCGACGATTCCGACGTCTTCTCCATCATCATCGATCCGGCGAATCCCAACGTCGTTTACGTCAGCGCCTGCTCCGGCATTTACAAGAGCGAGAACGCGGGCGCGCTCTTCCACAAGATCCAGGGGATCCCTGCAACCGCCCGCCGGACGCGGGTTTTGCAGCAGGACCCGTCGAATGCGCTGGTCGTGTACGCGGGCACGACCGAAGGACTCTGGAAGACGGTGGACGCCGGTAAGACGTGGCGCCGTATGGGGCCGACCAATGTCATCGTGAACGATGTGATGATTGATCCGCGCCGCCCCGGCCGCGTCCTGCTCGCCACCGATCGCAGTGGCGTTCTCGCCAGCGACGATGGCGCGCAGACCACCGTACCTGCCAACCGCGGCTTCGCGCACCGGCAAGTCTCTGCCGTGGTGGCCACGCTCACGGGCGACACGATTTACGCGGGCGTCGTCAACGACAAGGAATTCGGCGGCGTCTTCGCCAGCCGCGACGCCGGCGCGCACTGGCAGCAGATGAACACCGGCCTGGCCGGGGAAGACATCTTCGCCCTCGCGCTTGCCGACTCCGGCGAACTGCTCGCCGGCACCAACCGCGGCGCTTTCCTTTACGATTTCGCCGCCTCCCGCTGGCGCATCAGCAATCTTGTGTTGACCGAAAAAATTACGGCGGTCACGCGCCGGGTCGGGAAAAAGAACACGACCATCACCAGGCGCGAGTTCGTCAAGAGCGTATTGGCCGGACGGGTGACGCAAGTCGTGACCACTCCGAAGAGCTGGATGGCCGCCTCGCAATCGGGCCTCTATTTCAGCCTCGACCACGGCGTGAGCTGGCACGGTGGCCCGGTACAGGGCGAAAACCGTTTTGTCGGCGTCTCCGCATTGGGTGACCGGATCGCCGCCGCCACTCCCCGTACTCTGCTGCTGTCCAGCGATGGCGGCGCCCTCTGGACGATCGCGCAACTTCCGTCGTACCTGACTCGCCTGTACGGCGTTGCGCTCGAGCCCAGCCGCATCTGGATCAGCAGCCATGAAGGCGCGTTCTTTTCCGCCGACTCCGGCCAAACCTGGGAGCATGTGCTGGTTGGCATGCCGGCGCCGGCGATGCAGATCGTGTCCGTTGCCTACGACCCAGCCAACAACCGTACCCTGGGCGTGGCCAGCAATGGCGCAATTTATTCGACCGCCGATGGCAGGAACTGGACCCGCGCCGCTGATCCGGGACGCGCCCTGCGGTCCGTGACTTTCGCTGGAAACCGTATTTACGGCATTACGCAATTCAGCGGCATCGTGGCCGCCGCCGATGCTGCCTCGGTCGAGCGCGCCATTGCGCCCGGCGGGAATATGGCGCAATAAATCAGGCGGAGATGCGCTACTGCGGTACCGGGAGTACGCGGGTGTCAGCGCCGAACTTGTGAAAGTTGTCGAAGCTAATGGCCGCGCGGATGCAGCCGTCCATGAACCGAAAGCAACTGACCGCTTCGCCCCGCACCGGAACGTGGTGAGTGCCGGCCACGCCGATCACCACGTCGCTGTAGTCAATCGTGGTCGTGGCTTCCGAAACCGGTGTCAGTGAATCGACCTCATCAGAACTCACTTGAACAACAAGGCGGAATATTTCCCCATTCGCCCTGTCCACAAATACTGAGCCGTGATACCCGGGATTGATGGCGCTGCCGGGAAACCGCCAAGTCCAGTTCACGTTGTTCTCGCGCTTGACCCGAAAGTCATAACGCTTCAGCCGCTTGGGACCCACGGTCGTATCCGCTGCAGGAGCGAATTCGGCCTGACTGGAAGCGTCAAATACGTTGAAGAGCATCGCGAATTCACCTGTCGAACCCGCCTTTTCTTCGAATAGATTGTCGCCGGTTTTGCCGCTCACCACAGTCTTACCGTTGACGGTTACGTAAGCATAGTGGCTGCGCGTCTTCTCCACCGTGAGTTGGGCCGTGATGATGTCCGGTCTCTGCTTCGGCGAGAAGAATCGTTTCACGGTCTCTGTGCATACGAAATCGGGCAGCGTATGAGGCGCCGCAACCGCATATTGGCAAGTATTCGCCAGTTGCTCAAACCCCGAGCCTCGATGCCGCAACCCGGCGCAGAATTGCTCGTTAGTGTCCATTCTGGCGATCTGGTCATGGGCATTCGCAGCGCCCTGGTAGGTGCCTGGGAGCTCACTGGAAAGCAGAAGAAGGATCAGTAGCAGCAATATTGCTCACCTTCCAAATCGATTGCGAACTTCAACTTACGACATGCAACTTTCAACTGCTTGTCATCTGCTGATCAACAATCTGTGCCAATACCTCCGCCGGATAAAGCCCGCTCACCCGCTGCCGCCCGATAATGAACGTCGGAACCGCCGTCACCATCTGCATGCGCGCCTGGCGCAGCAGGTCCTGCGTGCGCTCGCGATAGGCGCCTTCCTCCAGCGAGCGGCGGAACTCGTCGGCATTCAGTCCTATCACGCCCGCGGTCCGGCTGAGCACGTCGATTTTGCCGATGTCGTCGCCGCTCTGGAAGTATGCCGCGAACAGCGCATGTGCGTATTCGTTACCCTTGCCGTGCTCCTTCGCGAACTCCATGCCTTCGTGTGCCAGCCGCGTGTAAGGTTGCGGCGAGACGCCCGGCAACTTCATCTCCAGCCCCAGCTTCTTCGCCAGCGGATACACGTTGTCGCGCCATGCCGTCTGGAGATAATCGTCCTCGGGCCGCAGCGTCGGCGTGGGCTCCGGGCGCAACTCGAACGGCAGCCACTCCAAGCTCACGTCCTTGCCCCGGGTGGCCTCTTGCAGCGGAACCTCCGCCAGGAAGCAGTACGGTCAAACGTAGTCGGAGTACACGCGGATTCTCAGAGCCATGTCACTCTCCTGGGTCATCATATTCCCGGCAACTTTTCTGTGAGATTCAGCCTCTTACCTTCCGACTCTACGGCAGGTGCTCCGGTGAATCCCCGGTACGGTCGCCATCCGCATCCGCAGCCGTCGCGACATTCCGTGTCTTCGGCCCTTATGCTTTCCAGTCGCTTTCATGATGTCGGGTAATGCAAAACCGCTGCTGATGGTCCTGGACGACGACAACGCCATCCGCCAGACCTGGACCATCATCTTCCGCCAGCACGGCTATGAAGTCGTGGCCGTGGACCGGGGCGCCGCTGCCATTGAGGCCACCCACCTCCGCGCCCCCGACCTCCTGCTCGCCGACATCCACCTCCCCGACATGTCCGGCATCGAAGTCGCGCGGCGCGTCCACCAGATCGCCCCCACCTGTCACATCCTGCTCATCTCTGGCGACAGTGGTTCCAGCGGAGCGTTGGACGAAGCCCGCGCCCAAGGCATCTCCTTCGAAGTTCTGCCCAAGCCCATCTCACCCGCCGATCTCATCCGCCGCATCGACGAACGCCTGCGCAAGAGTTAATGGTGACTTCCTACGGTGCCGGCGCCACCGGCTTCCTCAGCGGCCCCGCGAAGTGCCGGTCGTACCACTGGAATGCGCGCTGCACCTGGTCCACCTGGTGCTTGGGTTCCGCCAGGCCATGCCCTTCGCGCGGATAGCGCACTAACACCGTTTCCACGCCGACGTCTTTCAGCGCCACGTACATCTGCTCCGCCTCCGCGATCGGCACGTCGGGATCGTTTTCCCCGTGCATGAACATCGTCGGTGTGCTCACCTTGGCGACGTGCTTCAGCGGCGAGCGCTCCCACAGCGTGTCCATCAAATCGCCTTGGTGCGGATACGCGCCCCACTCCATGGCCTCGTACTGGTTGTAGTAGGTCATGTAGTTATAGGAAATAAAGTTCGCGATACCCGCGATCGGGATGGCCGCCTTGAAAGCGTTTGTCTGCGTGATCAGCCAATTCGTCAATTGGCCGCCGTAGCTGCCGCCCTCGATACCCATGCGGTCGGCGTCCAGCCATGGATAGCGGCGCAGCGCCGCATTCACCGCGTTCAGCACGTCCATGGCCTCGTCGCCATCCTGGTCACGAAAGACGGCGTCGGTGAATTCCTGGCCGTAGCCCGTCGAGCCGCGATAGTTCACCATCAGCACCGCGTAACCGTGCGCCGCGTACAACTGGTTGTGCGTGTTGAACCCCGGCCCCTGCTGCCCGTGCGGTCCGCCGTGAATGTTCAGGATCAGCGGATATTTCTGCCCCGCCGTCCATCCCACCGGCTTGGTCAGGAACGCCTCGACGTTGAACTTCATGTCGTTGCTGGTGAAGGTGAACGACTCCACCTCCGCCAGTTGCTTGCCGCCGAGCACCGATGAGTTAATGTCGGTGAGCTTGCGTGTGTTTGCACCCTGCTTCAAATACAGGTTGGATGGATCTTTCAGCGCGGCGAACGTGTAAGCCAGCGCGCCATCCTTGCGCATCGCGAACGACGACACCGATCCGGTATCGCCAATCAGCTTCTCCGGCTCGCCGCCCTTCACCGGGAAGCGATACAAATGGACGCTGCCGCGCTCCTGCACCTGCGCCAGCAGCGCGGCGCCGTCCGGCGTCCACTCGGGAAAGAACTGGCGATTGTCGATGGCGGCGCCCAGTTCGCGCCGGTTGCTGCCGTCGGCGTTTATCACCCAGACGTGGTAGTCCTCCATGTTCGTTTCGCGGTCGGTCAGTCCGCGCTTGGTTGCACCAAAGGCGATCATTTTCCCGTCCGGCGACCACCGCGGCCGAAACTCCACGCCTTCGGTCGCGGTGAGTTGACGAATCGCGCCATCCGACACTCGTACCGTGAACAGGTCGTAATTGAAAATGCGGTCGGCGTCCGGTCCGTGCTCGGCCGCGTACAAAATCACATCGCCCGCTGGCGACCAGTCAATGGAATGCTCGTATCCATTTCCTCTTGTCAGTTGCCGAATTTGTCCGCTGGCCACGTCCACCATGTAGATGTGCAGCCGCCGGTTGTCGTTGAAGTGGCTATTCCCTTCCCAGTAGTCGGGCTTGTAGAGGTAGCGCGTGATCACCACCGGATCGCCGGTCGCGTCCTTCGTCTCCGGCCCATCTTCGGTCGAGACGAACGCGATCTTCTTACCATCCGGCGACCACGTGAAATTACTGCTCGCTCCCGGTTCCGGGCTGTTCGTACCCTGGACCTCCGCCAGAAACCTCGCGCCGCTCGCATCCGGATGCGCGATCACCAGTCCGTGCTTGCCATTCACCGCCCCGCTGTAGGCGATCCACTGGCCGTCGGGCGACCACTCCGGATTCCCCGACCCCTCCTGCCCCGAGCTAAAGCGCGTGCTGTGCTCGTTGCGCAGGTCCATCACATAGAGCTGCCCGTACGGACGTCCCGGACCATCGTTATTTTCGATGGAATACGCCACCAGATTGCCGTCAGGCGAGAACTTCACTCCGCCGATGGACCGCAACTTGAGCAGGTCAGTGGGCATGAGTCCCTGCACTCCAGCCGCGCTGGCGAGATTCTGGCTGGGCTGCGCCGGGTTGGACTGCGCGGATGCAATGTTCGACAACATGAGCGCCGCGCTCAACATTACGAGCAAAGTGCGTCTCAACAATGGTTCTCCCACATGCGTCGTATGACGAGGCGTTACATATATCAGCCCGCCACTCCCGCGAGCAACTTGCGCGAGACACATGCCACGCTCGCCGTATCTGAAACTGAAACTGAATCGGAAACTCCCCGTGGTAAGCTGCCTCTCTTGAGGTGTATTGGATGGCGACTGCCACTCCCAACCCGGCCGCGCTTCGCACCGAACTCTACGCCGACCCGGCGGGCGTGTTCGTTCACGACGCAGTTCTCGCCGCCTGCCGTCAGTTCGGAGAAAAGACCGCACTCATTGACGGCGACCGCCGCCTCAGCTTCGCCCAATACGGCGAGACGGTGGAGAACGTCGCCCGCTCGCTGGTCACTGCCGGAATCGCTCCCGGCGACCGCATTGCCATTTGTCTTCCCAATTCCTGGGAATTTGCCGTCGCCTATCATGCCACCACGCTCGCCGGCGCCATTCCCACGCCGCTGAACCCGAGTTACAAGGAGCGCGAGGTTCGCTACCAGATCGAGAACTCCGGCGCCAGGTTCCTCATCACCGACGGCACGCTCGTCGGCAGTATGAATCTCTCCGGCCTGCCCAGCCTGCAGCGCGTTTACACCACGCGTACGCCCGCCGGCGGCGCCCAGGCTTTCGACGAACTCCTGCGTGGATCGTCCGCGGCGCTGCCGCAACCGGAACAGCCGTCCGACGTCGCCCTCGCCGCCCTCCCCTACTCCAGCGGCACCACCGGCCTGCCCAAGGGCGTGATGCTGACGCACTCCAACCTGGTCTCCAACGTCTATCAGATCGCCGCACCCAACACCGCGCCCTTCAGCGAGCAAATGACGGCTCTGCTGTTCCTGCCCATGTACCACATTTACGGCCTCAACGTGGTGCTCAACCCGTTCCTGATGCTGGGCGCTACTTTGGTCGTGATGTCGCGCTTCGATGCGCAGCGTGCCGCGCAACTCATTGTCGGCGAGCACGTGAACTTCATCCCCGCCGTTCCACCGGTGGTCAATATCTTCTGCCAGATGGCCGAAGCTGGCGCTTTCCCGAAAAACCACTCGATTCGATACGTGAAGTCGGGCGCGGCGCCGTTGGCCCCGGAGCTGGCGCGCCGCTTCACTAACCTGACCGGCATCAAGGTAGTCCAAGGCTACGGTATGACCGAAGCGTCGCCGGTAACGCACGTCGGCTTCGAGACCGGCCCGCTCTACCGGCCGGAATCCATCGGCGGTCCGGTTGCGAAAACGGACTGCCGCATCCTGAATGAACTTGGAGAAGAAAGCGCGCCCGGGGAGATCGGCGAGCTGGTCATGCGCGGACCGCAGTTCATGCTCGGCTATTGGAACGCGCCGGAATCCACCGCCGACGTCCTGCGCGACGGCTGGTACTACTCGGGCGACATTGCCCGCGTCGACGAAGATGGCCTCTACTACATCGTCGACCGCCGCAAGGAGATGATCAAGTACAAGGGGCTGCCCGTCGCTCCGGCCGAGGTCGAATCCGTGCTGCTCGAGTGTCCGCTCGTGCGCGACGCCGGCGTAGTCGCCAAGCCCGACGATGTCGCCGGCGAGATTCCCTGCGCCTTCATCGTCCTTCGCGAGGGTGTGCCGGAAACCGAGAAGACCGAGCGCGACATCTGCGCCTTCGCCGCCGAGCGTCTTGCCGGACACAAGCAGCCGCGCGAAATCCGCTTCGTGCCGCAGATTCCGCGTAATCCGTCGGGGAAGGTATTGAGGAGAGAGCTGAAAAATCAGGTGTGAGGTGCTTGGAAATTCGCAATTCGTTATTCGCGCTTGACCGGCCAATTTACGAATTACGAATTACTGCTTTGGCTTCTCTTCCTTCGGCTGTTCCGGCTGCTTTTCGTCGGCCTTTTTCTCGTAGATGGAATACTGCGCCTGCGGTTTCTTCAGCTTGATCACGATCTCATGCTGCGGCTGGCTGACCTCGTAATCCTCGCCGAAGGTTTGATAGCCGCGCGCCAGCACCTGCACCCGCAACTTGCCGTAAGGCGCTGCTGAGAAGGACGCCTGCCCCTCGGGATCGGTCTTGAGCTCGTATCCGCCCTTGCCCTGCTTGCCGTCCTTGTTCACCGGGTGAAGCACCACCGACGCGTTGCGCACCGGCTTGCCGTTTTCATCCTTCAGCACCGTGAACTTCAATTCGGCGGTTTTCTGTTCCGCGGTCGCCAGACCCGCTACCAGCATCATGATGACGATAAGCGCAGCCCTTCGCATGTCCCTATCTTAAGCGGAAGGCGCGCCCGAAACCATCGCTTAGCGCTTTACCGCCGTGCCCAGCATCTCGAAATGCGCCCCTAACAACAGCGGTCCCGACCCCAGGAACGCCCGCGCCGGCAGTTCGCCTTTGAAATACGTCCGGTAGGCTGCATTGAACTTGTCGTACAGGCTCACGTCCGGGCAGTGCACGGTGACCATCACCAGGTCGTCCATCGTCATCCCGCCCTTCTCGATGGTGGCCTTGAACTGGTCCAGCAGCAGTTTGATCTCCTGGTCCACGTCGGCGGGAAGCTTGTCGGTCTTGGGATCGACTCCGATGTGGCCGGCGATGTATAGCGTGTTTCCAACCCGGACCGCTTCGCTGAAGGGCCGGGGAATGTTGCCTTCGGGCTTGATGTAGCGGCGCGATGCCTTGTCCTGCGCAGTCGCGAGCAGTGGAACAGCCAGTAACAGCAGCAACAGTATTTTCATGATTGTCATCCTGAGTCGAAGAGCCTGCCCTGAGCGAAGCGAACGGGACCTTGTATTTCAAGGTCCAGTCGCACATCTTAACGAATCAATCGAGGATTGGCACGCCTACTGTCGACTGTTTTCGTTTAATCCGCGTCGATCCGTGTGAATCCGTGGTTAATCGCTCTTCTTCCCGTACGCCGTACGCCGAAAACCGTACGCCGTCCGCTCCGGTGCTATCCTCCCTGCATGTCCGGCCCGCGCGAAGTAGAGATCAAGTTCGTCCTCTCCGACCTCCCGGCCATGGCGCGCCGCCTCCAGCGCGCCGGGTTTCGCCCGCAGACGCCGCGCACCCACGAAATGAACACGCTCTACGACCTCCCCTCGGGGGAACTCCGCAACCGCGGCGAGGTCCTGCGCCTGCGCGAATACGGTGGAAAATGGACGCTGACCCACAAGAGCCGCGGCCACGACGGCCGTCACAAGTCGCGCATCGAAAACGAGACAACTGTCTCCGATGGCGCGCAGGCGGAAGGCATCCTCACCGCTCTCGGCTACCGGCCCAGCTTTCGCTACGAGAAATTCCGCTCTGAGTGGACCGACGGTGCGGGGCACGTGGTGCTCGACGAAACGCCCATCGGAAGCTTCGGCGAGATCGAAGGGCCACCGCGCTGGATCGACCGCACCGCCCGCGCGCTTGACATCCAACCCGCCGACTACATCACCGATTCCTACGTCCTGCTCTTCGTGAAATGGAAAGAGCGGACCCACAGTTCCGCCGAGCACATGACTTACAAGGAAATCGGCGTAAGGCGCATCGCGCAAGGCTCAAGGCGCAACCAGTCAGGTAAGAGATAATTGGTATGCCATGCGCCATGCGCCATGGACCATGAGCTACGCTCCCATGCATCGTCCCCACCAGCAACTCCGTGACTTCTACTCTCTGCTGTTTCACGAGTGGGGGCCGCAGCATTGGTGGCCGGCGCAATCGCGGTTTGAGGTCATCGTCGGCGCCTACCTGACCCAGAACACCGCCTGGACCAACGTCGGGCGCGCGCTCCAGCAGTTGCGCGCGGCGGGCGTTCTCTCACTCGAGGGCATCCGGCGCACTCCGCTGCACGAACTCGAACTGCTCATCCGCAGCGCCGGATACTTCCGCCAGAAGGCGCAGCGGCTGAGAACTTTCGTCGAATTTCTGGACAAGAACTATGGCGGCTCGCTCGACCGCATGTTCTCCCAGCCCACCGAATGCCTGCGCCAGCAGTTGTTGTCGCTCAACGGCGTGGGCCCCGAAACCGCCGACTCTATCCTGCTCTACGCCGGAAATCACCCGTCCTTCGTGGTGGACGCCTACACCCGGCGCATCCTGGAGCGCCACGGACTCGCCACTCCGAAAACCACCTACGGCGATATCCGCGAGCTCTTTCATACTTCGTTGGGCGAACCGTCCTTCATGAACCGCTGCCGAGCCGACGCCGGCGAATTCGCCTCTGGACGAAGGACTCGGCGCAATAAACCCCAAGGCTCCTGCCACACTCCTTCGCGTGCCAGCACCATGAAGCGCCCGGAACTGGCGCAGGTCTTTAACGAAATGCACGGTCTGATCGTCGGTGTCGGCAAGAACTACTGCCTCAAGAGCGTTCCCAATTGCGAGGCGTGCCCGCTGGGCAAGCTCCTGCCGAGGCCGGTGAACAAAGCGCTTAGTGGAAGGACTTCATCACGGGGCTGAGTGGTTTGAGTACGTTTGCTACGCGCTGACGCGCAGAATCTCACCTGGGGCGATCTTCGAGAGCGCATCCAACACGCGCGGCACAGCAGGTTTGAGGTCGCGGAGCCGATTACTTCGGGCCGCGATCAAGATAACCGAGACACCAGATTCTCTAAGATTCTGTTGAAATTCAAGGTTTTGGTCCACGGTGAGCAGGCATCGAAACCCTTCCGCCCGCATCAATCGAAGCAGTTCGCCATTGCGCTTCGATGACCAGCCCTTCTCGCGCACGGTGTAGACATCATGCCCAGGAAGGTCCTGTTTGAGCCTTAACGGAACGCACTCGTCAAGCAACAATCGCATTCTTCTCTGTCATTTCGCGCCCCATCTCGAGCGCCGCCACGGCCTGTTCACGGCTTACGGACGGAAAGTCTTCGAGAAATTCGTCCAGTGAATCCCCGCCCTCCAGATAGTCATAAAGCGCCTTCACCGGCACCCGAGTGCCTGCAAACACGGGCATCCCGCCGAGGATTTCCCGGTCGCAGTGAATGACATTTCGTGTGGCCATTTCCTACTCCATACTTCTATGCGTCGAGTATACAACCACTTCCGGCCAGACCCGCCAAACCGGTTCCTCAGGATGAATGGGCCTTTTCACCTTATAATTGACCTGAATACCCGTATTTTCCGTGGCTTTCGCTGCTGTTATGGCTACCTCTGCGCCCAACCCGAAGGACCGCGAACGCCGCCGGCAACGGACCGGCCTGATCGTTCTTGCTTCCACGATCTTTCTCCTGGTAACGATCGTGTCTTCGCAGCAGGCCTTCAATCTCACCTTCCTGCGTCCCACGACCAGCGAGCAGACGCTCATCTTCTCCGCTCTCTCGGCGCTTATCTTTCTCGCCCTGGTTGCGCTCACTTTCGTCCTGCTGCGCACCCTGGTCAAACTCTTCGCTGAGCGTCGTGGCGGCGTGCTGGGTTCGCGATTCCGTACCAAGATGGTGGTCGGCGCGCTCGGACTTTCCTTTGGTCCGGTCATCTTCCTCTTCCTGTTTTCCTACGCGCTGATGAACCGCTCCATCGACAAGTGGTTTTCCTGGCCGGTGGAAGAAGTCCGCCAGGACACCGCCGCCGTCGGCACGCTGCTCTCCAGCTACGCCATCGAGAACGCCAAGGCCGAAGCCGCCTCCCTTGCCGAGTCACCCGAGGCGCAGCAGGGATTCCAGAACAACAATTTCACCCTGGTGATGAACGTCTTTCGTCGCCGCGAGCGCACGCTACAAGGAGGATTCGCGGTCGCCGTGGTTGACGGCGAAGCCGAGGCCGGTTATCGATTGCCGCAGCCTTGGCCGTTGCTGCGCGAACGTATCGGCGAGCACCAGGGAAGCCTGTTGCCTCTGCCCAAGTCGGTAAAGATCGCCGGCGTCGAATACATGCTGGGCGCCGGCATGGTTGGCGGACGCGGCGGCTGGATCCTGGTCGGCATGCCGTTGCCCGAGGGTATGTCGCGCACCATGGCGCAAATCGAGGCCAGCCAGCAGCGCTACCTCGAACTGGCGCAGCAGCGCAAGCTCGTCCGCCGCACTTACATGGGCATCCTCCTGCTGCTGACCGTGCTGGTCCTGTTTGCCACCACGTGGCTCGCCCTCTTCCTGGCCAAGTTCGTTACCCGGCCGGTTGCCGCACTCGCCGAAGCCACCCAGGAAATCTCCCGCGGACGTTTCGAGTACCGCGTCTCCGTTGCCGCCGGCGACGAACTGGGCACGCTGGTCGAGTCCTTCAACCGCATGGCCGCGCAACTGGAAACTTCGCGCCAACAGATTGACGCGTCCAGCCGTGACCTCGCCGACGCCAACGTCGCCGTCGAGCAGCGCCGCCGCCTGATGGAGACCGTGCTGGAGAGCATTCCCACCGGCGTTCTCTCGCTCGACGCCGACCGCCGCGTCACCCACACCAATCGCGCCCTGCAGCGCATCTTTCGCGACGCTGGATCGCCCGCGCCTCCTCTGATGCCCGGCGCGCTGCTCGATGAGTTTTTCCCCGCTGAAGTCGTGCAGGACTTGCGCCACATGATGCGTAAGGCCGACCGCATGGGCGCCGCCACCAGCCAAATCGAGGTCCCCGTCGGACACCACTCGCTCAACGTTGCCGTCACCGTCGCCGCGCTCGAAGCCGGACAGCGCCACGGCTACGTGCTCGTCTTCGAAGACCTGTCCGACATGTTGAAGGCGCAGCGTCAGACCGCGTGGCGTGAGGTTGCGCGCCGCGTGGCCCACGAAATCAAGAACCCGTTGACGCCGATCGCGCTCTCGGCCGAGCGTATCCGCCGGCATCTGGACCGCGGCACGCAGCCTGACGAGCAATCGCTTTCCATCATCCACGGCTGTGCCGACACCATCGCCAGCGCGGTTGAGACCGTGCGCACGCTGGTGGACGAATTCTCCACCCTGGCGCGCTTCCCCACCGCGCAGCCGCAGCCCGCCGACATCAACAGCGTGGTCGAGAGCGCGCTCTCGCTCTTTGACGGACGGCTGAAGGGCATTACCTTGCAGACCGAACTTGCGCCCGAGTTGCCCAAGGTCTTCGCCGATCCCGAGGCCATCAAGCGCGCCCTCGCCAACCTGGTGGACAACGCCGCTGAAGCCATGCAGGAGGCGCTGGTCAAGGAAGTTCACATCTCGACCGCCCTCGCCCCGGAACGCGAGGCGGTGGAGATCGTCGTCGCCGACACCGGTCACGGCGTCACCCGCGAATTGAAGGAGAAGCTATTCATGCCGTACTTTTCCACTAAGAAGCGCGGCACCGGGCTGGGGCTGGCGATTGTGAGCCGCATCGTGGAAGATCATCACGGCACGATCCGCGTCGAGGAAAACAAGCCGGTGGGCGCGCGCTTCATCGTCGAACTGCCCATCGTGCCCGAGCCTGCGAAAGTGTTGCATGCATAACATCCTGATCGTCGACGACGAAGCCGGGATCCGGCAGTCGCTGAAGGGCGTGCTGGAGGACGAAGGCTACACGGCCGCCGTCGCCGACAGCGCCGAGGCCGGCTTGGAAATGCTCGACAAGCGTCCCTTCGACGTCGTGCTGCTCGACATCTGGCTGCCCGGCATGGACGGGCTCGAGTGCCTCCAGCGCATCAAGCAGTCCGACGACGCGCCCGAAGTCATCATGATTTCCGGCCACGGAACCATTGAGACTGCGGTTCGCGCCACCAAGCTCGGCGCCTTCGACTTCATCGAGAAGCCGCTCTCGCTGGAAAAAACGCTCATCCTGGTCAAGAACGCGGCCGACGCGCACCGCCTGCGCACCGAGAACCGCGACCTCAAGCGCCAGCAGCCCAAGAGCGTGATCGTCGGCGAGAGCATTCCGATGAAGGCGCTCCGCCAGCAGATCGCCCTGATGGCGCCGACCAACGGGCGCGTGCTCATTTACGGCGAGTCGGGAACCGGCAAGGAACTGGTCGCGCGCGCCATTCATGCGCAGAGCCTGCGCAAGGATGCGTGGTTCGTCGAAGTCAACTGCGCCGCGATTCCGGAAGACCTGATCGAGAGCGAGCTGTTCGGCCATCGCAAGGGCGGCTTTGCCGGCGCCAGCGCCGACAAGGAAGGCAAGTTCGCCAAGGCCAATGGCGGAACGTTGTTCCTCGACGAAGTCGGCGACATGAGCTTGAAGACGCAGTCGAAAGTCCTGCGTACTTTGGACGAAGGCAGCTTCACGCCGATCGGCGGCGACGAAGTGGTCACCGTGGACGTGCGCGTGATCGCCGCCACCAATCACGATCTGGAAGAAGAAATTTCGCGCGGCAATTTCCGCGAGGACCTCTTCTACCGGCTCAACGTGATTCCCTTCTACGTTCCCCCGCTGCGCGAAAGGCTGGAAGACGTGCCGCTGCTGGTGCGCTATTTCCTGAAAGACTTTTCGTCCCAGTACAGCCGCAAGACGAAGGAGATCAGCGACGACGCCATCGATGCCATGATGCGCTACGCGTGGCCGGGAAACGTCCGTGAACTCCGGAACGTGATGGAACGCATCGTCATCATGAACCCGACGGTCTCGAAGCTGGACCGCAAGCATCTGCCGCCATTGGTCTATCGCGACGGCTCGCGCAAGACCGGGGGCGAAGGATTCTCCACGCTGCACCAGGCGCGCGCGGCTTACGAACGCGACTACATCCTCAAGACCCTGGACCAGAACCACGGCAACGTCAGCCGTACCGCGGAAGGTCTGGGCCTGGAGCGCTCGCATCTCTACCGCAAGATGAAAGCGCTGGGAATTCCGGTGAAGGAATAGGCTTCGGGCTTCGGGCTTCGGGCTCTGGGCTTTCGCAGTCCCGCAGGGACGATTCGCTGGTAGCCCAGGACGAAGTCCTGGGTTCAGGGCCGGACCCAAACGCGAGTCCCGTAGGGACGGCGCGAACGGAATACGAAATACGGGATACGGAATACGAAGTTCCGCCCGGAGGTTCAAGTGGCCGAATTCGAAGTCCTGCATGAAAAGTCGCCGGTGTTTTACGACCGGTACGAGCGCAAATCCGAATTGCAGCAGCAGACGCACTACTGTCCGGGCTGCGGCCACGGAGTGGCGCACAAACTGATCGCCGAGGCGATCGAGGAACTCGGGCTGCAGGACAAGACCATCTTTGTCAGTCCGGTCGGCTGCTCGGTCTTCGCCTACTACTACTTCAACACCGGCAACGTGCAGGTGGCGCACGGACGCGCGCCGGCGGCAGCGACGGGCATCAAGCGCTCCTGCCCGGACAAGATCGTCATCAGCTACCAGGGCGATGGCGACCTGGCGGCCATTGGCACCGCCGAGATCATTCACGCCGCCAATCGTGGCGAGAAGATCGCGGTCTTCTTCATCAACAACGCGGTTTACGGCATGACCGGCGGGCAGATGGCGCCGACGACCATGCTCGGGCAGACTTCGACCACCAGCCCCTGGGGACGCCGCGCGAACAACGAGGGCTTCCCGCTGCACGTGGCGGAGTTACTGTCGAGCCTGCAAGCGCCGGTATACATCGAGCGCGTGGCGCTGAGCGACGGCAAACACATCATGCAGGCGCGCAAAGCCATCCGCAAAGCGCTTCAACTGCAGAAGGACAACGCCGGGTTCACGCTGGTGGAAATTCTCTCGCCCTGCCCGACGATCTGGAAGAAAGACCCGGTCGAGGCGCGCAAGTGGGTCGCCGAGCAAATGATCCCAACCTTCCCGCTCAACGTGTTCCGCGACCGCCAGCCGGAGATTCCGCAGGTGTACGCGCCCCAGCACACGGTCGCCGAAGTACTCGGGTTGAACGAGGATGACGCGACGGCGAAGCACCAGGGCAAGTCGTGCTCGATCAAGGTGGCGGGATTCGGCGGACAGGGCGTGCTGCTGCTCGGCATCGTGCTGGCCGAGATGGGCATGCGCGAAAACATGGAAGTAAGCTGGCTGCCGTCGTACGGGCCGGAAATGCGGTCGGGCAGCGCGCACTGCCACGTGTGCCTGTCGGCGGAGCGCATCGGTTCGCCGCTGGTCGCGCATCCGGAAGTGCTGGTGGCGATGAACGAGATTTCGCTGCGCAAGTTTGCGCCCTCCGTGGCGCCCGGGGGGCTTGTCCTATACAACCGCGACAGTCCCCCGGAGAATTTCTCCTGCGAGCAGGCGCGCGTGGTGTGCGTGCCGGCGTCGGAGATCGCCGACAAGCTGGGCTCCTCGAAGGTGGCCAACGTCGTTATGCTGGGCGCGCTGCTGGAGGAGACCGAGTGCATGTCGCCGGAGACGGCCATGGCGGTCATCGAAAGCGAAGTGAAGAAGCCGCACCTGCTGGAAGTGAACCGCCAGGCACTGGAGGCGGGCAGGAAGTTTGTCGAGGCGGAAGTACGCGTCGGGCCGGTGAGCCAGCCGGATGGATTCGCGTACTAGTTGCCAGTTGTCAGTTGCCAGTTGCCAGATTTTTGGGCCGAACACGGGTGGGCCGAACCAAGGGAAAGGGCCGAACCAACGGAAAAGGGCCGAACACGGGTGGGCCGAACCAGGGTATGGGCCGAACACGGCAATCATAGTGTCCCGGCAGCGGAGCCCCCATGACGCGTCGCTTTTGCGCGTCATGGGGTACTCGTAACCCGGGCCTTGCCTCTTCCATTTGCTGACCGCTGAAAACTTATAACAGCTGCTTTTGGAGGCTCCCATGCGTGATCGTCGCGACTTCCTGAAAATCACCGGCGCAGCCGCTGCCGGCGTCCTCGCCCACTCCACCG
>Ga0097691_1001199_pt1 | contig 19735 bp, 19 predicted proteins | sample NGESurdeep072012_8_FD_72858 | JGI IMG/M metagenome (GOLD analysis project Ga0097691, IMG submission 72858) | Arctic peat soil microbial communities from Barrow, Alaska - NGEE Surface sample 210-1 deep-072012 | ecosystem: Environmental > Terrestrial > Soil > Wetlands > Peat ... | reverse complement strand
AGCCGGCCGATCTCGCCGGTGCCCGCACGGGCCGTTAGCTCAACCGGCAGAGCAGGGGCCTCTTAAGCCCAAGGTTCCGGGTTCGATTCCCGGACGGCCCACTCCTGGAAATACCTGCAAATCGGCCTGCTTCTGGTCGAATCGGATGTGCCGATGTGGGACGCAAGCGTCGGTGGGTACCGTCCGTGGGTACCACTTAGCGTCCCTGGCCGGCACTTTCGGCGTCATCGTCGAGGAGCAGGGCCTCGATTCTCGGCCGGACCTAGATCCGTCTGCGGCCCACCTTCCTTGACGGGACGATGCCCCTCCGCGCCCAGTCCTCGACGGTCGATCGCGGGACGCCCAGCAGGGCGGCGACCTCAGCCGCAGTCATAACGTCGGCGGCGGTCATCGGGCGGCGAACGGGTGAACTGAGTGGGTAGTCGTCCCGCGCCGGTGCCGTCGAGGCACACAAGCAGGCGCCCCCGGACCTGAGCTTCTCAGATCGCCTAGCGGCGCTTGGGAAGGGCGCAGGCGAGGCGGCGCGCGTCTGCCGTGCGGCGGACGCTCAAGGGTTTGAGTGGCCGCCCGCACGCAAGGCCGACAGCGAGCCGCCGTATGAAGCTGCGGCCGGGTGCCGGACGACGGGGCCCAGAGCACCTCTGGCGACGCTTTGACCAGGCGATAACGCGACCAGGCACGATGGCGGCAGGCCAGGACATGCTCGAGGTCGCGCGCGCCTATGAGGAGCTGGCGGCGATCGCCGGGGAGCTCGCAGGGACGGTCAAGGCGGAAGACCGCGCGAGCGGGCCTCGCCCGCGGGCACGCGCTCGCCGCTCGGCCTAGCGTCAATGCCGGTTACTTAAGTCCGCGCCAGGCGTGATCGGCTCTGCGCCCCGTCGCACTGAATCGCCGGGCGCTGGCACGGCTCGTCCTCATCCGTACTCTCCAGCGTGTGGACCCCACCGAATCGTCGGCATCGTTCCGGCTGCCAACCGAGGCCAAGCTCGCGGAGACGAGCGGCAATCCGGGACGGCAGATCGACGGCGTCGAGGGAGTACTGCCGCTCCAGGGATTCGATCTCGCCGCCGCGGTGACAACGAGCAGCCAGCCGACGGGTGCGCGGTGAGCCAGAGCGGCGGCCACCTTAGAGCCGGCCAGCTGGGCACGGCGGACGTGACGGCCTCGACGGTCGCCAACATCGGGCCAGGGATCGACTTCTACTTCGCCTTCGGGGTGATCGCTGTAACTGCGGGCGTCGCCGCGCCACTCACGATCGTCGCTGCAGGCGTAGCTGTGGTGTTACTTGCCTTTACCGTGGCGGAATTCACCAAGGTTGAGCCGTCCGCGGGAAGTTTCATCACATTTGTGGAAACCGCGTTGGGAGCGAGAGCAGGTATGACGACTGCGCTGCTCGTCATCGTTGGATACACGATCGCCATCGCTGGGGTGTTCGCCATGTCGGGTGGAATGGTGGCGTTGACGCTGGCCCACTACACCTCCTGGCATCCCCCGTGGGGACCGCTATCCTTCCTCCTGACAGGAGGCGCCATCTGGTTGACGATTCGCGGCGTCAAGCTTTCAACGACATCGGTGGGCGCTGCCGTGATCGTTCAGGTGGCGATCATGGTTGTCGTATGTGCAGTCGTACTCGTGGACCAACGAGCCCACCTCTCCGGGATCCCGTTCTCATGGTCCCATCTCAGTGGCGGATTGGTGGGCCTCTCGGCTGGCTTTCCGCTTGCTCTCTATATGTTTATCGGCTGGGAGAACGGACTGGCGCTGGCCGAGGAGTGCCGTAATCCGAGAAAGACTGTTCCTAAAGCTTTGTACATTTCGGTGGCAATCGCGGGCGGCCTGTTCGTCCTCTTCGCCTATTCGACGATCACTGGATTTCAATACGACGTCTCCTCAATCGGTCGTTCGTCGGTGCCGTTCCTGACGGTGGCGGACCAGTATTTGGGGAGAGCTGCCGCCCTGGCTTGGATAGCTGGCATCGTCTCAGTGTTGGCCACGCTGGTCGCAGCCGCCAACTCCCAGTCACGAATGCTCTTCGACGGCGGCCGGAACGGGCTCCTTCCCGCGAAGTTCGGACAACTTCGCTCGGGGTCGGACACGCCGGCGAACGCGCTCTTGGTCATGTTTCTCGTGGGCTTCGGCATCATCGGAGTCTGGTGGGTTTCCCACCTGATCAGTGGGAGTACCGCGTCAATGGACCCCGTCGGCCTCTATGCCGAGTGCTCGACCATGGGAACCATCGTGATCCTGTTTGTCTATTTCCTCACGACACTCTCACTACCGGTATTCATCTGGCGCCGTCACCGAGGTTCATTCTCGATCTTCCGGCACCTTGTAATCCCCGTGCTCGGGTCGCTGACACTGGTCGTGCCATTCATCGAGCTATGTAAACCTGGGCAACCCGCGCCCTACGGCCTGTTCCCATTTGTCGCACTCGCGATCTTGCTGGCCACGATCGTGATCGCCTGTGTCGTGGTACATCGTCGTCCAGGCACTGGTTCTGGCGAAGGTGCTTTCTCTGGTGGCTGAGCGGCTCGTCTCGGTCGCTGATGATTGACGAGCGGCCTGCTCCGACCTATGCAATTTCACGGTAACTGCTATATCGGCAATTCGGTTGGCTTGACGCATTGAGGTCGTGCTCGGACGCGGGAGAGTCAGGAAAGACTGGTTAAGAGGGCGACTCGCCATGCCGTTTCGGTGGCATCGACGTGCTGGGTCTCAAGCCAGCTCGCTGCTTACAAAAGGATTACGCTCCACTCGCAATGTGTCAGATCGCGATCTGAACCTCTGAAATGAAGAACTCTGCGGTCGCAGTACCCAAATTGTTACGCAACTTGCTTGCGCCTCACTACCTTCGACCGTGGACGTTCCTTTATGGAGACATCGATCTCGTACCCGAAGAGATAGAGCAGTGAGAACAGTTGCTGGAGAGACTTCGTGTAGTTGGTCGTGTCAAGCAAGCGGTAGAGCTGAGCGGGAGATGTTCCGAGGCGTCGCGCCACTTCTCGCGACGAGAGTCCGGATGATTCGAACTTCGATCGGGCGATTTGTGTGAGCTGGTACATCGTCAGACGTGCCAGGTACGAAGGATCCTCGTTGTACTCGAGGACACTATCGATGTGGATGCTTCCCTCGATTCCTGAGCGAAGCTTGTAAGTGAAAGCTTCGCGTCCGAGCTCTGGATCGACGTAGGCCTCAACGATGCCGTCCGTCGGAGACGGAACTGGATCTGCCTTCGAGTAGGGGAACACATACTCCTGACTCCTAGTGTGCACCTCGAACTGATGCTTTCGATTGTTGGCTTCAACGTTCAAGATCTTCATAGTTTTCCTTCCTCGACGAGTTCCCTCAGGAGGCGCTTAACTCGGGCAGTGGCCACTCCCTCCATCGGTTGCCAGTGATCGAGGTCCCACTTCACGACGAGGGTGTTGTCCTTGTAGACGTGGACATGGTGCGGACTATGGTCGCCGATCCATCCGACGAAGATGTATCCGCCGCGTCGTACCCTGGGCACCCATAAATGATACCACAAGCGATAACAGTTGTCACGGTACGACCTGAGGCTGGAATCCTGCCCGGGTGTGCTCCGAAATGACCTTCTGAGCTAGGAGAGGGGCGGTCCTTGAGATTGATGTCCTCAGCTCTGGAGGCTGAGACACCCGCTGACGCATCAGACTGCCCGACAGGGAAGCGCACACTCGACGTGTTGGAGAGATCAGATGGAGCCGGGACCTCCCCGTTCGGTCTCCCAGATGCCGGCGTCAAGGTCGCGAGCGCCCCTTCCAATGCGACGAGCTGATGCACAAATCTCGTCAACGAGGTCCATGTTTCCGAGGTCTCGCCCAACCGTCCGCCTTAGGAAGCCGTGCAGCCACGAGTCGGGTTTTACGATGTCCACGCCCATTCGCATCAGGAGCCAGCAGAAAGCCGCCGGTCCCAGGCCCTTAATCTGCTGATTCCAGTCCCGGTAGAAATCACTCCGGTTGGCCCAAGCGACGAGTGCCTCCTCGTCAGTGATGCCGACCGCTCTGGCCCAAGCAACCAGAGAACGGAGCCGGCCGAGCCGGTCGCCGTATTTGTAGCCCCAGACGAACATTGCTGCCTCGCGGTTGCCCTCCCTATCCGGTGAGTAGCTGGCCAGCAACGTTTCGAGGTCATCGAGTGTGCAAATTTCGAGGCCGAGGTGGGTCCGGAAGTGAGTGATCGAATTGTTGACAATGACGTTATGAAGTTGCAGGTCGAGAACGGTAAGCATCAGGTTCTCGACGAAGTTTGTGTAGTCCGCGTCGGAGCCGATTGCCGGTGGCTGCGCAGGGAATGGGACCGCTGCGCAGGCTTGATCGAGCAGGCCTCGCTCGCGAGTATCGAGGGGCATCAGGCGAGGGTATCGCCGAATGCCGTATGCCGAATGCCGAACGCCGAACGCGAGCTTGGCTCCGACGGTTGACCTCCCATTGGATTACCTCAGCCCGGTTAGCTGAGGTAGCTGCCTCTAGAGCTGAGGACCCGCTCTGCTGTAGCTGAGGATCAGCTGGGAATTTGGATGCAGACGCTGGTTAATTGGAGTAGCCGATTGCTTCAGTCAGAGGTAATCCAAGGTACCTTTGCAAAGGCAACGGGCACGCAAAGGGCACAACAAATGTGCGTAGCCGTACGACCGTTGCTCTAAGGCATCGAAGGTGCAATATCCGCCTCAGGTTCATTGGATGCCCCGGGGACTAGAGATCAAGGAATGGCAAGTGCTTCGAGTTAAGGCCCCCCTTCCTAGCTATCTGCAGCGGAATCGGCATCTGGAGCAAGTGTCGAACCAAGAATCTCTGCCATGTCTGCGTGGGCCTGAAATCGGTTGGCCAGGGCTGTGACGCCCAGCTCAGCCAACCTCTCGGCTGTCGCATACGGGCGCTTTGTGGCCTCCGGAAGCAGAATCACAATCACATCTCGAACGTCCCCGTAGTGATCGAGTCCTCCGGCAGCGTTGAACTTTGTATGGTAACCCCCGTCAGGTGCATCAGCCGGGGACATTCCCTCCGAAATGGCATACGCAATGCCGACCTTATAGGCGTCATACTCGGTTGCGAACTGATCCGTCTCCATCAGGATTGCCATTGCCGCCGCACCCGAAGGCGTCAGTCCGATTTGCTTCTTGTCTTCTGAGGTCTCGGCCATCTCAGGCCACCCTTTCGATCTTGGCAACTTCGGGATCGGACGTCGGGCGAACGATCACGTACGACCTCCCGATCTTGCTTCCGAGAATGCCGTTGGCATCTTCCATCGTGAGCTCACCATCTTGAACCAGGAGGATCGCCTGCGCCCCGAGATTGGGAATCCAAGTCTTCAAGACATTTGAGCGGTGCTCAAGATCCAACCTGCCAAGTGGGCTATCAAGAACCACCGGCCCCCCCCTTACGGCCGCCTTCTTCAGCGCTCCGATGAGAGAGAGTGCCAAGAGCTGGCGACCGCCTTGGCTGGTCTCCCGAGGTTCGCCACTACTGCTAAGCAGCTCGATCTGGTAGTCAGCCGAGATGCTTAGGCCCTTGTAACCAGTCGGATCATGGATTAGCTGCAGAAACATGTTCGTGGCATCGATCTGAACTCTCGACCTCACGTCTTCCCTGAATGCGGCAACAGTCTTGTCTAGGAGATCCTCAATGAATCGGTAGAATGCAAACTCAAAACCTTGGGCTGACCCTGAAGCGCCCGGAATCTTCTGTAGGCCTCGAGTAAGCCGTGTCTGCTCCTTGTTAGCCTTGTCAGCCTCTCGCTCATTCTTATTCTGAGCAGCTCGGAAACCTTCGATGGCGGTCTCAAGCTGACGTGCCAGAGTGCCCAAAGCTCGAATATCTGCGGCCTCATGGCCCTGCAGTCGGTCGCCAATCTCTCCGAGTCGCTGCTTACGTTCATACTGAAGCATTTGTACTCTGACCAAACGGCCGTGCTTTTCCAAGTATCGAGGGGCGGTCTCCCTGTCTACCAGCGCAGCAATTCGACGTTCGAGATCGAGGTCGAGAGAGCCGCCGCCCGTCTCATCAAGGAGTGTCTGCAGTTCCTCTCTGGCAACAATCAGCTCCTGCTCGGTGTCATTACTTGGCGGCTGCAGCTGTTGCTTGCAGGTGGGGCAGATCCCGCCCCGGGCTCTGTCTTCGAGGGCGGTAACTCTGTTACGTGCAGCGAGGATGCTCTGGTTGCGCCTCTCCACTGCGGAATTGTGTTTGCGAATCTCGGCGAGCTTCTCCGCTAGGGCGGCATTCGCAAGCGAACGCCATCCAGAGCCAAGTAGGGCCCTGAGCTCTGCCTGAAGCTCGAGCTCTTCACGGCTCCCGTCATTGAACTGAGCCTCCAGTGTTTCCTGCTCTCTTACGTCTGCTTGGAGGCTCTCAATGGCGCTGAGTTTCTCTCTAGTGTCCTTTGCCCTTGCTTCTGCTTCGGCCAGGTTGTCTGCGATGAGCTTCTTGTCGGTCTCGATGCTGGTCGCCTCATCTGCAAGTTGGTCGAGCTTCTGCTGAATCTTCTCAGATTCGGACCGATTCTCGATCAGTTTCGCCTGGCGTTTTGCTGCTTCGCTTGCAAGCTCGTCCACGTCGTGCTGCGCAAGCTGGAGTGCGGGTATTCCGAGGACGGCCTCAATACTGTTTCGAATTAGCGCCCTCTCTCTATCGGTCGACAACCTCTCATAGAATGTCTCCAATAGCTCACCGTCAAAGAGAAAGAATTCAGAGATCTGTGGATGCAGGACACGACCGATCTCGATGTCAATCAATGTCGTAGGGGTCACTGATGAACCGATTCTCAGATCGGGCTCAATTCTCACACGGTCCCCATCACCAAAGAAGCGAGCTTTTCGGGTCAGGTGATAAGGAACCCCATTGGCCTCGAAATCAATTGAAACTTCCAATTCAGAGGTGCCACTTCGTTTAGCGGGGAGGTTGAGGCGACCGGGAAGCTCTACCGTTGCGGACGCCAAAGTCTGATGATGGGCAAACGTTCCATAGAGGCACCACCGAAGCGCAGAGAAGAGCTGAGTCTTTCCCAATGTATTCTGGCCATAGATCAAAACGACCGGGGACTCGTCGTCGGTGTCAAGGTCGATCACCTGGCGACCCTGGTATGGCCCGAAGTCGGTCACCGTCAGTGTGCGGAACTTGAGGCTCATCCGTCTGCCGGTCCGTCTTGATGGATCTTCCGTGCAACATTGGCCTGGATCTCTTGAATATCCTTTTTGAACGGGTTTCGGTCGTCAAGGAACTGGTATCGCCAAGCCAAGTCCACGACACCCTTGAGATCAGCCTCGCTGCAGTAGTCAATGATCAACGAATGCGCCTTTCGTACGTCCTCAGACTGAGCTTCCAGCATCATCACGCTCAATGCTTCACTCTGAGTGGGGGGTGCATCGTCCTCTACACTCTCATTGCTCACGGTTTCTCCTCGTCGTCCTCGTCAAGATCCACTACATCCAAGTCGACATCTGGACTCAGTGCGATTAGGTAATTGAGAATTGCCTTGGCAGATGGATTGCGGGACAGCCTGGCGAACTCCAGCGCCCTCACCGCTTCGTTCCGGGTGAGAACGCCTCCGCCTTCACTCACAAGCAACATGTCATGCACAACTGCGCTCGACTTTCCGGGCGCAGAACGGAGCACCCTGCCTCTCCTTTGAATGTATTCTCTCGATACGGTCGAACTTGCCAAGATCAGTGCCTGATCGCAAGAGGGAATGTCGACTCCTTCGTCAAGGCATCTAATCGCCACAAGAATTCCACCGTGGGAGGCGAAGCTCTTTAGTGCTGCCGCCCGATCACCCACCATGGCGGAGTGAAACTCCATGACGGGGAGTCCCATTTCCAGCCCACCTCGAATAACCCCTCCAAGTTGATGGGTGTCGTCGCAGTAGACGAGCCATCTAGAGCCATCCTTGAAATCGTCCTTGAGTACCGCCAAGGCCTTGTCAACCTTACCTCGGGCTTGCTTTAGCACCCTCCCACGCCGAATGAGCAGCATCTTCAAATTCTCGCTCAGTTCGGATCCGTGGCCTTCTATGGCGCTTGCCATGCGGATCTTCTCAGTCAGTGTGTCGTACTGATCCATCTCGTCGGGGTCAAGCTGCAAAGTGTGAAGCCTGTAATCGTATGGGACCAAGAGCCCGAGCAGTGTTGCCTCGGCCAGGCCAATAACCGGCTCGAGGACAGGTCCGAACCAGTTGACTAATGATGCCGTTCCAGCTTCGTCAAACTGTCGACTGTAGGTGGCGCTGAGCCCTAGTCTCCCGCCCGGGTGAGTCTGTTGCAATGCCGCTAAGTTTCGGTTGCTTCCAAGGCGATGCATCTCGTCAGCCACGACTAGTAGATGGTCACCAGCTCGGAGTTGGCTTTGAAACGCCGGCATGGCGAATGTGGCGTTGGTCGCAATTGTGATCCTTGGGAAGTCACCGACTTGGGTTGCTTGCGAGTAGATCGGCAGCAGTTCGATCCACTCGCTTGTCCCGGCGCCAGCGCCGCATTTGAGCGGAGACGCATCGGATATCTCAATTGAAATCTCGTGGAGCCACTGCCTGTGTAACTCACTCCCCGGTACAAGAATCAGGGCTGGACGGCCATCACTTGTCCACTCACGAACTGCGGCGAGGGCTGTGATTGTTTTCCCGGCGCCCGTGGCGAAGGACACAATCCCTCTAAAATCATTCCTCTTCCAATCCTCGAGCGCAGCGACCTGATGCTGCATCGGCGCCCTTGAGGAGCCCCGATCAGTTGTAGGCCGTAAGACCGAGCGGATCGCACTTTCGATGTCACGATCCGCAATCTCGACTAGTCGGCTTCTTGTTAGGTTGTCGAGCGGTTCAACTCGTACTCCGGGCTCGCCGTCGATCCAAAGTCGCTCGAAGTCCTCAGCGTGCCGCCGGGTACGGAGCAAATCGGACTCTCCCCGCCAACTGCAGAAAACCTCAAAGGACTCGTGATTGAGACCCCACGCCGCCCAGGTCTCGTTAGCGCTGCCGACGAAGGTAACCCGCCTTCCGCTCTCATCGCCGAAGACCCCGAGCTTGTCATGGAAAATCCCTGACGTGCCAATAACCGAGGCGATCTGCACCTCGAGCACTTCCCCAGCCACGAGGGTTGCGAGTAGCCGAGTAGCCGACATGGCTCTCGGGTCGGCGAGGAGATCGTCAATCTCACGCCGAACAGCGTCTTGAGCGGACGAAGCGAGACTGAGCCCCGATTTCATCGCATCGAAGTCGTCGACACTCAGAGCAGGCGAGCAGATCAAGCGCATCCGGCCGCCCCGACTCACAAAATCGGAATAGGCAATCGCCATGACATGGAGGAGAGAGCTACTGAAATAGCCGACGGCACGATCGTACGTGGCCGCTTCTTGGAGGCAAGGAACATAGAAGTCGTCCAGCAGAGCATCCTGTCCAGATCGATAGCTACCAGCCAAGTTGAGATCAGTGAGCATAAAGCGTTCGCTCGGATCGATGAAGAAGTTCGAAAGTGCCGGCCTCAAAGAATCGTCGTGAATCTAGACACAGATGATTAAGCAAACCCTGCTTGGAGAGTGTCATTCTGACTGCCCCATGATTCTGTTCCGCAACAGATCGTGAGCGGCATCAGGGCCAGCATCACGATAGGGCTCGCCCCAAGTCACATCGGCCTTATCGATAGGGGTGGCCTCAGGCTTGGCTAACAGCAATACGCAGTCCCTATCCGTCGCTTGTCCCTTTGTATCGCCCCAAATTCGGCTGACTTTATTTTGAGGTGGCAGATCGTCCTCGATGAAATACAGAAGATCGAGACCCACCTCATCTCCAAGGTCCGACCACAACTGCCCCGCAAGCGCCAGCGACTGTTCACCAGGCGATGCGACATCTCCGATCACAATTGCAGCAACGCCGTCGGGTGCAAGTGCAGACTCCACTCCCATTAGGACTCTCAGGATGAAGGATCTGTACGCCTCATAACCGTGCCCATGATCCAATGCCGCATCGAGTCGTCGACGCCCGGAACCGCTTTGGCGTCCTACATCTTCGATTCCGAGCCACCAGAGGCGAATCCAGTTGGATGTCCCGTAATTGACCACCTTTAGGTACGGGGGTGAAGTCAGGAGAAGGTCCGCCTTGCCCTCAAGTGCGGAGGAAGTCAAAAACCTGATTGCATCCCGGTGAGACACCCGCCCCGGAGGACCCTCGGCATCGTCTGCATATAGTCGAGCGAGCTTTTCTCTAAGGCGTGCAAACACATTTTGTGTGGGAGCATCCAACGCATAGTCATCAATGTACTTCCGCACATAGGATGGGGACATAGAGAATGTATTCGGCATACTTATACTAAGGTATTGGGAGCTACCATCAACTCGAACACCACCGTGAAGTATTCCAGCCATGGTGCCGGCTATCATCAACTTGGAGACATCCCAGGATGTCATAGATGAAGAGAGTAACCAGTCCCGCAAGAAGCAGATCTGCTTCAATGTATGTGGATGATATAGCATCGCAATATCGGGGACGACGTCTGCTTGCGGATGCTTCGTGGCTCGGAAATCCCGCTCTAATCCGTCCAGCACTCTGCACACTTGATCCCATCGGGGTGGTCGGACCTTAGCCTTACTCAGCACGTACGCCAAAGGATTAAGGTCATTGCCGATGGCGATCCTGCCCTCTGCACGGGCTTGCAGAACAGTGGTTCCTCTTCCACTGAACGGATCAATGACCGTAGCTCCTGGCATAGAAAAGCGTTGGATAAAGTAATGCGCTAACTTCGGTGGGAACATACCTTGATATGGACACATTGTATGCATCGAGTGTCCCCAACGAACGGATACACTGTGCCAAAGCGGCCCGAGATTAGTTGTTCCCATATCGATTGAACGGGATTGGGCCTCTGGAAAATAGGCGTCTTCCGACCAACTATCCAAGGCGGTCATGCGAGGTAATCCCGAAGTGAGGTTGCGACTTGTTTCAATACGGGATCTTCAGTGGAGAGAGCTACGGCCTTGAGATTCTTTATCGCTTGACTCCTATGAATGTTGTGAGACTCTTTGAATTGGCTGGATCGACGTAGTCCGAGGTTCTTCTTCTGGCTTCGTAAACCGTCGTCACCTCGATAGCAATTCGATGGAAGATTCGAAGTCACCATCTCTACTTGCTTGAGGGTAAGTGGGCGGAAGTGCTTGGGCTCGAGCCTAATTTCATCAATCCATTGTTCTGCCCGTATTCCAGCACTGATGTTCTGCTCTATAGCGGTACGAAGGCCGGAATCCGTGAGTCGTAGCCATGCGTACGGATTGGAAGCTGGAAGTACAGCTAAGTCCATAAGTCCGACGATCGACTCGAACAGACCACCCCGCTGTATCAATCTCCACAATCCTGTGTAGTTCCTGACTGTGGGGGCGGAAACACCAATGTATTGGCCGATCGAAATCTTGCTTACATGTTCCTGTGTGTGTAGGTGTTCGACTAAGGAAGCCAACTGGCTAGGAAGCAAGTCCTGATAGATATCAGTCTGATAGCGCAGTTCGTAGCGCATCGAGTATTCAAGAATGTAAACTGGTATTAAGGTAAAGCGTTCCGGCTGAGCGAGTCTTAGTGATCTGAGCGCACGAAGCCGCATGACTCCGTCGATGACGACGTAGCGACCTTTTGGCCGCTTGGCTACCTTAAGCGGCTCCGCCAATCCAGCCGAATCGATCGACGCACAAAGTCGTTCCTCGAACTGGACGGATTGACTCGATCGGGTCAGATCCGGATGCACAACTAATGAGTCAATGTGCACTTCGGAGGCGTTCACGATATAGCCCACTCGGATTCAGCCTGTGGAAGGGAGCTAGGAAGTGCCGAAGCGAGCCGCTGAATCCGCTCGAATGTACTCGCCTTGGGCAAGTCGGCCAGTGAAGCGCAGGCCCATTCGATCAGTCGAGTGCGTTGGTCACGTAGGGAAGGTCCCAGTTCGACCAAGCTGGCCCAACCGATCGCAGTAAGCAGTTGATCCATCTCTTGTGCTCGGATCCCCGACTGCCCGATAGCTGCGATTATTGTCTCCCTCTCGCTCCTCGGTACCCGCCTCGAGATGACTGAATGCAGCGCCAGGTTGACACTTCCGGTGCGAAGTGCGTGAAGCTCACCTGGCCCAGCGCCATCGAGTTGAGCCTCGAGACGCCGGACAGTGGAGGCAGAGATTCCAAACCTCTGGGCGACTGAGGCCGTCTCTTCGCCTTCCTTCCGAGCTCGGCTGACAAGTAGGGCTCGATCGACCGGCCGCATGCGCAATCGGGCAATATTCTCAACCAAGAATTGACTGACCTTTTCGCTGTCAGCCTGCTGGTTAGGCATGATATGAGCCGGGACAGTAGGGATTCCGAGCCGTCGGCACGCCAGTGTGCGTCCTTGGCCCTTGATCAGTAGGAACTCTCCGGATCCGTCATCGGCAGGCCGCACCGTGATGGGAGTGAGGACTCCAAATTGGGATATTGACCGGCACAATTCCTCATGCCCCTCTCGATCTCGTCGGCGACTGAGACCTTCCTCGGGTCGGATCTTGTCAACAGGGACATTGTGAATGCTTGCCTCTGGCGGCGAGCTCCTCCGATTTGCACTCGGCGCTCGACGAGGTGGCGGCTTCGTTGGGCGGCCGACTAGGGGCCTAGATGATGACGGCGAACTCCGACCGACGGACTGTGTGGCCATGGCCCTGAGTATCGCAGGACGGAGTAACGTCACGCTGGACCGCCCGCAACCATTGCCATGTGTGGAATCGATGGCGGGTTCGGGGTCGTATTCGACGCCGATCAGCGGGACGACGACAAACCTTGGTGGTGCGAGTCTTCCCCTCTGGGTGGTCACTTTCTCCGATGCGACTCCACACCTTGCACGCACGTGGCCGGAGGGCGAGACGTAGGTGCCGGCTTCATCGAACCCATGCCCGTTATTGAAATGCATCTCCTTCCGGCCCCTGACTCCCATGCTTCGGTGATCGAGCCGGGCGTGTTCCTTCGGTTCAATCAGTCTGAAGTGATCGGGCCCGATGCAATCCCTTGCCCCACGGTCATGGTGGATGTGCATCCCCTTCGGGATCGGACGTTACGTCTCCTCCCATGCACGGCGGTGAGTGAGATCCTCTTGAACCCTGCCGTGTCCGTGATAGTTGAGTCTTCCCGGCCACCGACTACATCCGAAGAGATCGATCTGAATGTGATCAGCAAGTGCCAAGCCGATCAAGCCTCCACACCACGACGACATCGCCCGGACGAAGCTGCTCAAGCATCTTGTCCAGCTCGGGCCGACTCGATGGTCAGCCGAACTGTACTTTCACCGGGATGGCCGAAATGATGAAGAACCGATGGACCGAATGACCACCTCCGGCATTTCATGCCGTAAGGAAGGCACTCAGCTACCTCTCATGGGCGTGTGGAGGCACCACGTCGGTCCCGACGGACGGTGCGCATGCTCGAATGATGGGTCAGTCGAGAGTGTCGGTAGCTGCTCAGCCGACTTCGGGATCGATCTGCCCCGACAGGATGAGAAGGGCCATCGCCCGCTCGGCGAACTCGTCATCGGATTCGTCTGGACGCTGCTTGACGAAGAGCTTCGTCCGTCCGTCGGCGTCGACGTACCTGCCGTCGATTAGCTCATCAGCCATGGATCCTCCATCGACCCGGCATTCGCACCAGCAGCTCTTCGCCAGGTTGCGTGATCGTTGTCGGCCCGGGTGCCTGAGATCATCTTGATGGTGAAACCATCGTACTCGAAGTCGCCAGTTTCCAAGGAGTCGATCGAGCAGAGGACCACGGGATGATCTGGGATCGGATCACCGCTTGGGAACAGGGCTACAGAGTTGCTCCGAGTCGTTTTGGGCTCCATTTTGTGGTGATCAGGGGACGTGGCATCGAATCCATTATTGCATGACGAAATTAGAGTCGAATTCAACAGACTCCCCAATGCTTCCGACACGGTGACTATCTGAGGCTGAGCGGGTATGCCCAAGTCATAATTATTATGTCATTAAGTAGTGGATCAAGTGCCCACTATGGACACTTAGAACCTTGTTTATAAGGGCATTCAAGACCACAAAAAATTTATGATGGACACTAGGGACAGATGCCGAGTTCTCCAAGGTCTGTCATGTCCGAGTGCAGGACTTCCATTGTCCGCCCAGATTCGGGAGAGCGGAACGAATGGGCAAGCAATAACTATCCAGTTGAAATCATGTGATTGATTGCTTGCCCAAATGTCTCCCATGGGGAGATGGATGGCATGCTATATCCTCGGTGGCTTTGAACAGGGAATCGACGTGCCCAATTTATTCGGATCATTCGACGAATGGGCCCATCGGCCAGCTATGGCTGTCAATCTGCTCCAGCCAAGCGTGCCCAGTGGTCGCTATGACGGAAGCCTCCACTCAAACACCGGTGGTTTACCCGGTAGACGGATCCGTTCAACCTCAAGTTCCTCCGAGGCGGTGCGGATCGTCTTAGGTGAGAATCCCGCCTCCTTGGCCGCATGCTTCACCTCGGCTACAAGAGCCGATCCACCCGCCTGACTGAGTGTGCCACTTAGCCAGGTCATGCAGAGTTCCACTTGCGATTCCCGGTGGGGGCCCTTGTGCGCCGCCTCAATGAGTTCGCTGATGTGCCGGGTGTCACTCCCGACCCATTCAACTTTGCCAGTCCAAACTTCTTCGTCGTTCTCGTCGAGCCCGATGCACTGACCGTCGATGCGGTATGTCAGTGCATCGAGGTCCATGCGGCCTAAATTATTTTTGGCCATCGCAAGGATCCTGAGGTCTGGCTCCTCCGGGCTCACGACGACCATCATGCTCGAACGAGCTACTGCATTGAACGCCCGACTTCCCATGATCAGGTCCCCGGCGTCCTTACCCGATGACTTGTTCACATGGATGATGCCCAATGCGACACAGTTGTTGCGTTCTGCAATCGATGCGATTGGCTCGAGAGCCTGGCGAACATCAGCGTCCTTGTGGGTATCCAGCGTCTCTGAAAGCCGACTCGTCAGAGGATCGAGCAGGATCAGGGCTACATCTTGCCTCCTCACCATTGCCTCCAGCTCGAGGAGGTCGGTTGGCAGGTCGATTCCGCTCACAAGCCCATCTGACTGCACTTCCACCCGGAAGACCCTCTTCAAATCGGCATTGGCACCGACGAGCCTCGGCACGATGGTCCTACTGAATGAGTCCTCGGTCGCTGCAATGATGACCGACCTGGGTGTTCCGAAGCTGTGACCTGTCAACCGTCCCTGAGTAACGTCCGCAGCGATGGTGTAGGCAATGGTTGACTTCCCGATTCCCTCACGTCCAGCGAGAAGTGCGAAGGTGCCGAGTGCGATTCGCCCATCCCAGAGCCATCGAGTCGCAAGCATACGAACTTCGCTGAGGGGCGTGAGGGTCAACTTGCGCCCATCCCCACCTTCTCCTCCCCATTCCGGCTGTTCCGCCAGCGAAGTGAGCTCCTTCACGTACTTCTGGAAGACCCCGATCCGTTCATCACTAGGTGCGGACGTGATCGCTTCCGCAAGTCGTTTGCTCCACTCTCCGCAGGTCTTCGTAAGGTACCGAGTGCGGAGCTCCTCGATCGCCCACTCGACAGTCTCCTGCGGCGGATCGTCGATGTTGATGTCGTAATCGGAGAGCAGGTCGCCCCAGCTCCGACCTCCATATCCCGGGACTACGGATCCCCAGAACATCGCAGGAGTCGGTGCCGTACTTCCGTCGACGGCTTCGTACTGCTTGAGCGCCCATTCGTAGACGGGGCGAAGATCGGCGGTCGGTAGCCAGACAGACCTGAAGTCAGACTCCGCCATGGTCTCCAAAGAGTCCACCTCAGGGAGCAGCCGAATGAGCACCGCTTCAGCGAGATGAGCGCCACCAGCGGAAGTTGACCGCTGCCTGATTGGTACAACTTTGGATGCCACTGCGATCTCGTTTTCGATGGCGAGGAGTGGCTCCTTTATCGGAGGCCCGATGTCGGAAAGATCCCTGTGATCGGTGACCAGTGGTGTCTGGTCGGACATTTTCCTGCTTTCGCTGGTTGACATGGTATTTCCTGCTCCTTGTGTATGACCGGACTCGTTCCGGAGATACCATTCTAGGCCATTGGCGTAGCCATAACTACGCCAAACATAGACATAACTGGCGGGGTATGGCTAAGCTGCATCCGTGGAAGACGGCTGGAACCGGGTGATCGTCAATGAACTTGTCGAAGACGGTTCGGATCGGGATAGGTGGCACCAACCAACAGTCAACGAGTTCGTCGGGGACGAGCTGTACCAGTACGGGAGCTCAGGCGCACCAGTAGCCCTTACCACCGGCTCGCCATTTGACGAATGGTCTGAAGTTTTCTGGTCTCGGATCGACGTGACGATGCCGAGATCCCACGTTCCTCCGATCGGTCGGATTCCGGACGAGCTCTATGTCGGACCTCGGCTCCGAATCCGGATCGTTGTGGCGGAGGGACGTCCGCAGATTGAGGAACTCGAGCTGATGCGCTCCGCCAACTGTGGCGAGATCTCGCCAAACCTTCTAGCCGACATCCCATTCACTCGGATTGTTGACCACTTTGTCGTCCTGATCGGCAGGTCTGCGTACCTATCGCATTGGGCGCTCGCTCAAATCGAAGCAGCAGGTGCAAGGCGGGATGTCGGTCCGGGATCAGCGCAATCCACTTCGATGGCGGGATCGGACGATCCCAATGCTCGTGAAAATGACGAAGTGCGGAAGCAAGCAGTACTTGCTCGTGCGGAAGATGCTGGCCTCACTGCAGCTCGAATCCGGCAAAGGCGAGCCGTGACGCACGAACTGCTCGAAGAAGTCGCACGCATCTACCTGGCCGATGAGAGCGGAGCACCCACAAGAGCAGTCTCTGGCCTGCTTTTCACTTCCCATCGAAACGCAACCAGATGGGTGGCGGAGGCCCGTAGCCGGGGGCTGATACCTGAGTACTGGAGTCGAGAGTCCCGTGAGGAGAATGAACAGTGAGCAGAGAATCGAAATCCAGGCGTAGACAACATGGAAGCATCCGCCGCCTCCCCAGTGGGCGGTTCCAAGCAAGGCATACCGACGGTTCAGGCCACCGGCATCAGAAGACGTTCGACTCAAGGATCGAGGCGAACTCCTTTCTGTCGCTGGAACACGCAGATCAGCTTCGTGGTACGTGGATCGATCCAAGCGCTGGAAGCGTGATCCTCAAGGAGTTCGCATCAGAGTGGCTGCGACAGAAGTTCGACCTCGGTCCCCGCACACAAGAACTCTATGAGGGGCTACTTCGGCTCCACATTGCCCCGACCATCGGTCAGGAACAGATCGGCAAGATCAGTCCTGCCATGGTCCGCAAGTGGTTCAGCGACCTGGCTGAGAAGTTTGGCCCAACCTCTCCGACCCCGGCAAAGGCGTACAGACTCCTCTCTCAAGTCTTGAAGGTGGCAGAGATCGACGGCCTGATCAGCCGCAATCCATGCAACCTCAAAGGTGCGGCAGTCGAGCATGCGCCCGAACGTCCCGTCGCCACCATCGAGGAGGTTTGGGATCTTGCTGATGCGATCAGCAACCGATACAGGCTTCTAGTGCTCTTGGCCGCTTGGTGTGGATTCAGGCGGGGGGAGCTGCTTGCCTTGCGTCGGACCCGCATCGACCTGGAAGGACGAACCATCAGTGTTGAGGAGGCAGTCAAGGAGCTGAAAAGCGGCAAGCGCATCATCGGACAGCCGAAGACGGCGGCTGGGAGGCGAAGGATCGCAATCCCTGAACCACTGTTGCCAGAGATCGCCTCACACCTTGCGAGCTATGTCGGCTCGGATGACGAGGCATTTCTGTTCACGTCGCCGGGAAATGACACGACTCTGCGCTTCTCAACGTTGAACCGGGAGTGGAGACGGGCAACCGAAACAGTGGGAGTGAGCCATCTGCACCTTCATGATCTTCGACATACTGCGGGTACGCTCGCAGCAAGTACGGGGGCGAGCACACCTGAGCTGATGCTGAGGCTTGGGCACAGCAGCCCTCAAGCCTCTTTGCGGTACCAACACGCTACCCAACAGAGAGATCGATTGATCGCTGATCGACTTGGTGACTTGATGGCTCGTCCCGAGGGCACGATCGCTGGGGCCGATGCTGATCGAGGGGAGGAGGCTTCATAGTTGGAGCTAGGGCACGTGGAGGGCATGCCGCACAAAATTTGACCCCAATTCGATGATTCAATCAGGCACTTTGATCACCGACGTTCTCAGCGTCGCACGCTGCTCGACCGCCACCCCCTACGCGAATTCACCTTCTCCCACCAGGGTTTTCGTGTCGCCGCCTCATACCCGGTCGGTGGCTCGATGGGGAAGTCCGATTCGCGTATGGGTTGCGTTCGGCCAGGTCAGAGGGTCAGCCCGGTTAGCTGAGGGGGATGCGTGGACGCTGGCTCAGCGAAAGTGGTCATAACCGGCGATAGGGGATGCCCTCAGGATTCGAGCTCGCTGACATACGAGATACCTAAGGTCGTGACGGTTCGTCTCGGGAAAGCAGAGTTTGCAAGGCTGCGAGCACGGGCAACCACGTGTTCTCAGCCTCCTCTTCGGTGTCTGCGCACTCGGCCTGATCAACTTGGAGATGCACCGTGGAGCCACCCGGGCAGGACCGAAGCTGCCAGGTGAGGTAGGTGCATGGGTCCTCTGGCCCGGACCTTAGGAAGTAGGACAGCCGACGATAGGGCAGAGCGCAGAGCACTCGACCCGCCAACATGGATTGGCTTTCTGACTGGAGTGGAGCGGCCCGAAAATGAATCGGAGCGTCAGCGCACCACGATGAGTCGGCAATGAGCCCGTGAAGGTACCTGCCTGTTGCTTGACCGTCCGTAAGAGCAATCCAGACTCTGGACGTATCAACTGGAGTGAAGCATCGGAATCTATGTGTCCCGCTTGACATGAGATTCATCTCCGGCGCCATGACTAATTCGATGAAGTTCTGGTGACCCACCACCAGTAGCGGCCCGCCGTCACCCGTGTCTATGACTTCATTGTCTACGGCGATTACACCGACACGACTGGCCCGACTGAACCCCGAGAGTTTCGGCTCACGGAAGCAGGTTGTGAATCTCGAATCCTGTCTCTTCAGGTGGGGTCTCGAACCCACCCTCAATGCCCTGCTGCATGCGTGGAACAAGGGTTCCGTCGCGGAACTTCTCCCAACCGTCCTTCGAGTTGTGCACGGCCATGATCGTCCATCCGCCTTCGGAAGCGCCTGCGGCATGGAACACCTGGCCCTCTGGCAGGCCGCCGCCTGCGGGATGAACCTCGACAACAGTCTTGTCGTACTGGCTCTGCGTTCCGCCGGGAAAGAAATGAATGACACCGTAAGCCATGATGAGCTCCGCTCAGTTGAAGGTGTGCTCGGCATTCGCATCTACCGATGGCCCATATAGGCGAGCCGAGCACAACGGTACACCGGAGTACCTGCACCGACCATTGAGATCCAAGCAGCCGCCGCCTGGTGTTGGCTCGCCCCCTTGAGACCCATTCGCCGCGCCACATCGGACGGGTTAGCAATACCTGCCGGGCAATCTCATCGGGCTCCGTAGCCCGCAAGTGCCTGGAGTGTGAAAGTTCGCGGGCAGCAAGCACCCGTCGCTGGATAGCGCGCACTGAGCCGGCGACGCTCCTATCAATGTCAAGCCCTGTTTTGGGGCTCCGGGGTGAAGACAGCGGACATAACAATCATGAGCCACTCGAACGATGAGGGCATGCTCTTACGAAGTCACGCGTC
>Ga0097691_1001198_pt1 | contig 19740 bp, 19 predicted proteins | sample NGESurdeep072012_8_FD_72858 | JGI IMG/M metagenome (GOLD analysis project Ga0097691, IMG submission 72858) | Arctic peat soil microbial communities from Barrow, Alaska - NGEE Surface sample 210-1 deep-072012 | ecosystem: Environmental > Terrestrial > Soil > Wetlands > Peat ... | reverse complement strand
ATCGGTTTCGTCTTCCAGACGTTCAATCTGCTCCCGCGCGCCAGCGCGCTGCACAACGTAGAGCTGCCGCTGGTTTATGCGGGCATTCCCGCCGACGAGCGCAAGCGGCGCGCGACGGGCGCCCTCGAGCGGGTGCAGCTCGGCGACCGGATCATGCATCGACCCAACGAGCTCTCCGGCGGACAGCGGCAGCGCGTGGCGATCGCGCGGGCGCTGGTGAACGAGCCTGCGATTCTACTCGCCGACGAGCCCACCGGAAACCTTGACTCGGCGACCTCGGAAGAGATCATGAAAGTTTTCGAAGAGCTCGCGCGCCAGGGCCAGACAATCATCATGGTGACGCACGAAGCCGAAATCGCCGCTCACGCCCGGCGGGTCGTGGTGCTGCGCGACGGCATGATCGCCAGCGACGAGAGAGCAGAGGTATACGCCGCGCGCATCGAATCCGGCGTAGTTCACGCCGGTCACTAGCGTCGCGTGCCGTTCATCGACGCCGTACGGCTTGCCCTGGCGCAGATCCGCGTGCAGAAGCTCAAGAGCTTCTTCACGCTCCTCGGGGTGACGATTGGCGTGATGTTCCTCATCGCCGTCGTATCCATCGTCGAAGGCATGGGCAACTACATGGAGCACGATTTTGCGGCCAAGCTTTTCGGCATAAACACGTTTGAGCTCCGCCGGCGCCCCGACTTCGTCCAGGGAAACGTCAGCGACGACACATTTCGCGAATGGCAGCGGCGGCCGCGCATACGGGATACCGACATACAGCCCGTTGTGAACGCTCTGCCGGCCGGCACGCTGTGGTCGGCATCCGGAGAGGACAATGTCCAGATGGTGTCACCATGGTCCAAGCCGCGGACGCTGAGCGCCGAAGCAGTTGACGGCGATTACTTCAAGATCAGAAATCTCGACGTTGCGTCCGGGCGGCTCATCTCGCCGCAGGAGCTTGCGATCGGATCGCCGGTGATCGTCATCGGCAAGGAGATAGCCGACAAGTTCTTCCCAAACCTTGACCCGGTCGGACGCGAGCTTCGCCTGGGCGGGCTTCCCTTCACGGTCGTTGGCGTCGCGGTGACTCAGGGCTCGATTTTCGGGCTTTCGCTGGACAGGTTCGTGATCGGGCCGCTCCATTCGAGACTCCGGCGGCTGGTGGACCCCGCCGGCGTGATTGACGGGATCAAGATCAAGAGCGCTGACCCAGCCGACCTCGTCGATGCTCAGGAGGCGGTGCGCTCGGTGATGCGCTCGCGTCGCGCCCTTCGGCCCTCGCAGCCCGACAACTTCTCGATCGAAACCTCGGAATCCGCCATCTCCTTCTGGACGGCCATCAAAGCCAAGCTCGTGATTGCCGGCGTGGTTCTGCCCGCGATCGGCCTCGTCGTCGGGGCGATCGTCATCATGAACATCATGCTCGTTGCCGTGGCCGAGCGTACGAGAGAGATCGGGATCAGGAAGGCGCTCGGCGCAAGAAGGCGGGACATCATGGCCCAGTTCCTCGTCGAGTCCGCCACGCTGAGCACCGTGGGCGCGGCGCTTGGAATTGCGCTCGGCATCGCAATCTCGCAGGTGATCGCGGCGGTGTCGCCGCTTCCGGCGTCGGTTGCGCCCTGGTCGATTCTTGCCGGCGTGCTGGTGGGAGCCGGAGTGGGAATAGCCGCCGGCATCTATCCGGCAAGCCGCGCATCGAAACTCGATCCCATTCTCGCCCTGAGGCAGGAGTAATGAGTCTCTCGTCGAAGATCTTCAACATCACCGAAGGGGTGGGAATCGCGTTCGACGCGATCCGGTCGAACATGGTCCGCGCGGCGTTGACGATTCTCGGCGTAGCGGTGGGGGTATTCGTCGTCGTGTCGCTGTCGGCGGCCATTCACGGGATCAACACCAGCGTCGCCAAGGACCTGGAGTCCGCGGGCCCGACGAGCTTCTTCGTCTATCGCCGCCCGATATCGCTGGCGACGGTCTGCGACGGCACGGACGAGACGTGCCCCTGGCGTCGCAATCCCCCGATCACGATGGCGGAATCGGACGCCATCGCGCGACTGCCGGAAGTCCTCGCAGTCACTCCCCACGTTGGGGGCAGCTCCAAGGTCCGATACAAGGATCGCCAGACGGACGGCGTCGGCGTCGACGCTTATACCGCGACCTGGTTCGACGTCCAGGGTGGAGAGCTCACCGAGGGCCGCAACTTCACCTACGCCGAGAACACCACCGGTGCGCGGGTGGTGGTGATCAACGACAAGCTGGCCGAGGCTCTTTTTCCCGGCTCCGATCCGCTCGACAAGATGATCGTCGTCGGCGGCGTACCGTTGAAAGTGCTTGGAGTCTATCACAACGTCGGCAGTTTTCTGGGCAAGCCGAATTCTTCGTCGGCCGGCAACGATCCGCGGGCGATCGTGCCGCTCGAGACGGGGGTTCGCAATCTCGACATGTACATGCGGCGCCTCGATCTCACGGTCAAGCCGCGCGCCATGGTGTCCCAGACAGAGGCAATCGATGCCGTGACGACCCTGATACGGGGCCAGCGCGGATTGCGTCCGGGTGCGCCGGATAATTTCGCCGTCGTGACATCGGACAAGCTGCTCGAGGTTTACAACGGGTTCTTCGGCGTCTTCTTCCTCGTGATGATTTCGCTTTCGGCCGTCGGCCTGATGGTCGGTGGAGTGGGAGTGATCGCGATCATGATGATCAGCGTCACCGAGCGCACGCGAGAGATCGGCGTGCGAAAGGCGCTGGGTGCCACACGCTCGACGATTCTGTGGCAGTTCCTCGTCGAGGCGGCGACGCTGACGTCCATCGGTGCGGCAATTGGGCTTGTCGGCGGGTCGATCGTCGCCTATCTGGTCAACCGTTATACGCCGGTGCCGGCGTCGACGCCACCAATGGCAATCGTCGCCGCGCTCGCGGTGAGCGCCATCACGGGAATAGTGTTTGGGCTGCTCCCGGCCGTGCGAGCGTCCCGGCTTGATCCAGTCGAAGCGCTGCGATACGAATAGGACAACATTCCCTTTTTTTGGGTAGACGTGAACAGCAACTGCGACTGAGAACTACTTGCTGGGAGCTGGAAGGCCAAAAGAAGCTCTCAGCCATGTGCTGCACGCGACAGGACAGATCTTGCTTCAGTCCCTGGTACCGGCAACGGTGCTACCTTGGTGGTACCTCTCCCTGCAAATGGCCAAGCTCACCGGAAGACTGTTAGCAGCCATGTCCGTTGCGACGCTGGCGGTCGCCGCGCCGTTCGTTCTACGCGCGCAGTCTGGGCTAGCGTCGTTGGGGGGGATGGTTGTGGACAGTGTACACAACGTTCCGCTTTCTCGGGCAGAAGTAAGAATCGTTCTGCTCGGTTTGAAGGCGGTCACGGATGAGAATGGGCACTTCGAGCTCAACGATATTCGTCCGGGGACGTATCGGGTCGAAGTCATTCATCCACTCATAACGAGCCTCGGGCTGTCAGTCGGAGCCGACTCGGTGCGACTCGATAGCGGGCAACATTTGTCGGCGGCGTTCGCGATTCCGTCGGCTGCCGCGATCCGGAAAATGGCTTGTGGAACGAGCGATCCGCATTCCGGTGCGCGCGGAGCACTGGTGGGCATAGTCGCCAATGCGAGCGATCACAAGCCGGTTGATGGAGCGAGGGTCACGATTTCGTGGCTCGAAGTGGCTTTTCGCCGTGGCGTCGGCCTTACCACCAATCAACGATTCCAGAGTACGCACAGCGGACCGGGTGGCTTTTATTCGTTCTGCAATCTCGATGACAGCCTGGAGGCACTTGTATCAGCAGAATCCGGCTCCAGGTCGACGGCAGATGTAAGAGTCACGCTCGAAACGCAGCAGCTCGCAACGCGGGTGCTTCTGTTGCCCGACGTAAGAGTAGGTAATTGGAGAGGTTCCTTGGTCCGCGGCCGGGTAACCACTCTCGACGGTCAGCCGGTTTCGGGCGCGCGCGTCGAGATAATGGGATTTAGTGACAGCACCCGAACGCGATCCGACGGATCGTTCAATCTCCCCCTGCCGCCCATAGGAACGCAGACCTTGCGGGTTCGCAGTCTCGGGTTCGACGAGTATACGGTTCCAATCGAGGTGACTCCAGTCGACACCAATCTCGTCTCGGTGCAGCTCGCGAAATCTCCTCCGTCACTCGAGACAGTGTTCATTCGTGCGAGAGTATCCGACGTCGCGGAACGCAGCGGGTTCCAGACGCGCGCCCTGGTCGGACCCGGACGATACGTTACAGCTGCCGACATCGCTCGAAGGAAGGCGCCTTGCATTCTCGACAACGTCGAGTGGGTCACGGGGTTTTACGTGGAGAATCGGCGTGCCTGCTACGGAGACATTTACGTGCGAAGCGGAGACCGAGGCCTATCGAGACTTCCGCCCACTCCAATGTCGGCCGCTACGGGCGATCCCCTGGCATTGAACGCAGCATCGCTTAACCGCGCTGCAGCGGTAATCGCCGCGCAGATGACCAAAGATCCAAGTTGCGTGAAGGTTTTTATCGACGACATGGAAGAAGGCAGCAGCGAAGCCCTCGCGGCTTTGCCTCCTCGCGACGTAGTAGGAATCGAGTTCTACCAGCCGGTGACTGCCCCAGCCCGGTACTCCGCCGGGAACTGCGCGGTGATTATCGTCTGGACGACGCGATATCAGGGACGCCGCCGCTAATTCATTGATGAGCCTGCGTACAAGCGTGTGCAATGGTTCGAGCTTCGAGCTTGTTGCTCCCACCCATGTCCCTAGATTCTCTCTATGCATTTCGCGGACGTAATCGTCACCGCGCTCAATGAGATCAGGGCGAACAAGATTCGCTCGTTCTTCACCCTGCTCGGAATCATCGTCTCGGTGACGTTCCTTGTCGCCGTCGTGGCGATCATCCAGGGCATGAACGCGTACGTCAGCGAGAATCTGGCCGGCGCGCTGATCGGCCAGAACACGTTTCAGGTGCGCCGGTCGCCAATTCAGATCGGACTGTTCGACGACGAGCAAGTCCTCAGAATGCAGAAACGGCCGCGAATCACTGAAGCTGACGCACAGGCGGTGATTGCAGCGGTCCCCAACGCGACCGCGGTGAGCATGCAGTCCGGGTGGCCCACGCCGATCGCCGACGTCCAATCGGGCGACAACACACTGGGGGACGTAGCCGTTTTTGGAATCACCGCACCCTATCAGGTGGTGCAGGACTACACCTTTGCGCGTGGCCGGCCTCTGTCCGACATAGATGTCAGCGAGCGCCGCGCCGTGGCTGTCGTTGGTGCCGACGTCGCCGACAAGCTGTTCGAAAACGTCGACCCAGTCGGCCGTGACATCCGCATCATGGGATCGCGATTCACGATTGTCGGCGTAGTCGCCAAGAAGGGCCGGGTACTCGGCCAGTCGTTCGACGGGTTCGTCCTCCTCCCCCTGACTTCCTTCGAGTCGATTTACGGAAGGCGCAAGACAACCACTGTTTCGGTAAAGGTCGCAACGGCGGACGAAGTGGGGCCGGCGATGGCTCTCGCCGACGGAGCAATGCGGGCAGCGCACCGCCTGAGGCCGGGCGAGGAAAGTGACTACAGCATCGAGACCGCCGACGCGCTGGTGGCGTTCTGGAAAAATCTCACGCGCGTTCTGTTCGCGGTGATTCCGGCAATTGTCGGAATCGGCATCGTCGTCGGTGGCATCGTCATCATGAACATCATGATGATGTCGGTGAGCGAACGAACGCGGGAGATCGGAATCCGGAAAGCGATGGGCGCGACGGGGCGCGATATTCGCCGTCAGTTTCTGGCGGAGTCCATCGCGCTTGCATTCAGTGGCGGGCTGAGTGGTGTGCTGGTCGGCTGGGGAATGGCAGCCCTGATCGCTGCCGCATCACCACTGCCCGCGCGCATCACCGCCTGGTCGGTGGCCGTCGCTCTCTCGCTCGGAGCCGGCGTTGGCGTGCTGTTCGGCGTGTATCCAGCGACGCGCGCCGCCCGCCTCGATCCAATCGCCGCACTGAGGGCGGAGTAGATGTTCGTCGGAGACCTCGTGCGCAACAATGTCGCCGTGGCCATCGACACTCTGCGCGCCAACAAGCTGCGCTCGGGCCTCACGATCCTCGGCGTCGTGATCGGCGTTTCGACGGTGATGATGATGGCCGCCATCGTTCAGGGCATCAAGGATCAGATTGTGAGGACGATCGAGATCGCCGGGCCGACGACCTTCTATGTCGTAAAGGTTTTTTCCAACACGCCGGTGAACCCAGAGCAGTTGCCGAAATGGATTCGCATTCGCCCCGACCTGGCGCAGGCCGAAGCAGATCGCATCGCATCGCTTCCCGAGATACAGTATGCCGGGATGTGGGCGCAGTCGCAGGGCCGCCTCGAGTACAACGGCATTCGAACCCAGAGTCTCATCATCAATGGAGCAGATGACCGGTTTCAGGAGATTCAGGGCGGCGAGCTGAGTGCGGGACGGTGGTTTACGAAGGCGGAGCTGGCCAGCGGCGCCTCGGTCATCGTCGTGGAGGAAAATGCGGCTCACAAGATCTTTGGACGCGAAGATCCGGTAGACAAACTGATCCATGTGGGCGGCAGGCCGGCGAAAGTCATCGGCGTGTATGTAAAGCCGGGAAACATTTTCGAGCCGCCCGGCCAGGCTATCGGTGCGATCGTCGCGTACCAGATGCTCGACCACCAGTTCAGGATCGACAAAACGAATGCGCTGTTCATTCCGGTCAAGCCGAAAAAAGGCGTGGCCACGGCCGATGCCCAGGAAGCGGTGACGATCGCGTTGCGTGAGATGCGCCAACTGCGACCCGCCGACAAGAACACCTTCGACCTGATCACGCAGGACCAGATTCTCGACACGTTCAACAAGATCACCGGCGTATTCTTTCTCGTGATGATCGTGCTGTCGAGTGTGGGCCTGATGGTGGGCGGCATAGGCGTGATGGCGATCATGATGGTCTCGGTCACCAACCGCACACGTGAGATAGGGGTCCGGAAGGCGCTCGGGGCGACGCATCGGGCCATTCTGCTGCAATTCCTGGTGGAGTCGGCGACTCTGACCGGCATTGGCGGCGCGCTCGGCATCGTTGTCGGGCTCGCTGTTGGCCGGCTGATTACGACGTTCATGAACATAGAAGCGGGCGTACCGGTTCTGCTGACGCTCATCGCGGTGACGGTATCGGTTGGGATCGGTGTGGTTTTCGGAATTCTTCCGGCCCGCCGCGCGGCGCGACTCGACCCCATCGAAGCGTTGCGCTACGAATAGGAATCGCACGCCTCCGCTATATTTTCCCAATGACGACAGTTGATGTTCTTGCGATCGGAGCCCACCGCGATGACGTCGAGCTGAGCTGCGGCGGCACCCTCATCCGCGCGGCGGCGCTCGGCCGGACCACCGCAGTCATCGATCTCACCGCCGGGGAGCTCGGAACAAGAGGCTCCGCCGATCTTCGCGCCGAGGAAGCTTCGCGGGCGGCGGGCGTGCTTGGGCTGTCGGCGCGGGAGAATCTGGGACTTCCCGACGCCGGCGTGACGAACACGCCGGAAACGCGGATTATGCTCGCCGTCGCAATCCGCCGGTTCGCACCTTCCGTCGTAATTGCTCCGGCGATGGCGGGCCGTCACCCTGACCACGCCGTAACGTCGCAGCTCGTGCGCGATGCATGCTTTGTCGCCGGCCTCGCCAGGATCGCGCCGGAAACGCGGGCGCATCGGCCACGGAAAATTGTCCACTGCCTCGCTTATCGCGAAAACGGAGGCCGCCCGACGTTCGTCGTCGACATATCCGACGCTTTCGAGCAAAAGCTCGAGGCCATCAGATGTTATTCGTCACAGTTCGATGAGGCGATTCAGGGCGGCGAAGTCTACCCGAACGGCGAGCCGCTCTACGACATCGTGCGTCACCAGGCGGCACACTATGGCTCCCTCATCCGCTGCCGCTACGGTGAGCCGTTCTTCACCACTGAAACGATGCGCGTCGACGACATCGCGGCGCTCGAGGTGTCGACGTTTTGAGCGCGCCGGCGGATGCGACGCCAGCGGACGAGCTCAATTACGGATCGAAAAACTCCGTTACCTGCTACCGGGTGGCGGGCAGCGGGTAGCGGATTAGCTTCACTAGGATGCCCCCGAACCCGATCTATCTCGATCACGCCGCGACAACGCCGGTACGAGCCGAAGTTTTCGAAGCGATGCGCCCCTTCTTCGGGGCGCGTTTCGGAAACCCCTCCAGCACGCACCGGTGGGGCCGTGAGGCGCGCGCCGCACTCGATGAGGCCCGCGAGCGGGTCGCACACTGTCTTGGTGCGCGCAGCGACGAGCTGTGTTTCACCTCTGGAGGAACAGAAGCCGACAACCTCGCAGTTCTGGGCGCGTGGCGCGCGATGCGGAAGAAGGGTCGAAAGGCCATTGTCACGTCGCCGACCGAACACAAGGCGGTCCTCGGGGCGGTGCATCAGGCAGCGCACGAGGGCGCCGAAGAGCGAATGCTCGAGGTGAGCGGCGACGGCTCCGTACTGATCGAGTCGTTCGACGCGCTTGTGAACGACTCCGTTGCCGTTTGCTCGGTGATGTGGGTCAACAACGAAGTAGGCGTCATCGAGCCAATACCCGATCTTGCCGCGCGCGCCCATTCGCGCGGAGTAGTGATGCACACCGATGCCGTGCAGGCGCTCGGAAAGGTGGAAATCGACGCAGCTTCGCAGCGGTTCGACCTGCTCTCGATATCCGGACACAAGATCGGAGCACCCAAGGGAATCGGCGCGCTCTTCATCCGCCGCGGCACGCCGCTCGAGCCGCTGATGCACGGCGGAACGCAGGAGCGCGGCCGGCGACCCGGAACGGAGAACATCACCAGCGCCATCGGCCTGGCGCGCGCGGTAGAACTCACGCTCGAGGAGCGCGACGCAGAATGCGCTCGCCTCTCGGCGATGAGAGAGCGCCTGGAGCGGGTGCTTCTTGAAAGAATACCAGACGCTGTGATCCATGGACGCAACGCGCCGCGGGCGCCTCACGTTCTCAACATCTCGATTCCCGGCACAGACAGTGAGTCGCTCCTGATGGCGCTCGACCTGAAGGGCATTGCAGCATCCGGGGGCTCGGCGTGTCAGAGCGGAAGCGTCGACCCGTCTCACGTCCTGATTGCGATGGGAGTGAGTCCTGAGCTGGCCGGCGCGGCCATCCGGCTCAGTCTGGGCGCCCTGACAACGGACGAATGCATTGCGCGCGTGGGGGATCTGCTGCCGGCGCTGGCCCAGAAGGCGCGGCGTGTTTCCGCCGCCGTCTGACGTTCGCAAGAGGGCGGCAGGGATCATGAGAGAAAGAGTGCTGGTGGCAATGTCGGGGGGCGTCGACTCCTCCGTCGCCGCGGCCTTGCTGGTTGAGGCGGGCTACGACGTCGTGGGCGCAACGATGAAGCTTTTCTGCCACGGAGACGACGTACCGGACCGCCCCTGCTGCTCGCTGGATTCCGTCAACGACGCCCGCAGGGTCTGCGAGCATCTGGGCATTCCACATTACGTGCTCAATCTCGAGACACAGTTCGGGCACGACGTGGTGGACAATTTTGCCCAGGAGTACGCGCGGGGCCGCACGCCGATTCCCTGCGTACGGTGCAACACGTTCACCAAGTTCCGCGACCTGCTGCGAAAGGCCGACGGCATCGACGCCCAGTGGCTCGCCACGGGCCATTATGCCCGCGTCGTGGACGGGGTGCTGCATCGCGGGCGCGATGACAACAAGGACCAGACGTACTTCCTGTGGGGAATCGATCGCGCCGTTCTTTCGCGGATGATTCTGCCCGTGGGTGATTCCACCAAGGATGATATCCGCGAAGCCGCGCGACAGCTTGGGTTGGCTGTCGTTGCCGACAAGCCCGACAGCCAGGAGATCTGTTTCGTACCCGACGGCGACTACGTCAAGGTGCTCACCCGTCAGCTCGGTGCAGACGCTCCGTCGTTGAGCAATGGTCCCATCGTGACTTCGGACGGAACCGTGGTTGCCAGCCACGACGGCTTCGCTCGTTACACGATCGGACAGCGACGGGGACTACCCGGTGGTTACGCGCATCCGATGTACGTCATAGCCATCCGCCCCGAGGACAGAGCGGTGGTGATCGGACCACGCGAGGAGCTTCTCGGCCGTGGAGTCGTCGCGCGCGAAGTGAACTGGCTAGTGGATCCCCCCGCAACCGGCGCCGCCGTGGCCGTAAGGATTCGACACCGCTCGCCGCTGGCGCAGGGCGAGATCGTGCGAATGGACGGTGAAGAGATAGAGATCGCGCTCGACGAGCCGGTGCTCGCAATCGCTCCCGGGCAGTCGATGGTCATCTATGATGGTGACCGCGTGCTCGGAGGAGGTTTCATCGAATCCGCGTCGGATGCTATCAGGCCACGACGACTGCTGCCTGTCATGGCGGCTTGACCAGCCCAATCGTCACTTGCCGCGATAGATCAGAAACGGGTTGAGTGGCGTTCCTTTCCACCAATCCTTCAGATTGTCCGAGCGCGCAATGGCAAAATGAAGGTGTGGCGCAGCCGGGGACGCGTCCCCGGTAGACCCGACGAATCCCAGCAGCTCGCCCTTCTTCACCGTCAATCCCTCGGTGAGGCCCGGGCGGTAACTGTCGAGATGCGCGTACAGCAGGATGAACCGCTGCGTCGGGTCTGCAACGTAAATGGAGAGTCCGCCCGCGGCGCTGTTGTGAAGCTTGAGCACTCTGCCCGCGTCGGCCGACAGTACGCGCGTTCCCCGCGACGCCATGATGTCCAGGGCTTCGTGCCGCCGCCCTCCGCCGCCGCGCGCATCGTCAAAGCTGTCCACGAGCTTGTTTGCAGTCACACCGTCCACCGGGATCAGCAGCGAATGACCCCTGAGCTCCGCGAGATCGGCGGGCGCGAATGCGACTGTGTCCGGCTTGCCTGTGGAGTCCGCATGGCCGGCCGTATCGATCACTGTGGCCGTGTCTCCCTGCCTGGTGAGCGTGATTCTGTCCGCTCCGCGGTCCGGCTTGATCGAATAGACCAGACCGAGCAGCACCGCCCCGAAGAATGTCGCAACGATTGCCCGATCGGCGGGGTTAATACTTCAGCCCGCCTGCGTCCGCAAACTCGCGCATCATTCGCTCCTGCTCTTCGGTAAGCTTCTCTGGTGTCTCGATCCTCACCTCGACGATCAGGTCACCGCTTTTCTCCGCTTTCTGAATTCCCTGCCCTCGCACGCGGAAGCGTTTGCCCGATGCCGTCCCGGGTGGAATCTTGATCAGCACTTTCCTGGCATCGAGCGTCTTGACGCTGATCTTCGAGCCCAAAGTTGCCTGGGCAATGTTGATCGGGACGGTGGCGATGATGTCGAGCCCATCGCGCTGATAGAATTTGTCCGGCTTCACATTAAAGGTGATCAGGAGGTCGCCGGGCGGACCGTTGCTCGAGCCCTTTCCGCCCTGACCCTTGAGCCGGATCTTGGACCCGCTATCGACGCCGGCGGGAACCGTGATCAGAACTTTCTTTCGCGTTCTGACCTCGCCTGTTCCATGGCAGGTGGGACACGGCTGCGAGGGCACCTGTCCGCGTCCAAGGCACACCGGGCAAGGTCTGTTCACGGCGAATCCGCCCTGGCCAAACGACACCACTCCTCTGCCGGAGCACTCCGGACAGGTTTTCATCGTCGCGCCTGGAGCACCTCCCGATCCGTGACAAGTGCTGCATTCCTCGTTCACCTCGAGGTCGACCGGCACCTTTCCGCCCCGCGCGGCTGTGCGGAATGGAATGTCGAGTAGCGCCTCGATATTCTCTCCCCGCTGCGGGCCTGATGGCCGGCCCCCGCCACGCGCGCCACCACCAAAAATGGATCCGAACAGATCCCCCAGCCCGCCCAGGCCGCCAATGTCGAAATCCTGAAAGTTGATGTTCGGTCCGCCACCAGCTCCCGGGCGGGAGGACGACGACCGCGGTGAGGAGCCGCCAAAGCCGAACCCGTCGAAAGCGCCGAGCCGCCGCATCTCGTCGTACTGTTTCCGCTTCGCGACGTCGCCGAGCACGGTATTGGCTTCGGAGATCTCCTTGAAGCGCTCGCCCGCTTTGGGATCGCTGGCGTTGGCGTCGGGGTGATACTTCTTCGCCAGCTTGCGGTACGCCTTCTTTATCTCGTCCTGAGTGGCGGTCGACGGCACTCCCAGAACGGCGTAAAAGTCCTTGGTCTGCGCCATGAAGGGGGGCTACCTAATTCGCGCGCGTGTACTGCCTCACGACCACCCGGGCGGGCCGCAATAGCTGTCCCTTGAACGTGTAGCCCACCTGGTAGACGCGTCCCACCGTGCCGTCCTCCTCGGGCGTCTCGGCTGGCTGAGTGCTGACAGCCTCATGCCGCGCCGGATCGAACGGCTCATCGATTGGATTCACTGCTTCCAGGCCGGCAGCAGCAAAGGACTTCTCGAGCTTGCGCTCGACCATCGCGACCCCTTCGACGATTGTAGCCGGGTCGGTCACCGCAGGGTCGACGTGGGCGAAGCGGGCGATGTCGTCCATCGGCTCCAGTAGTTCCTTCACCAGGTCCGCCTTTCCGCGGCTCTCCGCCTCGAGCCGTTCGCGCATCATCCGCTTGCGGTAGTTGTCGAACTCGGCGGCGAGTCGCAGCAGCTTGTCTCGCTCGAGCGTCAGATCGCGCTGCAGCTCCGAAATATGGTCCTCGACCAGGTCGGGCTCCTGCGCGACCGCTCCTGCCGGCTCGTCGCCAAACTGCTGAGCCGGCGGCGCGTCCTCGATCAGTTCGGCGCCTTCGTCGTTCATCGTGTCGCCTTGTGCCTGCGAATCGTTCATTCGGAATCTGACCCGTTTCATCTCAGGAATTTAACCGCTTTGCAAGCGGCGCCGAAGTAAATCGAGCGCCGCCTGCGCCGCACGCTCGCGAATCTCCCCCCGGTCGCCGAAGAGTCGTACGCCCAGCGTCTCCGGCTTGCGGCCATCGTCGAGCGCAATCCAGACCGTGCCAACCGGCTTGTCGGGAGTTCCGCCCCCCGGCCCGGCGATACCGGTGATCGAGACGCTAACGTCCGTTCCCAGCCTGTTTCGCACACCCCGCGCCATCGCGACGGCAACTTCTTCGCTGACGGCGCCGTGAGAAGCGATTTCGGCCGCATCAACGCCGAGCAGGGCAACTTTTGCCGAGTTGTCGTACGCCTGCACGCCTCCGATGAACACATCGCTCGAGCCCGCAACCGCGGTGATCCGCGCGCCGAGCAATCCACCAGTGCAGCTCTCGGCAACGGCCAGCCGGATTTGCCGGGCCCGACAGAGCTCGAGAACCACCGCGGCGAGATCCGACGCACCCTCTCCGTATATATACCGGCCAACGGCTTCCCGGAGTTTCGCCATTGCCCCATCGAGCCGGGCCGCGGCCTCGCGTTCCGGAATGCCCCGGCTCGTGAGTCGTATGTCCACGCCCTCCACCCCCGGCAGAAACGCCGGCGCCAAACCGTCGATCGATCGCCCGAGGTCACCGAGAAGATCGGCGAGCGCAGATTCCGCTATCCCGGTTGTGCGCAGCGTTCTCGACGTAATCACGGCATTCTGCTCGCCGGCCGCGCCGCCTGCGCTCATCCGGGCGGCGAGCCGCGGAACGAGCTGTTCCGAAACCATTGCGCGCATCTCCCGTGGCACGCCGGGCAGCATCGCCACCCAGCGGCCGCGATCGTCTTCCAGCCAGATGCCGGGCGCGCTCCCGTGACCGTTGGGAATTATTTCCGCGCCCTCGGGAATCATTGCCTGGGTGAAATTGGATTCGGGAATCGGGCCCTTTCGCCTCATGCCGGCCCATCGGTCGCCGAGCCACTGCACAATCGCCTCGTCGCGGACCATCGCACGGCCAAACAGCGCCGCGATGGCGGGCTTCGTCAAGTCGTCGCTGGTGGGGCCAAGGCCGCCGGTGGTCACCACTCCATCGCTCCGCTCCAGCGCGTCGCTCACCGCGGACGCGATCTCCTCTGCCTTGTCGCCGACACTCGAGCGACGGACGATCTCGACGCCAGCGGCTCCCAGCGCGCGGGAGAGATAAGCGGAATTGGTATCGACCGTGAAGCCGAGCAGAAGCTCGTCACCGATCGTCACGACTTCGACCTTCACGTTGTCAGCCCACGAAAATGCGCCCATAGCGGGCGACGTAGAGCCAAAGTGAATACAGGGTGAGAAATACCGCGGCCCACATCGCCACGACACCGGCAATTCCGTTGAACCAGGCAAACGAGTGCCAGGCCGCGTTGTCCCAACCGCGGGCCCCGGCATAGGTCGCGGCGAAAAACCAGAAATATGCTGCGCCCACCCAAATCGACTGGAATCCGGTCTTCCATTTGGCGGGGCCTATCGCGGCGATGACGACACCTCTTCTGGCCGCAAGGTGACGAAAGACAGTCATCAGCAGCTCGCGTCCGATGACCACCGCGACGATCCACCATGGCAGCCCCACCTTTCCCCACGGCGTCTCGAACGGAAAGCCGTGCGCTGCACCGAGTGCAGCGCGCGTCGCCGCGAACGGATCATCATTGGGCGACATGAGGATGTACATCGGAATGAGCGTCGCGAAGAGAAGCAGCTTGTCGGCGAGCGGGTCGAGCAGTCGGCCGAGATCCGTCTCCAGATGGCGGGTGCGAGCCAGCATTCCGTCGAAATAGTCCGATATTGCCGCCACAACGTAGATGGCGAAAGCGGCCAGACGCGCGGCTGACGACGTCATGAATGGAAGCGCCGCAATCAGCGGCGCAACCATGATTCTTCCAACTGTTATCGCATTCGGAAGATTCACCGGGAGCAGCAGCTCAGGCCAGCGCCTTGAGCACCAGCTTGCTGACTGCCTTGAGTGTGTCGAAGACGCCTTCACCGCCGATGGCTACGGCCTTGAAGTACTGAGCGCGCTCGACCCATTCGCCTGTTGGAAGCTGGCTGACGAGATTCTCTCCCGCATGGTAAGGATCCGGTGACAGCCGCGCCTTGGCCGGATCGGCCGGCTCCCATCCCGGATTGAGCGCGGCCTGGAGCTCGCTCACCGGCGCAGCGTTGGGCAGATCACGCTTGTTGTACTGAATGACGAACGGCATGCTCGTGAGGTCGTAGCCGTATTCCGCCATGTTGTCGTACAGGTTCTGCATCGACTCCAGGTTCGCTTCCATTCTTTCGAGCTGCGAATCGGCGACAAAAACTATTCCATCGACATTCTTCAGGATGAGCTTGCGGCTCGCGTTGTAATAGACCTGGCCCGGAACGGTATAGAGATGAAACCGCGTGTTGAAGCCGCGGATGGTGCCGAGGTCGACGGGAAGAAAATCGAAAAAAAGCGTTCGCTCGTTTTCGGTGGCGAGAGATATGAGCTTGCCTCGCGTCTCGGGCTTCACCTTTCCGTAGATGTGCTCGAGATTGGTGGTTTTCCCGCCGAGGCCGGGCCCGTAGTAAACGATCTTGCAGTTTATCTCACGCGCCGCGTAGTTGATCATCGACATTGCCGTTCTCTCCTTACCAGTTGAACAGCTCGTCGATCTCGTCGCCGGCGCCGGCGAGGATGTTCGGCTGCGTTGTCCCGCTTGCCCGCGCTCTCGAGAAAGCCCGGTCGAGATGACCCGTGAGCTCCTCTACTGCGGGCTTCATCTTGAGCCGCACAAGGCCGATTGGCGTGCGGTTGTCGAAAAGCACCACGAGAATGAGCCGGCGGGCAATGTCGGCAACGTACATCGATTCCCGTTCCCCCTGATGGAAAAGTGTCGTGAAGTCTGTTTCGCCAATGAGCCTCGCGAGCTGATCGTTGGCGCTGAAGTCCGCTGCCGTCAGCGTTGCGAACGTCGTTGGATCGAACCCGAGGGGGTCGCCGACGGTGGTCACGAGCTGGCCGGAGCGGTCGACGAGCAGCGCCGACCGCGCCCCGGTCTCCGCCAGAAAACGTGAGATCGTGCGCGTGATGGCGTTCAGGTCATCTTCTTCGAACGACCAGCTGCTCGCTGCGGGCTGCATTGTGATTCTTCTCTAAAGCGTTTTTTCGAGTCGCCGCATGAGCGAGACACCCCGCTGCCTGAGCATCGGGCTGTTCTCCCAAGCCACGTACTCGCGAAGTAGGCGCGCAGTACTGACTGTTGGACGCCCGCGAAGATAACCGAGCGCCGCCAGTCGGCGCAGGGGATGGCGGCTGAACAGGTCACGGCGATACTGGCGCTGAACACGGTTCCAGGTCACGACGCCGCAAGCGGCCCCGGCGAGAAATCCGAGAAGGGTGAGCTGCCTCACCCGTGTGTCAGTCACATCGCCCGCCGGGCAGAAAGCGCTTGCGCAATCGTCACTCCATCAGCGTATTCGAGGTCGCCACCCACCGGGAGACCACGTGCGATCCGCGTCACCGTGAGCTGATAGGGCAGCAGCTTGCGCTGAACGTACAACGCCGTGGCTTCGCCCTCAATGCTCGGGTTGGTCGCGAGTATGACTTCGCGTACCTGGCCGCCTGCGACGCGGCTTTCCAGCTGCGGAATGGTGAGGTCATCCGGGCCGATGCCGTCCAGCGGCGACAATCTCCCGCCGAGCACGTGATACACGCCGCGGAACTCCCCCGCCCGTTCTATTGCGCCAATGTCGGAAGCTTCCTCGACGGCACAGATCAGCGTCGAGTCCCGTCTCACATCCCGGCAGATCGCGCACGTTTCCTCTTCCGTGAGGTTGAAGCATTGTGAGCATGGGCGGATTTTCTCCGTCAGCGTGGACAATGCTTCGGCGAGCCGCCGGCTTTGCTCCGCCGGCTGCCTCAGGAGATGATAGGTGAGACGCAGTGCTGTTTTTCTTCCAATGCCCGGCAGCTTTGCCAGCTCGCCGACGAGCGTGTCGATCGCTGACACTCTAGAAAGGCAGCTTGAACGGCAGGTTGAGTCCGCCTGTCAGCTTGGACATCTCGCTCTTCGCCAGTTCGGCCGATTTCTGCTGCGCATCGCGGAGCGCCACGAGAATGAGATCCTCGAGCATCTCGATGTCGCCGCCGGCGACGATGGAAGGATCGATTCGCACGCGCGTGATCTGACCCTTTCCATCCGCCTCTACGGTGACCATGCCGCCTCCGGAGGTGGCGGTCACTGTCATGCCCTGGAGCTCATCCTGAATTTTTTCCAGACGCCCCTGCATCTGCTGCGCCTGTTCTAGAATCTTCGTGAAGTCGGCCATTCTTGTGTGTGATGTGTGTGTGATGTCAGTCGAGCAGCTCGAGATCGAGCGCATTGACAGCGGCGTCGAGCACTGGATCCCGTGCGCGAAGGGCAGCGAGCCGTTCCGCGCGCACGGCTTCGGTGGTGAGGCGCGAGCGAGCGGAGTCGTTGGCCATCTGCTCATAACCTACCTTCCAGTCCGGCCCTCGCTCGGCTGAAGCCGGCGTTGCCGACGTGCTCGCTGCGGCCGGCAGCACCGGCGGAGCGGGTGGCGTCAGCGGCGGCGCAGGCGAAAAACCCGGTGTCGGTGCTGACACCGGCGGGTTCCTCCCGGGTTGCGCGGCGGGCCTCGCGGGTTCTCGCCGAACCGGCCCTGCATCGCCCATGGCGGCGCTGGCGCGTCGCGTCTCGCGCTCAACCGCCCTTCCCCTCGTTTCAGTGCGCGCTGAACCGGCCGGCGCATTCCCCCCCGAACCGCCCTCAGAGCCAAGGCCGCGCAGCACCTCTTCGATCGACATGGCGCGGTCGAACAGAGCAAACCGTACGAGGAGGATTTCCACCAGCAGCTGTTGCTGGGCGCTTCGCCGGAACTGCGGTTCCAGCTCGGCCAGTGTCGACAGCATCCGCAGGAGATCACTGGCTGAAAAACGGTCGCGATACAACTCGAGAGCCGCCCGCGCAGCCGGCGAGACGCCGTCCGGAGTGCCGCCGAGAGCCAGCGCCAGCTCGGCGCGCAGCATGTCCGACAGGCCGCTCAGGAAGACGGCGAAGTCGACTCCGGCGTCGGCCAGGCGGCGGACTGTCTCGAATGCTTCGCCGGCTCTCCGGCCGGCGATCATGTCGATGACCTGAAGGTACTCGTCCTCCGCCACCAGACCGAGTGCGATGCGCACCCGCTCGGCGCTCACCTCGCCGTCGCCGAGAGAGGTCACCTGATCGGTGAGGCTCAGTGCGTCGCGCATCGAGCCGTCCGCCGCTCGCGCGATCATCGCCAGCGCCTCCGCGTCCCATGCGATTCCTTCTTCGCTCAGCACTGCCTCGAGACGCGTGACGATGTCCGAAGTTCCAATCCGCTTGAGGTCGAACCGCTGCAGGCGGCTGAGAACGGGCGCCGCCGCCTGCGCGATCTTCTGCGGCTCGGTGGTGGCAAACACGAACACGACGCGCGGCGGCGGCTCTTCGAGAATTTTGAGCAGCGCGTTCCATGCCTCGCGGGTGAGCATGTGCGCCTCGTCCACGATGTAGACCTTGTAGCGATCCTGACCGGACGGCGCGTACATGGCGCGCTCACGCAGTTCTCTGGCGTCGTCAACGCCGCGATTGGAGGCGGCGTCGATCTCCACCACGTCGAGACTGGCGCTGCCGCTCCAGATCCGCTGACAGGAAGTGCATACTCCGCAAGGCTCGCCGTCGGGCCGCTTGTTCTCGCAGTTGAGGGCCATCGCCAGGACGCGCGCGAGAGTCGTCTTGCCGACGCCTCGTGGGCCACACAGCAGATAGCCGTGCGCCACGCGTCCACTCTCGATTGCGCCGCGAAGCGTGTTGGAGACGTGCGACTGCACGGCTACGCCGGCGAAGGTCCTGGGGCGATATTTCCGGGCTAGTGCGAGCGACATTGAGGAGGGAAGATACCCCAGGCCTGACGGAGCAACGTAAGACACCACATGCCGCTGCTACCTTCGGGGTCCTGACGGAGTTAGCGGGCTTTCGCCCTCCGGGACCTGGGGCAAACGAAATATAACGCTCAGCAAGGCCCGCTGGCAGCGAATCAGGCCAGCGGAATGACTGTCGGGGCGGTGCCACCACGCGAGTCGGCAATGCGGCCGACAAGGCGCAACAGGCCATCGAGTATGGTGAGCGGGTGCGGCGGACACCCTGGTACCCACAAATCCACCGGAATCGACGGGGGAATGCCGACGATTGTGGAACTTCCTCGAAACGGCCCTCCGCTCGCGGCACAGGCCCCAACAGCGACGACGATCCGCGGATCGGGGACGGCGGCGTAGGTTCGCTCGAGCGCATCTACCATGTTCGAGTTCACGACTCCGGTGATTACAATTCCGTCCGCATGGCGCGGAGACGCTACAAACTGCACGCCGAATCGCGCCATGTCGAAAACAACGTTGGAAAGCGCGACCATTTCCGACTCACAGCCGCTGCAGCTCCCCGTGACGACGGAGCGCAGCCGAAGCGACCTGCCAAGCATGCGGCGCATTTTCTCATCAAGCGCGCGAGCGAGCTCCACTTCGCCGGTCGCAGTCACCAAACCCTCGCGTGCGCTCGTCGCCATTCGAAAGTCCCGCGTATACGCGGTCCGGCATCCGCCGCTCTCGGACGCCTCCTCCGGCGAAAACAAACATGTCCCGAGATCGATCACTGGAAGGCCCCGCGGTCCCTTTCGGACTGCCCCCGATGGGACTTGCGCGCAGAACTCGTCCACGCGCGCGGCATTCCCCGCGCAGTCCACACTCGGACGCCCTCTGTACCGCTCGGGGAATGGCGTGTCGTCCGTGGGAAAGGGAGACGTCTGTCCACGCTGCTCGAGCCATGTTCGCAGGAACTCAAACACTCACGCCTCCGTCAGAGATCATGGCCAGCATACGAGAGGTTGAAGCTCTTGTT
>Ga0097691_1001197_pt1 | contig 19748 bp, 16 predicted proteins | sample NGESurdeep072012_8_FD_72858 | JGI IMG/M metagenome (GOLD analysis project Ga0097691, IMG submission 72858) | Arctic peat soil microbial communities from Barrow, Alaska - NGEE Surface sample 210-1 deep-072012 | ecosystem: Environmental > Terrestrial > Soil > Wetlands > Peat ... | reverse complement strand
AACATGCCTTCTAGGTTAATAATACTATGTAAAAGCATCGTCAGGATTGTCGAGCCGCTACACCAGCGCATCCATCCCAACAGCAGGCCAAATGCGAACACCTGACCGGTGACGTACCAGTCGTATTGCAAATGGGTGAGCGCCCACAGCAGCGCGGTGACAACGATCACAGGCCATGCGTCGCGCGGCGACCGCAGCCAGCCGCGAAACAGAAAACCGCGAAACAGCGTTTCCTCGCCGATCGGCGTCGCCACCACCACAGCCAGCCAGAGCCATGGCAGCCATCCGGCCGCGCTCGCCGTGCGATAAATGTCGCTCTGGAACGCGGTGACGATATTTTGACCGAGCAGCCAGCTTAATGCATTGCTCGCAATGATCACGGCTGCCACGGCGACGATGCCGAACACCACTTCACTGCGGCGCGGCAGCGTGAGGCCGAGGTAGTCGGCGGCATCGCTGCCCGCCCGCATGGCGAACAGCGCGAGTAACAAGACTTGAACCGGCGTCGACACGAAGATGACCAACATCACGGCAACGCCGTCGCCGCTGAAATCAGGCAACCGCCCGAGTCTGACACCGAACCACCAACTCAGCGCCATGAGCGCGGCCGTCTGCCCCGCCAGCAGGGCGATAACCCCAAGGCCGAGCGTGGGCAACCTTCCCCAGGAATTCATCGCGCTTGTCACTTGAGTTCGTTCACCCAGCGACCGGAACAACATGCCCGGCACGAGGCCGGGCATGCGTTGCGTGCGTTCGTGCTCCGCTTACGGAATCAGGATCGTCGATCCCGTGGTGGCGCGGCCTTCCAGGTCCTTGTGCGCCTTGGCGGCGTCCTTGAGGGCATATTTCTGGTTAACCGGAATTTTCACCGCACCCGAGCCGACTTTCTCGAACAGGTCCTTGGCGGTCGCCACCAGGTCCTCGCGCTTGGCCGCGTAGTGGTTGAGCGTCGGACGGGTGGCGAACAGCGAGCCCTTGGTCTGCAGCAGGTTGATGTTGAACGCCTCGATCGGACCGGAGGCGCTGCCGAAGCTCACGAACATGCCGAGCGGGCGAATGCAGTCGAGCGAGGCCGGGAACGTGGTCTTGCCGATGCCATCATAGACCACGTCGCACAGCTTGCCGCTGGTGATCTCCTTCACCTTCGCCACGAAGTCCTCGTCGCGATAGAGGATGGTGTGGTGGCAGCCGTTCTTCTTGGCGAGCTCGGCCTTGTCCTTGGAGCCGACGGTGCCGATCACGGTGGCGCCGAGATGGTTGGCCCATTGGCAGGCGATCAGGCCGACGCCGCCGGCGGCGGCATGGATGAGCACGATGGTGCCCTTGCCCACCTTGAAGGTGCGGTTGAGCAGATACTGCACGGTCATGCCCTTGAGCATCATGGCGGCCGCCTGCTCATAGGTGATGTTATCCGGCAGTTTCACCGCGCGCTCCGCCGGCAGCAGGCGCTCGGCCGCATAGCCGCCGAGCGGCACCACATAGGCGACGCGGTCGCCCACCTTGAGATCGGTCACGCCCGGCCCCACCGCGGTCACTTCGCCGGCGCCTTCGTTGCCGGAGACGAACGGCATGCCGACCGGCGACGGATACATGCCAATACGAAAGTAAGTGTCGATGAAATTGACGCCGCAAGCATGCTGCTTGAGTTTGACCTGGCCCTGGCCGGGCTGCGGGATTTCGATGTCCTCGAACGTGAGAACTTCGGGACCGCCGTGTTTGTGAATACGCACTGCCGCGACCATGTTTCACTCCTTGAATAGACTTGGATTGTTGTGCGGATTGGGTTCGGTGGCGATCATAGGGAGCCGGTCGCCGAACACAAGCGATCTAGCGCATGATCCCGAAAAGTGGGTACCGGTTTTCGGGCAAGATCATGCGCAAGAAAATAGTGTCATCGCGCCCCTGAGACCCGCAGGTTGGCGCCGTTGACGTAGGACGCGGCATCCGAGAGCAGGAACAGGATGGCTTCGGCCACCTCGTCGGCCTTGCCGGGCCTGCCCATCGGCAGCATGGGCGCCACCCGCTCGATCCGGCCGGGCGGCTGGATGTCGGTGTCGATCACGCCCGGCGAGACCGCATTGACCCGCATGCCTTCCTTGGCGACTTCGCGCGCCACGCCGATGACCATGGAGTCCACGCCGGCCTTCGCCGCCGCATACCACACGCATTCATTGGCGCCGCCGAGGGGTGCCGCCATCGACGACAGCATCACGACCGAGCCGCCCTTGCCGCCGTGCTTGGTCGACATGCGGCGCACGCAAGCGCGCAGGCAGAGCATGGCGCCGAAGGTGTCGATTTCGAGCACCTCGCGGATCGTCTGCGTGGAAGCTTCGTCGAGCCGGGAGGCGTCGCCGACGATGCCGGAGCTGTGCACGAATTGGGTGATCGGCCCGAGCGCGCGCGCGGCCTCGTCGAACACCCGTTCGATATCGGATTCCAGCGCCATGTCGCCCTGCAGGGATATGGCCTTGCCGCCGGATGCCTTCACCGCATCGACCACGGCGGCGGCGGCGTTGGCGTTGCTCTTGTAATTGACCGCTACGTCATAGCCGCGGCTGCCAGCAAATCGCGCCGTGGCGGCGCCGATGCCGCGGCTGCCGCCGGCGATGAGAAGCACTGGTCGTGGCATGGGCAACTCCCGTTAAAGACCGTCGATGAAATCGAGCATGTTCAGGCCGGCCGGCGCAACAAGCCGGCAATGAGGAAGTAAGCCGCGATCGCCGCCAGTGGCAGCGTGACGTAAGGACCGGGTTCGAGGTCTCGCATCACCGCCACCAGCGCCAGCGCGGCCCAAACCGCCATGAGCGCAATATTCAGCACGCGCCAATGCTGCACCCGCAGCGGATGCACGAAGCGGATCGGCACGAAGGTCAAAGCGGCCAACGTGATGACCATGCCGGCGGCGGCCCAGGGCGGCGGCTCCAGAAGATAAAGATAGAAGGCGGCAAGATTCCACACCGCAGGAAAGCCGCGAAAATAATTGTCGCGCGTCTTCATTTCACGATCGGCAAAATAGAGCGCGCCGGTGATCACCACGACGATGCCGGACGGGATTGCCAGCGCGGGCGGCAGGAACCCGCTGGCGGCGATCGCGTAGGCCGGCACGAACACATAAGTGACGAAATCGACGATGAGATCGAGTGTCTCACCCGACCAGCGCGGCAGCACCTCCGCCACCTTGAAATTGCGCGCGAGCGGACCGTCGATGGCGTCGACGATAAGCGCGAGGCCGAGGCAAATGAACATCGCCGCCCAATGCCCGCCGGTCGCCAGGATCAGCGCAAGAAAGGCCAGCGCCGCCCCGCAGGCGGTAAAGATGTGAACGACGAAGGCGCGAATGCTCGCGAAGCCCGCCACTTAACTGTTGCCCCAATCGAGCTTGACGATCTCGGCCGAGCGGCCGGCCAGATTCCAGTTGCGCCCGAAGCCGCGGAAGCGCGATTTGTCGGCGCGCGAGACGATGACGTCGGGCCCGATCCAGTATTCGCTGTTGCGGATGACGACATTCTCGTCGGCTTCCTTACCGCGCACCGGCGTAATGGCGCCGTCGACATATTTCTCGATGCGAATGATGCGGGTTTCGCCTTGCGTTTCGTAGGTGATCGGCACTTGGCGCACGCCGAGAAAGCTGCCGACCAAGATCGACAGCAGATGCGTGGTGCCGCCGACGCGGCCGGTGAAGATGCGGGTCAAGCCCTTCAGCGCGTGCACCGATGCGTTGTCGTCGACGAACAGCGCGGCGGTCCAGTTGCCGCGCGACATGATGCCCGGCAGGTCCATCATCAGGCCTACTTTGAGGCCAGACAGATCGACGTTGTCGATATGCCCGTCGTCGATGCGGATGCCGGCCCAGGTCTGGCAGCGGTCTTCGGTCGGCGGGTGATCGCCGAGCGAGAGCACGCATGGGCAGAACACCGTGCAACTGCACGACAACGCCATCTCGCCTTTCAATGTCCAGCTTTCAGTCAACGCATTACTCCCCGGCTTTCCTGTTTTCTAACTCAAATCGAGCGTACCGGCCAATGGGCCGCGATAGCCGACAACACGAAGGCTGCACCGACCGCGATCAAAACCACGCCCACTGCGTGAGTGAAGCGCCGGCCGCTGCCGATTTTTTCGATCGTCATCACCATGCCGAGTGCCGCCATCCAGATCACATTCATCACGCCCACGGCGAACATCACCAGCATCATCGCCCAGCAGCAGCCGAGGCAATAGAGCCCCTGCTTCAGGCCGAGCCGGAACACGCCGCGCGGCGTAGTCGCCCAATTGGCGAAGAAGAACGGGAACGGGTGCTGGCATTGCGTGAGGCAGGCGTGCTTAAGCGCGGAGAACTGGTAGATGCCGGCACCGATGAAAATCGCGCCCGAGAACAGACCGCTGGCCGAGGCCATGCTGGGATCGATGAGCGCGGCGCGGGTGAGCACAAACTGCGCCAAGGTCGCTGCGGCCGCGAAGCCAAACCACACCGCCGTATAACCGGCGGCGATCACGAACGGCGAGACCACGTGCTCGCCCTTGCGCGCGGCGGTGTCGGCGATTTCCGCGTAAGTGAGGACCATCGGGCCCGCGCTCGGCAGCATCATGGCGAGCGTCATGGCGCCCCACATCAGCGCCACTACCGCGACGGCACTGGCGCCCCATGCGCCTCCCGGCATGCCGAAATGCGCCAGCCCGAACACCGGCTGGCACAACAGCTCGATCGCGCGCGGCAGCAGATCGAGCGCGCCCATGCCGGGACCGAGCGCAGCCGTGGGGCTACCCATGCCGGCGACCAGCAGCGCGAGATAAAGCCAGCCGAGGCCGGCGAGCACGACCACGCACACCACCGCCAGCACTTTCGGCCGCGCGAAGGCGGCGCCCAGCCGGCTCGCGGCGGGCGACAGATGGGTCAGCCTGGGATCGGCGGCTTCGCTCATCGAATACCTTTAACTGCGTGCATAGCGCATCGGCTGAGACTGGGGTACCGGAAGCCTTAGCCGTGGTTTCCGGCGGCACCCAGCGCATGCTAGTCCGGTTAGAGCACGATCCCGAAAAGTGGGAACCGGTTTTCGGATAAGATCATGACGTAAAAACGTAGGCCAAACAGGATCAGGCGCTTTGATGTCGGACAAATATGGCAGTAGCGGCGACAAGCCGGCGGCAATCGTGGTGGGCGGCGGGCCGGCGGGCCTGACCGCCGCGATTACGCTTAGCCTGGGCGGGCTCGCCACCGTGCTGGTGGGAAACCGCTCCGAGCGGCCCGACAATCGCACCACCTTCCTGGTGGCGGGATCCGTCACCGCCTTGTCGACCCTGGGCGTGTGGGAACTCTGCGAAGCGCAGGCGGCCCCGCTCAAGGTCATGCGCATCGTCGACGATACCGGGCGGCTGTGGCGCGCACCGGAGGTGAAGTTCGAGGCGGGCGAAATCGATCTCGAGGCATTCGGCTACAATATCGAGAACCGTCATTTGGTCGCGGCGCTGGAGCAGCGCGCCCGCGCAATGCCGGCGCTGCGCATGCTCGAGGACGACGTGCTCGCGGTCGAGCCGGGCGGCGATGCAATCAATGTTGCGCTCAAGAGTGGCGCCAGCTTGCGCGCGCCACTGGTCATCGGCGCCGATGGCCGCCGCTCGCTTTGCCGCGACGCCGCCGGCATCGGCATCGACGAACGCGACTACCCGCAGGTCGCTCTCACGGTATCCTTTAAGCATTCGCGTGCGCACCGCGACACATCGACCGAATTCCATACCGCGAGTGGGCCATTCACTTTGGTGCCGCTGCCGGGATCGCGTTCGAGCCTGGTCTGGGTGCTCGATCCGATTCATGCGGACGAGATCGCGGCGCTCGACGACGCGGCCCTCGCTGCCGAGATCGAACGCGCGTCGCATTCGATCCTGGGCAAGATCGAGATCGAGCCGGGCCGCGGGCTGTTTCCACTCGGCGTCGTCACCGCCAGACGCTTCGCTGACAAGCGCATCGCGCTGGTGGGCGAAGCCGCGCATGTGATTCCGCCGATCGGCGCGCAAGGGCTCAATCTCGGCCTGCGCGACGCCGCCACCATCGGCGAACTCGCCGTCGCGGCGCATCGCGCGGGCCACGACATCGGCGGCGCGGATGTGCTTAGCGCTTACGATCAGCTACGCCGCGCCGACGTCGGCAGCCGCACGCTGGCGATCGATCTGCTCAATCGCACGCTGTTGGCGGACTTCCTGCCGGTGCAGGGCATGCGCGGGCTCGGCCTTTATGTGCTCGACCGCATCGGGCCGCTGCGCCGCGCGGTGATGCGCGAAGGCGTGGCGCCCGCAGCCGCGCAACCACGGCTGATGCGCGGCGAGGCGCTTTAGTTCGCGCTCGCTCGTCAGTGGAACAATAATGGCGGCAGCGTACCGGTTTTCACCATCCACATCACGCTGGTGAGCGTCACCACCGACACCAGCGTGCCGATCAGCACCGCGCTCGATGCCTGTTCGACCCAGCTGTCGTATTGTCGCGAGAACACGAACACGTTGAGCGCCGGCGGCAGCGCCGCCATCAGCACCGCGGTATAGACCCAGTACTGCTCGAACGGCCCGAACAGCGACAGCAGCAGGAACATCAGCACGGGGTGAAGAATGAGCTTCACCGCCGTGAGGAATGGCACCTCCCACGGCATTTTCTTCAGCGGGCGCAGCGCTACCGTCACTCCAAGCGTGAACAGCGCGCAAGGCGCCGCCGCGTTCTGCAGGAACTGCAGCAGCCGATCGAGCGCGACCGGCGGCTGAAAATGTACCGCCGCCGAGGCGACGCCGACTGCGGTCGCGATCACCAGCGGATGGGTGACGATGCGCTTGACCACGTCGACGGCGGTGGCGGCGATACTCATCTGTTGCGGTTTGGCCAGCGCCATCAGGAACGGCACCAGCGTGAACAGCAGCAGCGTGTCGAAGCAGAAGATCAGGCCACTGGCACCGCCGCCTGCGGCCCGAGCGTCGCCAACGCCAGGCCCGGCCCCATGTAGCCGATATTGCCGTAGCCGCCGGCCAGCCCGGCGGTGGTCGACTCTGCGATATTTCCCCGCCGGATGGCCATGCCGATGGCGAACGACACCGCAAAGGCCCAGAACGTGGCCAACGTCGTGGCAAAGATGAAATCGACCTGGGCGAGCTGCTCAAGCGGGGTCTGGGCGAGGATGCGGTAGAACAGCGCCGGCAGCGCCACATAGACGATGAAGAAATTCATCCAGGCCAGCGCGGTGTCAGGGATCTGCTTGAGCTTGCCGCAGGCAAAACCGATGAAGATGAGCCCGAAAAACGGCAGTGCGAGATTGAGGACGTCGATCATGCCGAGGGGCTCCGGCCGGCGCCAAAATCGCCCATTTTTGACCTACTTGGCGCGGCCTTTGCATTCCTCTAGCGCATGATCCCGAAAAGTGGGAACCGGTTTTCGGAAAAGATCATGCGCCAAGCAATAATGTTAGGCTGGTAGGTGACTTAAACTGAATAACAGGCTTTAAGACCGGCCTCTTGGAAGGACCTAACCCGTGAAGCTCCCGCGCCAATTCTTTCAACCGCTGGCCATCGGCGCACCGCAGCCCCTGCGCGAGCTGCCGGTGCGGCTGGAGCGCATGATCCATTTCGTGCCGCCGCACTTAGAGAAGCTGCGCGCCAAGGTTCCCGAGCTCGTCCGCCAGGTCGACGTGGTGCTGGGCAATCTGGAGGACGCGATCCCGGTCGAGGCCAAGCAAGCCGCACGCGCAGGCTTCATCGCGATGGCGAAAGCCGTCGAGTTCGGATCGACCGGACTGTGGACGCGGATCAACGCGCTCAATTCGCCCTGGGCGCTCGACGATGTGACCGAGATTGTCGGCAGCGTCGGCGGCAAGCTCGACGTCATCATGCTCCCTAAGGTCGACGGCCCCTGGGACATCCACTATCTCGATCAACTGCTGGCGCAACTCGAAGCGCGGCACAAACTCAACAAGCCGATCCTGATCCACGCCATTCTGGAGACCGCGCAGGGCGTCAACAATGTGGAGGCGATCGCGCGTGCCTCCCCGCGCATGCACGGCATGAGCTTAGGCCCCGCCGATCTTGCCGCTTCCCGCGCCATGAAGACCACGCGCGTCGGCGGCGGCCATCCCGACTACAAGGTGCTGGCGGATGCACCGCAAGTCGGCTCTAGCCGACTTACGCAACCAAACAAACCGATCTCGGGTAAACCCGAGATCGGTGGCGATGCACCGCGTGCAGCCTTCCAGCAGGACCTGTGGCACTACACGATCGCGAAGATGGTCGATGCCTGCGCCGCCGCCGGCATCAAGCCGTTCTATGGCCCGTTCGGCGATTTCTCCGATGCCGCCGCCTGCGAGGCGCAATTTCGCAATGCGTTCCTCATGGGCTGCCTCGGCGCCTGGTCGCTGCACCCGTCCCAGATCGCGATCGCCAAGACCGTGTTCTCGCTCGACCCGGCGGAGGTCGCCTTCGCCAAGAAGATCGTCGCCGCCATGCCGGACGGCGCCGGCGCGGTCATGATCGACGGCCAGATGCAGGACGACGCCACATGGAAACAGGCCAAGGTGCTGCTCGACCTCGCCAAGCTGGTCGCCGCCAAGGACCCGGATATGGGGGCGCGTTATGGCCTCTAGCCGCCGCCCTGGCGAATGGCGCATTGATGTCTTATCTGATCAACCCATGAACAAAATGCGCACCGCCAAATACACGATCGGCCAAGTGGTCAAACACCGCCTGTTTTCGTTTCGTGGCGTGATCTTCGATATCGATCCGGTGTTCAACAACACCGAGGAGTGGTGGCAGGCGATTCCGGCCGAGCTGCGCCCGCACAAAGATCAGCCGTTCTATCATTTGTTCGCGGAAAACGCGGAGACCGAATACGTCGCTTATGTCTCCGAACAGAACCTGCTTCCCGATACGTCCGGCGCGCCGATCCGCCACCCGGAGGTCGCCGAAGTGTTTGAGCGCGACGACAGCGGCAGCTATCGGCAGCGCCACACCCAGTTGAACTGATCGCAGCCCGATACGCGACCTACGCCAGAATCGAAAAGGCGCGGCCGAAGCCGCGCCTTTTGTATTCGTCAGACGGCTATCGCCGAATTATTTCTTCTGCGCCGGTGCCGCAGCCGGCGCCGGTGTCTGCGCCGGGGCCTGGGCGGACGGCTGCTGGCCTTCCAGCTTCTTGCGCGCCTCTTCGGCTTTCTTCTGCAGCTCTTCCTGCAATTTGCGCTGCTGATCCTCGAACGCCTTCGGATCGGTCGCCGGACCGTCATAAGCCTTGGCGAAATCGGCAAGCGGCAGCGGCAGGCTGATCGCCGTGCCCTGCATGTTGATCGCCTGCACCGTGAGCATCTGCCCCTTCTTCATGCTGGCGATCATGTCGTCGGTCACCGGATAGTCGGCCATGCAGCCGACGGGGAAGCAGATCCGGTATGGCGATTGCGCCGGCGGGCCTTGGTCGATGAGGAGGCGGGTGCCGTGCTGCAATTGCATGCCGAGCGGAACGGTGACGCGCAGCATCTTCGCCTCGCCTTCCGGCTCGAACAACTGCACGACCGCGACCGGCATGCCGTTTTCCAGGCGCCCGTCCTTGGTGATGACGCATACCTGCTTGTTGTTGGTGTCCGGACCCTTGCCGCAAACCTTCATCCAGGGCGAATACATGAGCTGCGGCTGATCGGCGCCGGCCTGTTGCTGCGCCGGCGGCTGCTCCGCGGGCTTCGCCGCCGGCGCCTGTTTCGGCGCCGCCGGCTTGGTTGCCGGCTTTGTTGGCGGCTGCTGGGCCAGCGCGGACGGCGCCACGAACAATACCGCCGCCGCCATCAGGCCGGCAGCGGCCATAGTGGCGGTCAGCGCCCGAGCCACCGGCCAGGCCGATGCAATCCGATGATCCATTGCAATTATTCCTTTGTTCTTACCGCTGGCGGCCCACGGCCGGCCCAAAACGGTCGCCCTCTAGGATCGGCTCTCTCCGCATGAAATACGGCGGGAGCGTGACACCTCAAGCCTGCCTGATAGCCGATATTGCTCCAGCAATAAAGCCACGAATGCGCCGAAAATACGGGGCCCGCTTAGCCTCGTCCCCTGTGATAAATTCACGCAAAACCGGAAACGAGTCGCATTCGCCCCTCGCTCGCGCCCATTTTCGCTTCCCCCCAGGTGACGCCATTGCAGGCGTCGCGGCGCACCCTGTTGCTTGGCGCGCTCGGGACGCTGCTGGCGGCGACGGGGTTCGGCCGCCGGCCGGCGCGCGCCGGCGCCGCGCCGCACGCCATCGCCATGCACGGCGAGCCAGCTTGGGGCGCGGATTTCCAATTTCCGAGCTACGCCAATCCGGCGGCGCGCAAAGGCGGCCAGCTGGTGCAAGGCGTGCTCGGCACCTTCGACAGCCTCAATCCATTCATCGTCAAAGGGCTGCCCGCCGCCAATATCCGCGGCTATGTGGTCGAGAGCCTGCTCGCGCGCGGCTATGATGAACCGTTCACGCTCTATGGATTGCTCGCCGACGGCGTGGCGTCCGATGCCGCGCGCACATTCGTCACCTTCACGATCAATCCGGCGGCGCGCTTCTCCGACGGCAAGCCGGTGACGCCCGACGACGTGATTTTTTCCTGGGAGCTACTGCGCGACAAAGGCCGGCCGAACTACCGCACCTATTATACCAAGGTCGCCAAGGCGGAAGCGACCGACACACGCAGCGTGCGCTTCGAGCTTGCCGGCGCCGACGATCGCGAATTGCCGCTTATTATCGGCCTGATGCCGGTGCTGGCGAAGCACGCGATCAATCCCGATACGTTCGAGGATACGACATTCGAACCCACGCTCGGCAGCGGTCCTTATATTGTGAGCGCCGTGAAGCCGGGCGAGAGCGTCACCTTCAAGCGCGATCCGAACTACTGGGGGCGCGCGCTGCCGATCAATCGCGGCTTGTGGAATTTCGATCAAATCCGCTTCGACTATTACCGCGACGGCAACACGCACTTCGAAGCCTTCAAGAAAGGTCTCTACGACGTGCGCGCGGAGACCGATCCCGGCCGCTGGCAGACGGCTTACGATTTCCCGGCGCTGCGCGAAGGCCGCGTGGTCAAGGAGGAGTTCCCCTACGGCTTGCCCAAGGGCATGCAGGGCCTGGTGTTCAACACGCGCCGGCCGATATTCGCCGATGTGCGCGTGCGCGAGGCGATCCTGCAGCTGTTCGACTTCGAATGGATCAACCACACTTATTTCTTCAATCTCTATCGCCGCACCGCCAGCTATTTCGACGGCTGCGATCTTTCGGCGCATGGCGTGCCGGCGAATGCGCGCGAGCGGGAATTGCTGGCGCCGTTTGCGGGCGTCGTGCGCGCCGACATCATGGACGGCACCTGGACCCCGCCGGTCACCGACGGCTCGGGCGGCGACCGCGCCGGCCTGCGCCGCGCCTTCACGCTGTTTGCCGCGGCCGGCTACGAACTCAAGGGCACCGAACTGGTCCACCGCGCCAGCGGGAGACCGTTCGCGTTCGAGATCCTCACCACCACCCGCGACCAGGAGCGGCTCGCGCTTGCTTTCGTGCGCAATCTCAAACGCGCCGGCATCGACGCGCGCGTGCGCAGCATCGATGCCACGCAGTTCGAGCGCCGCCGCATCGCCTTCGATTTCGACATGATGGACTATCGCTGGGAGCAGTCGCTGTCGCCCGGCAACGAGCAGAGCTTCTACTGGGGCTCGGAGGCGGCCACCCAAGAGGGCAGCCGCAATTACATGGGCGTCAAATCGCCAGCGGTCGACGCCATGATCGCGGCCATGCTCAGCGCCACCAGCCGCGAGGATTTTGTCGCCGCCACGCGCGCGCTCGACCGCGTGCTGCTGTCCGGGTTCTACGTCGTGCCGCTCTATTTCCCGCCCACGCAGTGGGTGGTGCGCTGGGCGAGAATCGAGCATCCCTCGCGCACCTCGCTGTTCGGCTATTTGCCGGAGACGTGGTGGCACGGGGACGCCAAATGATCCTGGGCGGCAAAAATCGCGAATTGGAACGCGAGGCGGGCGGCAACCGCACCACGCTCGACGACCTGTTCCGCCGCGCCGGCGTGCGCCGCCCCGACGCATGCGCGCTGATCGATCCGCCCAACCGCGCAAGCTTCACCGACGGCGCGCCGCGCCGGTTCAGCTACGCCGAAGCCGACCGCCTGATATCGGCGCTGGCCGCGCGGCTGCGCCGCCTCGGGCTGCAGACCGACACGGTGGTGGCGATGCAACTGCCCAATACCGTGGAGAGCGTGATCGCGCTGCTCGGCGTGCTGCGCGCCGGCATGATCGCGGTGCCGCTGCCGCTGCTCTGGCGCAAGCAGGACATGGTTGCCGCGCTTCGTCACACCGGCGCCAAGGCGATCGTCACATCGTCGCGGATCGGATCGCTCGCCCATGCCGACATCGCGATGCAGGTGGCGGCGGAGCTGTTCCCGATCCGTTATGTGTGCGGCTTCGGGCGCGATCTGCCCGACGGCGTCGCGCCGCTCGACGATCTGTTCGCGCCCGACCATGCGGACTTCGTGCAGCCGTCGGCGCGGCCCGGGAATGCCGCCGCTCATGTCGCGGTCGTCAGCTTCGACGTTGCCGGCGATGGACTTATTCCCGTGGCGCGCAATCACCTGGAGCTGATCGCCGGCGGGTTGGCAGTTTTCCTGGAAGGCGGCATCGCGCAGGATGCGACAATCCTGTCGGCAATCCCGCTCGGCTCATTTGCCGGTGTTGCGCTGACTTTGCTGCCGTGGCTGCTCAGCGGCGGCACGCTCGCACTGCATCACGCCTTCGATCCGGTTACGTTTTCCGCGCAATGCCGCGCGCAAGACGGCGGCACAGTCGTGCTGCCGGGCCCCGCGCTCGCACCGCTCGCGCAAGCGGGTTGTCTCGGCCAAAAATCGAAAACTGTTTTCGCGCTGTGGCGCTCGCCCGAGCGGCTGGGATCGAGCGCGCCCTGGGGTGACGCGGCGGCGCTGGTGGACATCGCAAGCTTCGGCGAGGTCGGCCTCCTCGCTTCGCGGCGTGCGACTAACGGCATGCCATCGCCAATTCCCTGCGGCAGCATCGGCGCGCCGCACGGCTCTGCCGGTGCGTTCACGGTGGCCGAAACGACGCGCACGGTTGCCGGCACGCTGGCGCTGCGCGGACCCATGGTGCCGGCGCACGCCTTTCCGCCCGGTGCCGAACGCGGCCGCGAGCCGCATCTTAGCGTGGACGCGGCGGGCTTTACCGATACCGGATTCCGTTGCCGCCTCGACCGTGACAGCAACACGCTTGCCTCACCGGTCCGCCCGGCGGCATCACGACCATCGGCGGCTATCGCTTCCGGCAAAACGCGGTCGATTGGCTGGTGGCGAACGCCGACTTGGACGCCACCATCGTCGCCCTGCCCGACGCCCATCTCGGTCAACGCCTGGCCGGCAGCGCGCCGGACCGGGACGCGACGATTGCGGAATTGCAGTCCCGCGGCGTCAATCCGCTGATTGCCGGAGCGTTTCGCCCGCGCAAGGCGGCTAGCGCATGATCCCGAAAAGTGGGAACCGGTTTTCGGACAAGATCATGCGCAAACAAAAATGCCGCGTAATCTGTCATTGTCGTTGACGGGGCGTTAACAGCCCACCGTTAAGGTCGCGCAGTTTTGTAAACCTGCGTGCGCCCTCATGTCGCTTCATGGTCCGATGATCGTGGTCGCCGAAACTCCGGCGACCGACCTCGTTGCAGCGCTGAGCGCGGCCGGTGCCTTCCCGATCATCGAGGCCAAATGGGCCGATGCGCCGACCGCCTTCGTCGCGGTCAAGCCGTCCGCCGTGGTCATCGCTGAGCCGGGCCCGCCGCGCAGCGAATCCTCTTCGCGCATGCTCTGCCTGCAGATCGCGACGGTGAACGGCCCGATCGTGCCGACCATCGCGTTCACGCATGGCAACATGGACGCCGCCATTCCGATCGCGTTGCCGGCCGACGCTTCATTGCCGGTCGAGCGGCTGATCGCGCGCCTGCAATCGGCCATGCGCGTGCGCGCCCTGCACGCGACCGTGCTGCGCCGCATCGAGCTGTTCGCCTCGCATGGCGGCAAGCTGCCGGAGCTTCCGGTCGGCGATGCGCTGGAAGACGCCACCGTGCTGATCGCCGGCCGCGGGCCACTTTATCCTGCACTCAGCGTCGCCATGGGCGAGCGCGTCAAAATGATCGGCGCACTCAGTGTCGAGACCGCCGCCAAGTATCTCAATTCGCGCGACATCGACGGCATCGTGGTCGGTGATGGTTTTTCCCCGCGCATGGTCGAGGTCTTCCTCACCGTGCTCGCGCAGGACACCCGCTTCCGCGACATTCCGGTCGCGGTGATCGGCGAGGCGCCGGCCGAATTCGCCGAGGCCCTGCCCAATATCGACCACGTCGACGGAGATCCCGCGCGTCTGGTCGCGCGCATGGTGCCGCTGGTGCGCATGCACGCCTTCGAGGCGCGGCTCAAACGCATGCTCAAGTCGCTCGATGCCGACGGCATGTTCGACCCGGAGACTGGTCTGCTCACGCGCGACTCGTTCTGGCGCGATCTCACTAAGGCGGTAGCGGAAGCGTCCGACCGCAGCCAGGCCCTGTCGGTCGCGCGCTATTCGTTCGACGGTCCGCTCGACTCGCGCGCCGGCATCGACGGCGCACGGCTGGTGACGCGGCTGATCCGCAACATCGATTTTGCCTGCCGCGACGAAGACGGCTCGATCCTGATCGCCTTCGCGCAGACCGACCTGCGCAGCGCGCATGTGGTGGCCCGCCGCATCGCCGGCGCGCTCAAGAACACCATGCTCACGCCGCACAGCGCCCACGACAAGATCACCGCCAATGTGACGCTGGCGACGCTGACGAACGGCGACACGCTCGATAGCCTGATGCTGCGCGTGACCGGCGGCCAGATGGTTGCCGCCGAGTGATCGGATGTCTAGGTTAGCTCCAATAGGAGCCAGCCATGCCGAACCATCAGCCTGTCCGCATCGACGTCGTTTCCGACGTGGTCTGCCCGTGGTGCTTCATCGGCAAGCACCGGCTGGAACAGGCGCTCGCGCTTAAACCCGACATTGCGGTCGAGGTGCGCTGGCGCCCCTATTTCCTCAATGACTGGATTCCGCGCGAGGGCATTTCGCGCGAGGAGTACCTCACCACCAAGTTCGGCTCGCCCGAGCGCTACAAGGGCATCGCCCAGCGTGTGGTGCAGGCTGCCGCGGCGGAAGGTCTCACCTACGCCATGGACAAGATCAGCCGCCAGCCCAACACGCTCGACTGCCACCGGCTGATCCGCTGGGCGGAAGGCATCGGCAAGGCGGCCGAGATGAAGCAGAGGCTGATGGATCTCTATTTCACGGAAGGCGCCGATCTCACCAACCACGCCGTGCTGGTGCAGGCGGCCGGCGACGTCGTGCTCGATCCTGAGGATGTGCGCGCGGCGCTGGCGAGCGACCAGGACGTCGCGCAGATCGAGCAAGAGGCGCTGTCCGCCAAGGAAGCCGGCATTGAGGGCGTGCCCTGCTTTATATTCGGCGGAAAGTTCGCGGTGTCGGGCGCGCAGGCGCCGGAAGATCTTGCCGAAGCGATCGAGCGCTTGGCACAGGCCGAACCTGACGCCGCCGAATAACCCGAGCATGATCCCAAAAAGTGGGAACCGGTTTTCGGAAAGGATCATGCTCAAGCAAAGCTAGGCCCATCAGCGATGCAGATCACCGCCGCCGTGGTGCGCGAACGCTCGGGCGCCTTCCAGATCGAACGGCTCGATCTGTGCGATCCGCGCGCTGACGAATTGCTGGTCGAGGTTGTCGCCTGCGGCATGTGCGCAACCGATCTGCACGGCCGCGATGGCTACTATTCCACGCCCTATCCGGCGGTGTTCGGCCACGAAGGCGCTGGCATCGTGCGCGCCGTCGGCAACGCGGTCACTAAATTCAAGCCCGGTGACCATGTGGTGATGTCGTATCCCTGGTGCGGGACGTGTCCGAACTGCCGAACCGATCGGCAAAGCTACTGCCTGCATTCTTTTGATCTCAAGATGAGCGGCAGGCGCGCCGACGGCTCGACGCTGCATGCCAAGGACCGCGCGCCGGTCTACAGCGCGTTTTTCCAGCAGTCATCGTTCGGCAACTACGCAATCGCCAACGAACTCTTCGCGGTGAAGGTGCGCAATGACGCGCCGCTCGAAATTCTCGGGCCATTGGCCTGCGGCGGACAGACCGGCACCGGCGCAGTGCTTAACGTCATGAAGCCAAAACCGGGCGACAGCTTCGCGGTGTTCGGCATCGGCGCGGTTGGACTATCGGGCCTGATGGCGGCGAAAATCGCCGGCTGCGATCCGATCATTGCCGTGGATGTGCACGAGCATCGCTTGGCGCTCGCGCGCGAATTCGGCGCCACCCACACCATCAATCACAGCGGTCGCACGGATGTGGTGGCCGAGATCCGCAAGCTCACCGGCCTTGGCCTGCGCTTCTCGCTGGAGACCTCGGCGCTTCCCTCCGTGTTCCGGGAAGCCGTCGAAGCGTTGATGCCGGCCGGAACCTGCGTGCTGCTCGGCAGCGCGCGCGCCGGCACCGAGGTGTCGTTCGAAACGCCGTTCCTGCAGAACGGCCGCACCGTGCGCGGCGTGATCCAGGGCGACAGCGTGCCGCAGCAGTTCATTCCGCAGCTGGTCGATCACATCGTGGCCGGCCGCTTCCCGCTCGAGCGCATGATGACGTTCTACGATCTCGCCGACATTAACCGCGCGGCGGCGGAATCGAGCGCGGGCCAGACCATCAAGCCGGTGCTGAGAATGCCGCATTAGGTCGCGTCACGCCGCCTTGGCCGGCGCCGCGATGCTCGCCAACTTGCGCAGGATGGCGGCGGTGCCTTTCAGGCGATCTTCCGGCCGCTCCCAATCGTCAAAAAACACCACTTTCTGATCGGGCCGGATGCGCACCGCGCTGCCCTGCTTTTGAATGTAAGAAATCAGGCCTTCCGGATTGGCGAAGATGTTGTCGCGGAACGCTAGCACCACGCCCTTCGGCCCGGCCTCGATTTTTTCCACATTGCTGCGCCGGCACAGCGCCTTGATCGCCACAATCTGCAACAGATGCTCGACTTCCCCGGGCAGCGGCCCGAAGCGATCCACCATTTCAGCCGCGAAGGACTCGATGTCGCGCTCGTCCTCGATCTCGGCCAGCCGCCGGTACAGCGCGAGCCGCACCGACAGGTCGGCGACATACTCTTCCGGGATGAGCACCGGCGTGCCGATGGTGATCTGCGGCGACCAGCGGTCGGCGACTGGCGCGGTGATGCCGGCCTTCAAGCTCATCACTGCTTCTTCCAGCATCTGCTGGTAAAGCTCGAAGCCGACCTCCTTGATGTGGCCGGACTGCTCGTCGCCGAGCAGATTGCCGGCGCCGCGGATGTCGAGATCGTGCGAGGCGATCTGGAATCCGGCACCGAGCGTGTCGAGCGATTGCAGCACTTTCAGCCGCCGCTCGGCCTGCGGCGTTATCTTTTGCTGCGCCGGCAGCGTGAACAGCGCATAGGCGCGCAGCTTCGAGCGCCCGACCCGCCCGCGCAACTGATAGAGCTGCGACAGGCCGAACAAATCGGCGCGGTGCACGATCAACGTATTGGCGGTCGGAATATCGAGGCCGGACTCGATGATAGTCGTGGACAGCAGCACGTCGTATTTGCCGTCGTAGAAGGCCGACATGATGTCGTCGAGCACGGTCGGCGGCATCTGTCCATGCGCGACCGCGACCCGCACTTCCGGCACGTTCTTGTCGAGGAAATCCTTGGCGCCCGCCAGATCTTCGATGCGCGGGCACACATAGAACGCCTGGCCGCCGCGGTATTTTTCGCGCAGCATCGCCTCGCGCACCACCAGCGGATCGAACGGCGACACGAAGGTGCGCACCGCCAGACGGTCGACCGGCGGCGAAGCGATGATCGAGAGGTCGCGCACGCCGCTGAGCGCGAGCTGCAAGGTGCGCGGGATCGGCGTCGCGGTCAGCGTCAGCACATGCACTTCGGCGCGTAGCGTCTTGAGCTTCTCTTTGTGCGCGACGCCGAAATGCTGCTCCTCATCCACCACCACCAGCCCCAAGTCCTTGAACTTGATGCCCTTGCCGAGCAGCGCGTGGGTGCCGATGACGATGTCAACACTGCCGTCGGCAAGCCCGGCCTTGACCGCATTGAGTTGCGCCGTCGGTACCAGCCGCGAGGCCTGCGCCACGTTCACCGGAAAGCCGCGGAAACGCTCGCTGAAGGTCTTGAAGTGCTGGCGCGCCAGCAGCGTGGTCGGCACCACAATGGCGACCTGCTTGCCGTTAATGGCGGCGTTGAAGGCCGCGCGCAGCGCAACTTCGGTCTTGCCGAAGCCGACATCGCCGCAAATCAGACGGTCCATCGGGCGGCCGGAGGAGAGATCCTTGACGGTCGCCTCGATGGCGGCGAGCTGGTCGTCGGTCTCCTCGTAAGGAAAGCCGGCGCAGAACTCGTCATAGGCACCAGGCCCGACGGTCAGCCGCGGCGCTTCGCGCAATTGCCGTTCGGCCGCGATCTTGATTAACTCGCCCGCGATCTCGCGGATGCGGCTCTTCATGCGCGCCTTGCGCGCCTGCCAGTTGCCGCCACCGAGCCGGTCCAACTCGACATTGGCCTGCTCGGATCCGTAGCGCGACAACAGGTCGACGTTTTCCACCGGCAGGAACAGCTTGGCGCCCTCGGCGTAATGAATCTCCAGGCAATCGTGCGGCGCGCCAGCCGCCTCGATCGCCTGCAGGCCGATGAAGCGGCCGATGCCGTGATCGACGTGCACCACCAGATCGCCGGACGCCAGGCTGGTCGCCTCGGCGATGAAATTGTCCGCGCGCCGCATGGCGCGGCGCGGGCGCACCAGCCGATCGCCCAGAATATCCTGCTCGCTGACGATGGCTACTTCGTCGGTCTCGAACCCGGATTCGATGCCGAGCACGACAAGCGCCACCGTGTGCTTGGGCAAAGTGAGCGCCTGCGGCCATGACCCCACGGGGGTAAGATTATGCAGTCTGTGGTCGGCGAGCACGTGGCTCATGCGCTCGCGCGCGCCCTCGCTCCAAAGCGCGATCGCCACCCGCTTGCCCGAAGCTTGCAGCGACAGCACGTGCTTGCTTAACGCCTCGAACACGTTGGCGCCGGGTTCGGCGCGCTCAGTGGTGAAGTTGTGGCTGGCGCGCGCGCCGACATCGATCACATTGGCCGCGTCCGGCACCGCGAATTGCGTCAGCCGCGCCAGCGCCGAGGTGTCGAGCCGCTGCTTCCATTCGACTTCCGTGAGGTAGAGGCGCCCCGGCGGCAATGGCTTGTAGGGCGGCGTCACGCCGTCGGCGAGCGCAGCTTTGCGCGCATCGTAATAGTCGGAAACTTGCGTGAGACGCTCATGGCCTGCGTCTTCCGCCAGCGGCTCGATCGCCAGCGTCGTGCCCGGAAGATAATCGAACAGGGTTTCGAGCTTGCTGTGGAACAGCGGCAGCCAGTGCTCCATGCCGGGATGGCGGCGGCCCTCGCTCACCGCTGCATACAGCAGATCGTCCGGCGCGGTGGCGCCAAACTCGGCGACATAGCCGGTGCGGAAGCGGCGAATGGTCTCGGTAATGAGCTGGAATTCCGCCACCGGAACCAGATCGAGCCCGCCCAACTGGGTTTCGCTGCGTTGCGTCTGCGGATCGAAGGTGCGGATCGTCTCCAGCGCGTCGCCGAAGAAATCGAACCGCACTGGCATATCCATGCCGGGCGGAAACAGA
>Ga0097691_1001196_pt1 | contig 19755 bp, 24 predicted proteins | sample NGESurdeep072012_8_FD_72858 | JGI IMG/M metagenome (GOLD analysis project Ga0097691, IMG submission 72858) | Arctic peat soil microbial communities from Barrow, Alaska - NGEE Surface sample 210-1 deep-072012 | ecosystem: Environmental > Terrestrial > Soil > Wetlands > Peat ... | reverse complement strand
CACGCACCAAAGAAACACTCGACCAGGCTATCACCGAGGCTCTGCCATGCATCACTCCCGGCAATGCCCAAGCCTGGTTCAGACTAGCTCTCAACGGTCTACAGTAAAACAGAAAATGCTCTAATGCCAATTTATGGCAGAATATTGGCTTACTGCAATACGTTCATGCCACAATCGACATTCGGTATTCGGAGGGAGGCATGCGCCCTGTTTGGAAGAAGGTTCTCGACGAAGACCAGGAACTCTGGCTTGGGATTCCCACTTGGGACCGAAAGAACGTTGAAGGCTTTCTCTCAGTGAAATACGCTTACCGAAAGAATGGACGGGTTCCCCGGAGCGCCCCAGAGGTCCCTGAGGACGTCGCCGTCGAGATGGTCCTCATGCTGGGAGAAAACGGGCGGTTGAGCCAGCAACAGCTAGACAAACTTGATCAAATGGTCAAGCGGCTACGCCCGCCAGCTTGAACGGTCTTGCCCTGAATTCTTTTGTGCTCAAATACCTACCGCAGCCAGCCGCTAGGCAAGCCCTTATATGGTGGGCGAAAAAGCACGTACAGTAATGAGTCTTGCTTTCTGAGATTCGGCTTATAACGCAGATTACCGGCGACCAGTGGCGGGTTTTCGCACTCGCGACGCCAATTTATCCAGTACTGCGGCGAAGGCGCGACGTTCAGCGGAGGAGCACAATGCCATCATGGCCCGGTAGAGTCCAGCGACGCCGGTGCCTGGTTCCTTGGTCGTCTCGTCAAAGTCTTTCGCTCGGCGGCGGCATTCTTCGGCAGCTTTACTGAGAACTTGCACGGCCCCTGACGTCCTTCTTTCAAAAGCCGCCAGTGAGACAATACGCACGATCGACTCTCGTTCCGACGGCGGGTTCAAGCGGGACTCTCGCAAGAGAAGATTCAATCCGACTGTCTTGGCCTGCCGGCCACGCCACGTCAATCGAAACACGACTTTGTTTCGTGCCTCCGCTTTCCCTTTCTCCACGAATCCCAGATTCTGCAGACGCAGTAGCGATGGGCGGGATGCGCCGACTGAAATTCCCGCCTGCTCCCGCATGGCATACGCCGTCGCCACGCCTGAGTCAATTAGAGCGAGCAGGAATACGTCGAGGCTGGAGAGTAGCTGGTTTTCATTGTTCATCGCGGGCGTAGCCACGATACATGGTGGATCAGCCGATCAGCAATGGGCAAAAAGCCCGTCGCCGCTTGAGGGACCTCCCAAGTTCCCGAGGCACCGGTCTTGGTCGCGGTCAGGCTGCCCACTCTCGGATAGTCACTGAACTTGGCTGTTGGCCATCTCCGGCCTCACCGAGAGCCTAACCAGGGTCCGCCTTGTGAGAGCGTTCAGATGAGTATCGTTAAGCGCTATCAGCCTTTTGGACCACGCCAACGGTGGCCATAACGCAATCTCTGACTGTACCTGCTTTTGCCAGGACAGGTTCTTGCCTTCAGGCCACCGGGATGATGTAAACCTCGCAAGTGGCCTCCTAGGTCAGGCAAAGAAGTTCAGACATCAAGCGGACGATGTGGAGCCTGTCAATCGCGTTTTCGGCTGCGTTCAAGCAAGCTCTATCTGATACCACGGTGCAAAGTCGCAGTGAAGTCGGCGGGCTTCCAGCAATCGGTCGGTCCCTCGTAGTGCCCACCGGAATTACTGGCGTACGGTCCTGGAATAATGCCGGCTGCTTCAGCTCATTAAAGAGGCTCTGGAAGTAGATGGACCGCACGCTGCCGCATACCCGACAGTCATTCGACCGCTCCCCGTACCTCGGTTCGAGGAGTTCGTGGACGTCGCAATAATGACAGAGCGCAGCCTTTTCAGTCTGTAGCTTTCCTGTACATTCAACAACTTGCAGGTCTCGGACGGCTGCGTAAGTCCTTCAAAGTACGTGCAAGTCGGGTCTATTGTGGGTTGCATTATGGGTTGCGCGTCGAGTGGGCGAGTCGGACTGCCAAGGAGTTTCTCTGACAGACTCGAGCCGGCGGCGACCTCTACCGTGTCAATTTTGAGACGGTATGACTAACCGGCTGATTCGCAAGGCTTTCCGGATTTAGCGCGTCACCCAAATTGGCCAATTTGGTCGAGTTTTGGTGAAGAGTTTGTGGCCAACCCTGGCGGCGTGGCGCTTCCGTTCAAGACCGTATCACACGCTTAACAGCGAGGGCGACTGTGTTGCCGTGAAGGTGGCGCGGCGTGTGGGCGGCTTCGAGAACTGGTCACTCACCAGTCTGGAGCAGAGGCTCGCCCGATGAATCGTTTCGGTGATGTTTTGGGCTTGGGTCCTGGATGCGTGATGGCGGTTCAATCTCGTGTGAGACTATATTGCTGGCGGTTTTCCAGAAAAATCTGGCCCTCTATGAGGCATTAGATGAAGTTCGATTTGCCCGATCTCAGCGCCTTACAGAATGAGAGCGACGTTGAACAAAAACTGATCTACCCGCTTCTCGTGACCGATGAGCCATTCGGTTTTGGTATTGCCCCAAACGAGATCCTTACCAAGCGAAACATAAGGCGTCTTCCAATTGGCAAAGGAGACGATCGGAAGTCATATTTTCCAGATTACTTGGTTCTAATCAGCGGCATACCCCTGGTCGTAATCGAGGCAAAGGGGCCAGACGAGGACTTGGGTGAAGCTTTCCGAGAAGCGCGACTTTATGCCGCCGAAGTGAACGCAATCTTTCGCCCAGGTATCAATCCGCTCACTAAGGTTGTTGCGACCAATGGTGTGACGCTTCTTGCGGGAACATGGGATCATGAGAAACCGCAAATCACCATGGCATATGCGGAGTTTAGCGCCTCGTCCGAAAGGATGGCCGAACTGCACGGTCTGATCGGTAGGGCAACCCTGCAACGAGACTATGCGCGGGTTAACGCTTCGATCAGACCGTCTAGGTTGTGGAAGCCACGTCGCATGATCGGAGGCGTGGCGATACAACAAGAAGAGGTTGGCCACAACACCTTCGGTGCGACGATTTCTGCGGAGTTTGCCCACATTTTCAATCCCTCCACGTTAGATGACCGGGTTCGGATTGCCCGAGAGGGTTACATACCGTCCAAGAGGCGCGAACGCTATGTAGATCCTATCGATAAAGTCATTCGTGCCTCGCGGCCGCCTTCCGAAACGAACTCACGCCCGTTCGATGACACATCTAATCCTCGTGAATTTTTCCAGGCGTTTAAGGAACCAAAGCAGCTTGAGCATCAAGTTTTGCTGATCGTTGGTAGTGTCGGCGTCGGCAAAACAACATTTATCGATCACCTGCAGTATGCGGCTCTTCCCCAAGACTTGATCGACACGACGATTTGGATCAGGGTCAACATGAATAACGCACCAGCGAGTGCGAATGAGATTTACAACTGGTTGAGAACACAGATTATCTTCGGCTGCCGATCGGCCTATCCCGAAATCGATTTCGACGAACTCGAAACCATCAAGGCTGTTTTTTCGGTCGAGGTCCGCAAGTTTAAGAAGGGCATTGGTTCGCTTTACGGCGAGGACCAAAAACTGTACAACGAAAAGCTTGCCGAGCGTCTCAGTGAGCTCTCTAACGATTTGCACCAAAAGACTGTCGCCTATACGCGTTATTGTTCAACGGAGCGTGGCAAACTCCTTGTCATCGTGGTGGATAACTGCGACAAGCGAACTCTCGATCAACAGTTACTCATGTTCGAGGCAGCGCAGTGGACACAGAAGGAGTTCCGCGCGCTCGTAATCCTCCCACTTAGGGAAGAGACTTACGACAATCACCGCGATAAGCCGCCACTAGACACCGCACTCAAAGACCTCGTTTTCCGCATTGAGCCGCCGATGTTCCATCATGTGCTTGTGTCGCGTGTACAAATCGCTCTTAACGAACTCAAGCAGACCGGCGACAAGACATTCCGGTACGAATTGCCGAACGGATTTCACGTTGAATATCCACAGTCCGACAAGGCGTTCTACCTCACAGCTATCGTTCGAGCGATCTTCGAGCACGACCGCCAGATACGCCGGATTATTCTTGGCCTATCGGGACGCAACATACGTCGCGCATTGGAGATTTTCCTAGAGTTCTGTACCAGTGGCCACATTACCGAAGACTTTATCTTTCGGATCAGGCAGGCCGAAGGCCAATATCTGCTGCCTCTGCACCTTGTTGAGCGGGTCTTAATCCGCATGAACCGGCGTTTCTACGATACCGACCGTTCCTACGTCAAGAATCTTCTAGCCATCGACAACAAAGACTCTCATCCAAATCACTTTAGTCGGCTGATGATTCTTCGGTGGTTGTTTGGCAAGTTCTCACTGCAGGGTAGCGCGGGTATGAAGGGGTACTTTCCCATCCGAGCAATGATCGATGAGCTGTCCTTGTATGGTCTGGAACCGCCGATAATACGGCGCGATATCGAATATCTCACAAAAGCCCAGTGCGTCGTCACCGAAGACTTTCGCGATGAAGACCTGACGGACGACGATCTGATAAGGCTCGCACCAGCCGGATTTGTTCATCTGGACCTTCTGACCAGTGTGACTTACCTCGCTGCCATTGCTGAGGACACTTGGTTTTTTGATGAAGCCCCGGCTCGCCGAATCGCAGATCGTATTCAGAATCTTCAAAACCAATATCAGGCGGACATTGCGGTCACGAATGCCAGAGACGCTGTGTCGTTCTTCTTGGAGCAGCGAACGAAGGCGATTGCGTCAATCGACGCCATCATGGACAAAGGTGATTTTGGCATTCTGAAGTGGTCCACTTCGGCGGTTTGTTTTGGCCCACCCCCGGCATAGCAAACTTCTACTCTGGATTTGAGCGTGAGCTTGGGTCGGGAGGCGGGAGTTGGACTGGAGAGCCAAGGTGGAGCTATACGAGCAGATACGGCTGGAGTATGAGTTTGGGGTGGGCACGATCCAAGGTGTGTCGCGAAAGCTGCAGGTGCACCGGCGGTTGGTGCGGGAGGCGATCCGCAGCGCGGTCCCGGCGCGGCGGAAGAAGACGGAGCGTCCGCATGTGAAGATGGCTCCGGCAGCAGAGTTCATCGATGCGATATTGGAATCGGATCGCAGGGCTCCGCGTAAGCAGCGCCACACGGCAAAGCGGATCTGGGAACGGATTCGACAAGAGGTAGCCGGGTGCAGTCCTGCGGAGCGCACGGTGCGGCAGTATGTGGCACGGCGCAAAGCGGCGCTGGGGTTAACTCGGCGCGAGACCTTTGTGCCGCAGAGCTACGACTGGGGCGTCGAAGCCCAGGTCGATTGGTATGAAGCCTACGCCGACCTGGATGGCGAGCGGACCAAGCTGCAGGTATTCTCGATGCGTTCGATGGCCAGCGGAGCGGCCTATCATCGGGCATACCTGAGGGCGACGCAGCAGGCGTTTCTGGAAGCCCACGAGTTGGCGTTCCATTACTTTGGCGGGGTATTCAGTCGGCTGCGCTACGACAACCTGTCGAGCGCGGTAAAGAAGATACTGCGGGGCCAGGAGCGCGAACTAACGGCTCGCTTCATCGCCTTCCGTTCGCACTGGCAGTATCAGACTGATTTCTGCACGCCGGGCGAAGGCCACGAGAAGGGCGGGGTGGAAGGTGAAGTGGGCTACTTCCGCCGCAACCACTGGGTTCCGGTACCAGGGGCCAGGGATCTTGCAGAACTGAACGCGAAGCTGCTGGCCGATTGCCGTCATGATGAGAGCCGTGTCCTGTCAGGCCGCGTGGAGAATGTTGGTACGCTGCTGCTGGCCGAGAAGCAGCACCTGCGGGGCCTTCCAGCGGAAGACTTTGAGTTAGCGGAAGTCAGTTTCCCGCTTGTCAACCAGGCGGGATGTGCCAAGGTGCGAACCAACTTCTACTCGGTGCCGATGCAAGCCGGTTCGGTGGTCGAGGCCCGGGCTTACTCCAGTGTGGTTGAGTTCCGGCAGGACGGGGTGCGAGTGGCGCAGCACCAGCGTAGCTATGAGCGGGCACAGCAGATCCTGGATCTCGAACACTATCTGGAAGTGCTGGAACGCAAGCCCGGTGCATTGCGTGGATCGAAACCGCTGGCGCAGTGGCGGGTGCAAGGGCGCTGGCCGGAGAGCTATGACCAGCTATGGGAGTTAATGAACCAGCGGCATGGACGCCAGGAGGGGACGCGATCGATGATCGCGCTGATTCGCATGGGTCGCGAGTTCAGCTACGCCAAGCTGGAAGCCTCGGTGACACAAGCGATGCAGTTGGGCTGTACGGATGTAGCTGCGATTCGTCATCTGCTCATGAGCGACGAACTGCAACACGCGGTGGTAACCAGGATCGAGATCGGCGCACTGGCCGCCTACGAACGTCCCCTGCCGACGATGGCCGAGTATAACCAGTTACTTTCTGAGCCGAAGCTCGAGGTGCAGGCATGAGTTTGCAATCGGCAAGCGTCGCTCAGCACTGCCAGACTCTGCGACTGGCCGCCATCGGCAGTCAGTTCTTATCGTTGGCCGAAGAAGCCAGACAACAGAACCACTCGCATCTTTATTATCTGGAAGCTCTCCTCCAGGCCGAAGTCGAGGACCGGCAACGGCGCTCGATCGAACTGCGGATCAAAGATGCGCACCTGCCCCGGATCAAGACGCTGGAGGAGTTCGACTTCGCACAGTCGCCAAACATCCCGGCCTCGCGCATTCGAGCCTTGGCCGAAGGGGGCTATCTGGAACGCTCCGAACCCGTGCTTCTGGTCGGCGAACCGGGGACTGGAAAAACGCATCTGGCGACGGGCCTGGCCATTGCCGCCTGTCGCCAGCGGAAGCGGGTGCGCTTCACTACCGCTGCCGCCCTGGTCAACCAACTGGTCGAAGCCCAACGCGAACAGAGCCTCAGCCGCATGCTGGCACGGTGGGCGCGGGTGGAACTGATCGTGATCGATGAACTGGGCTATGTCCCACTGGCCGAGGTGGCCGCCGAGCTGCTCTTCCAAGTCATCGCCGAGCGGGCGGAGAAAGCGGCCATTATCGTGACCACCAACCTGCCCTTCTCGGAATGGCCGCAGGTGTTTACCAATGCCCGGCTGTGCAAAGCAGTGCTGGATCGACTCACCGATCAAGCGCACATCATCGAAACAGGTTCGGAGTCGTACCGCTTTCGCAGAACCTTGCGGAAGAAACGCAAAGAATGATCCCTGGAGGACTCGACACTCCGTTCTGCTTCCGCTTCGCCCTCCGGGCTACGCTCCAGCAGAACGGAACTCTAGCCTCCTAACCTTCAACGTCCATGGGTGGGCCAGATTAAACCGCCGAAGTGGGCCAAACCAACTTGCCAAACGCACAAAGGCGCCTACGAGCAGCTTTCTGACATTTCCGCTCTTCCGGACGCCATTAGTGCTCTGGAACGCTCGCTGACAACGCCGTCTTGGGCTGCTGCGTACGCTCGTTTTCCGGCGAAAAGCAACGTGACTGGTACGGTTGTCAATGTAAAAGACTTCGGCGTGTTCGTTGAGCTGGAGCCGGGAATCTCGGGTCTAATCCCGGCTCAACGCCTTCCTGTTGGTTTCAAGAAGTTGGAGCAATTCTCATATGGCGAGCGTGTGATCGTCGAGATTCAGTCTGTCAATGCGATCAAGAAGAGGATTGATATGTCCTATGTGGGCCTCGCGCCACAAGAGAACCTGAGCGAAATCGAACAGATTACCTTGGAAACACTACCGTCTGGCGGAGAGTAGCGCTGGTGCTAATCAGGTTTCCGGTTTCTATAAACCTCCAGCTTGGCTCGCGCTGACGGGCGATTCGTTAAGAAGCGCTTTTGGCATGTTCCCTGGCGATCCTTTAGGGTCTTCGCGCCACTCCGGAAACTCGACATCTTTGCCGTCTCGTGCGGGAAGACGCTCCCGGAGATAGTAGTCGGAGAACAGCGCACGGTTATTGAAGTACGGTTCAGACCAGTGAGCTAGATCATATGCGTATCGGAGCTTGTCGAACTGTCCGAACGGGTCTGTCTCTGTCCAGGTGAAGCGTCGTAGCACGCGAAGGTGAATAGCCGTAGGACGGCGGCGGTCGACGCTGAAGCGGCGTTGCACGAGCGTCGGCTGGGCTGTGTTGATTGCGGTCGGTCCCTTCGGCTCGCTCAACTCCCGATCAAGCAGAACGAATTCAAGGAACTCGTAGTCGGACGTCAGGACTAGCAGGAACTGGCCGGCGCGGTTGCGGAATGCCCGTGCGAGCGCTTTAATCTCGGCAACGGTGACACTCGTAAGTTCGAAAAGGTACACCTGCAGCAACTTCTGGCGATCGGCAATAAGCTCGATGCGCTTGATTGGACGCGCAGCAGCTTCTGGAATAGCGAGATTCGCCACCGTCTGGTTCGTCCTCGCCGATGTGTCATAGCCGAGCTTGGCAAAGAACGCGGCGACCGCGTCAGGGCTGCTGATCGACTGAATGTCTTGTGGCGAAAGTTCGACGTCAAATGACTGCATCTGCAGGCCTTCCGAAGTCCCGTTCTAGCAAGTATGAGTCGTAAAGGTTTATATACCATCTCGTGGGGCACCACGGAAGGAATGTATCGGATGGATGGAGTGCTCGACCTGCACGGCATCGAGATAGTTGCTGACGAATTGCTCAGGTCTTACCTGCCCTCTCTCTCAATCGTTCTCGGACCAACACCGAACTCACACAAGAGCAATATTGTAGGTGAACATGTTGCCAGCGTCGGCCACTCAAAGGCGCACTTTTTCCCTAACGCCGCGTGGTGTGGTGTGTTTTGGCCGCGTCGCAACATCACTTCGGCGCGAGGCTCGGATCAGCCCCACTTGGGCCCGAGGTCTGATCATGACAGCGAAAGTGTACTCGAATTGGTTTGCGATGGAGATTGACAAGAAAGGCTCGGCAGTAGTCGTTGTTCAACGTGTGAACGAATATCTAGAGTTGTTGGATTGCAAGGCGGCATCCGAACCGCTGCCGAGCGAGCGGGCAGAGGCCCAGGCCGTTCGGAAAAATCTTGAGGCTTTTAACGTCGGGCAGCACATAAGTTGTCGTAAACCCGTAGCATCGGAGGCGCCGCTAAGAAACGCACCGTCGACGACCAAGGAGTATTTCTCAATTCCAGAGCTCGCGGAACGGTGGCGATGCTCTCGGGGAACGGTGTACAACCGATTGCGTGCAAATGGAACCGAGATTGTGGATTTTGCTTCGCGGGGTAAGAGAAACAAGAAGCTAGTTCGCGCTAGCACCGTCTTCCGGCTCGAGGAGAAGCGGACTCGACCGTTGCGTTAAGGCAGCTCTAGTTTGTTCGGCCGCGCGGAGTTTGTGAGAGATCTGGCGAGATAATGCAGGCATGAGACTGGTCGGTGTGCTGTTTGTTCTCTCAGTGGCGTCGCTGGCGCAGGACGCCACTGTGGTCTTCTATGTGCCTGGCATCGGTTCACGGGGAATGCCCGGGCCCGGCTCGCAGGGAAGAATTCCCCTTTACGTGGATAACAAGCCCGTGTGAGGCGAAGGCCTGAAAACCACCCGCCGGTCTTGCAGTTGGTCTTTGCCCGCTGGCGAGCACCTATTCGAAGCCGGTCCTGAGAAACACCCGCAAGGAGGTCGCGCTGTGATTGAGGCGGGGAAGACCTACTGCTTTCGGGCTGGTCTCGACGACACCCACCTGATGTGTTGTTGGTATACGCTCTGGCCAGTGCCCGAGGTGGAGGCCAGATGGGCATTACAGAGCCCCAAACCGCGGCCATAGTCCGCTAATGGTACCTTTCCGATTCCCCACGGGCCTGATTCGATGCTGTATCTAGGACTGTGGCGCATGTGTGGCCCGAATCCTGCCAAAACTGACATCAATGCCAATACTGACGATCAGAAGTTCTTGCAGGAGCGTAAGTTATTGAATTTACGGTAAGCGAAATCCAACCACTACTTGGATTTTGCCGATTCCTAACGCGAGATATTCCTGGGTGTTGCCACTAGGAGTATTGTCTCTGTGACGCAGACGTGACAGCCTGCTGAGCCGACAACAGTGCGGTGGTGCTCGAAAGGCATACGATTCGAGACAGCTTAAACAGCGATTTTCGGGGCCATAAAACGGTTGACGCACATGTATCCGAAATGGGATACTTGGTTCCGTGACAGGGCAGTGGCCCGGTTAGTCTGGATTGTCGTCTACGCCAGTGTAATCGGTACAGCTTTTTGCATGGAAAGTTCTGCCGCTATCGATAAGCATGGGACTCCTCCACATACATCGTCTGACAAAGTGGCTAACTCCAAAAGTATCGACGTACTCAAGCTTAAAGTACAGCATAAGGAAGGAATCTCCTTTCATGAGCGCCATATAATCGTCGTGCGACAGTTTCAGGGGATTCACGGTATTTCCTTGGATTACTTGCAGGGTAGACGCCACGTTTTCTGTGGGTTCGTTTGGCGATTATGCACTTGACAACACCAACTGTTAGGGCTACTATTAGCACATGGCAAGCCCAAAAACACCACACGAAACCGGACGCGATCTAACGCTGTTGAGCGTGACAGCGCGTTTCGCTACGGAAGAAACGGCAATCCGATACTTTGAGCAAGTGCGCTGGCCAGATGGCCGTTACTGCCCGCATTGCGGCAATGCAGACGAGAAGCGGATTTATCCGTTGACGGCGAACAAGGCAAAGAAGATCCGTCTCGGCTTGTATAAGTGCGCCGAGTGCCGTGATACCTTTACCGTGCGCGTCGGAACCGTCATGGAGGATTCGCACGTTCCTCTGCACAAATGGCTGATCGGTTTTTATATGATGTGTGCCAGCAAAACGCAAGTGTCGGCGCTCCAGTTGCAGCGGCAGCTTGAGATCGGTTCCTACAGCACGGCATTGTTCCTCTGCCATCGCATCCGGTTTGCTCTGATGGATATGTTTCCCGCTGATAAACTCGACGGCACAATTGAAGCCGACGAGACGTATATCGGTGGCCGAGTGCATGGCAAGGGACGCGCTTACAAGAAGAACAAGACGCCAGTGGTATCGCTCGTGGAGCGCGGCGGTCGGGTACGCTCACGGGTAGTTGACACGGTGACTGGCAAGGCCATCACCCGCCTGCTCAGGGAAAACGTGGCCGACACAGCGTGCTTGAACACAGACGAATCTCTCGTTTACGAGGCAGTGGGAAAGAGCTTTGCCGCGCATGATACTGTCAATCACGCAGACGACGAATACGCACGTTTTGACAAAAAGACAGGCAGATTGGCGACGACCAACGCCGTAGAGGGGTTCTTCGGCAACAGCAAACGAAGCATTGACGGAACCCATCACAATATCAGCCGCAAGCACACGGAGCTTTACCTTGCGGAACTAGATCACAAGTACAACACCCGCAAGCTGACGGATGGTGAGCGCACCGTCCTCGGAATTAAGCGGATGGAAGGCAAGCGCCTTATGCTGCGCGAGCCGAAAACGGTAAGCGGAGTCTAGTATGCGCCGACTCGCCAGAGATACCGAAGTTGATGCTTACATTTTCATCAAGGATAATCTACGATCCTTGGGGTGGGACACCCGCAATCCTGAGCGGTCTGAGGGAGGCCAGGTCTATACGCAAAATGAATGTCTTGCCAATCCTGAAATCCACAAACTGCTTGGTTTAGAAAAACCAGAAAACATCGTCAGGGTTAACGACGAGGTATTGTGGGTAATTGAGGCGAAGCGATCTCACGCTGAATTGGAAAAAGCTGTTAATGAAGCCGAGGAATACGCCGACAAGTTAAGCCTGGGACGCTTTTTCCAAACCAAATTCGTTTCGGGCGTCGCCGGTAATTCGCTGGATTCGTTTTTGATACGAACTCTTTACCGTAGCAATGGGCATTATCGTCCGGTAAAGATGAATGGCGTAGAGACATCCGGCCTACTCTCTCCCGACTTTTGCCGGATGATTCTGGATGCGAACAAGCCAGAAATTAACGATCCACCAATAGATGAAAAGTTGTTTCTTGACCGGGCAACCGTCATAAATGAAACCCTACATTTAGGTGCGGTCAATCCTCACTTGCGGGCGAGCGTTATGGCTGCGCTGCTGCTATCCATGCTGACCGACACTGGGCCAAATATTCAGGAAAGACGGTTGGATGTTCTAATCAGCGACATAAATGCTCGCGTCGTAAGTGTGTTGCGAGCGCAAGGCAAGGCTGAATTTGCACCTTACATGAACATTCCGTTACCGGCTACCAAAGATAATCACATCAAATTCCGCAAGGCATTGGTAGACACAGTACAGGAATTGCGAAACCTTAATATCCGATCCGCGATGAATTCTGGTGCGGATTGGTTGGGAGCCTTTTATGAAGTATTCTTGAAATACGCCAATTGGGCGCAGGACTTGGGGATCGTGTTGACTCCACGGCACGCGACAAAGTACGTGGCCGACGTAATGGACGTTCAAGTAAACGACCTTGTCTTTGACCCAACATGCGGCACTGGTGGGTTCTTAGTTGCAGCATTTGATGACGTGAAGCAAAAGGCCACCCCGAAACAGCTAGCGCAGTTCAAAAAGAACTCTGTCTACGGCGTCGAACAAGATTCCGGCGTCGCGGCCCTGGCTGTTGTAAACATGATTTTCCGGGGCGATGGCAAGAATAACATCATAGAGGGCAACTGTTTCGCTAAATTTCTCGACAGAACAACGGTAAACGGGGCAGTCTCCGCCGAATACGTGTCCGAGCCATCTCACAATCCTCCAATCACTAAGGTAATGATGAACCCGCCATTCGCGCTGAAGCGGGATAGTGAGAAAGAGTTTAAGTTTGTTGATCAAGCCTTAGCTCAAATGCAGGACGGAGGCTTATTATTCGCGGTGCTTCCTTACCCCGCTATGGTGAAGCGCGGCGGTTACTTTAATTGGCGAAAAAATCTTCTGCTTCCGCACAACAGGTTGCTTGCTGTAATTACGCTCCCCGGCGATCTATTTTATCCCGTGGGTGTCACGACCGTAGGAATCTTCGTAAAGAAAGGAATTCCGCATCGTAAGGAGGACCGTGTTTTATGGGTTCGTGCGCTGACAGATGGGTTGGTAAAGAGCAAAGGAAAACGACTACCTAATCCACGGGCGTCGAATGACTTGGAGAGGGCCAGGAGCCTATTGCAGGCGTTCATTCACAACCAAAGCCATCCAGTTCCAAATAGACATCAGTTTATGAAAGCCGCGCCCATTGATTTCGGTGATGATAAGTTGGAGTTGGTTCCAGAAGTATATCTAGATCAGGCCGAATCGAGCATGAGCAAGATTGTGGGCAGGGTTGAGGAAAGTGTAAGGGATGCATTTTCATACCTCATCAAGATCAATAGGGCTACGCTCCGAGCCGATTTGCTTCCCACAGAAAGAAGCGCAGCGTTGGGTGCGCCGACGTGGAAGGGGTTTAACGTAACGGACTTCTTTCAGTTGAAACGCGGCAATTTTCATTCAATTGCGGCTCTGGCGGAGGGTAACTATCCAACAATTTCAAGGGTGAGCACCGACAACGGGTTAATCGGGTTTTATGAAAGACCAGAAAAGGCGGTTGAGTGGAAGCCCGGAACAATTTCAGTTTCCACGGTGACGGGTGACGCCTTCATCCAGTCAGTACCGTTCATCGCTACCGATAACGTGGTGTTGCTGGTTCCTAGAAAGGAATACAGTCGATTACGATTGACCACGCTGGTTTTCATCACGGTGATGATTAACGAAGTGAAGTGGCGATATTCATACGGCAGGCAATGCTACAAGACTAAATTCGCCACCACCAACATTATGTTGCCAGTAAAGGGGGACTCGCTTGACGAGGACTTCATGCAAAAGGCTGTTGAGAACGCTTCTTATTGGAAGCTAGTAAGAGAGGCATTTGTTAACGCCACACCCCAAAACGATGAAATTGCCGTGCGAGAAACGGATGAAGACCAACGCGACATTGAGATAGCTAAGGAAAGACTTAAGCAAATTAGAGTTGACCCGAAGCTGCTTATATCGGGCAAGGAACTGGACGAGAAGCTAACTGAGTTGCTGGCCTGAAGGGCGTATGTCCAGATACTGCGGATTTGCCTATGATCCCCGGTCGCTGGACTACCTTAAGACGGTTCCGAAGAAGATTCGCAAGCAGATTGTCGCCAAAGTCCAAAGGCTTGCGAATGACCCGTATCCGCCAACAGCCAAGCTGCTACAGGGGATGCAGGACGGCGAAGAACGGGTTTACAGGATACGCTCAGGTGATTACCGAATTTTGTACGTTGTGCGTGGAGTCATAGTTATCATTCTCGACATCGACCACAGGAAGGACGTGTACAGGTGATGGAGAAGACCAAGGCTGATCTGCGAATGCCAGCCGATGAATTTGATCGGCTCATGCGTCGTGCGCTTCAGACGCCGCCTCCGGCCAAGCAACCGAAGTCGGGAAAAGTCAGAAAAAGGGCAGCTAGTAAGCTAAAGAGAGGGTAGTGTAATGGCCCGAAAATCAGTGAAGAGCTTGACGATAAATCAAAACGTGAGATGTCAACGGATCATTCCCGTGGAGGGTTCGGCCAAGACAATCGCAGACCTTCACACTGTTGGGTTCACCCTGACGAAAGACGAGGCGATCCATCTTGCGCGGGTCTTGCTTGCGGCAACCCAGGAATGGGACACCATTGACGTTACAGGATTCAGGCTACAGCAACGCGCAGACGGGACATATCCAGTTACCGTGACCAGCGTTTTGAAGACCAAGTAATTCTTGGTGTTGTCAAGTGCATAATCGCCGTTCGTTTGGGAACATGGCACCCATCGTCCAAAGATTAGCTGCCTCCGAATCCAAGAACAACGGCCGCCCATCGTTCGGAACTACCCGCAAGATCGACGCGCAGAAGATATTTCTAGCTGGCGTTTTTCCGGTATTTACAAAACTCACCTTCGCAGAGAGTTCTTGGCCTTCAACGATGGGTATGTCTTTAAAATCAGGCGAGCTTCCATACACCCACGCACGCTGCTCTGCCCGCATCGCGATCTTCGTTGTTATCGCAGAATCGCGCATAGAATTCCACTGGAAGAAAGCGGCAATGCAGTAGAGGCATGTGGCGCCAAACGCCCCCCAAAGTGGCCTTCGATTGCGTTCGTGTTCAAGTTGCTCTTGGGTGGTATCAGCTTTTGGGCGTTCGCAAAGATTAGCTACAAGGGCTTTGAGATCATGGATATGGGCAAGAATGCGCTTGGCGTCGTGCTGCTCATTCTCAGCTTTCCCCTTATGGTGCTCTGGTTCCTTATGTGGTTCGGCCATATGTTGCTATGATCGCAGGCGTTGGGATATGCATATGAAAGCAGAATACAAAGAAGGCCCGGAAGCAAGAGAAAACTTCGAGAGGTTGACGAAAGCTGTTTTTCAGGCTCCCAAAAAGGAACCGAAGAAACAGCCCACGAAGAAAGTGGCTAAACGCCGCAAGCTGTCCGGCAGCGACAAGGGCTAGAACGTTTCCGTTTGCCCCGTCCCTGCCGTCTCGTGGTGGAGCGAGTCAACTCCCTTGCCCGTCAGTTGGGCATAGGTCAGGCGGCGGCCAGCGACCTGAGCCATAGCAAGGGCGAAGCGGTCGGAATCGTTTAGCGGGTTGCCTTTGGTAGCACGATTGTTGAAACGAAACACCTGCTCGTCGAGGTAACGATCAAGATGGAATGGCTCGACAGATACGTAAGTCCCGCGCAGATTGCGCTTGAACAGGCTCCAGAAATTTTCCAGCCCGTTCGTGTGGACTTGTCCGTTGACGTACCGCTCTGCATGGTTGACGCACTCATGCACGAAGCGGTTGTGCAGCAGATCGTATCCAATGGCGCTGTCTGTATAGACTTTGGAGCCATAGCGTACCTGCTTCAAGATTTCGCCCTGCAAAGTCTCACGCTTCACGTTGGGAATGACCTTGCAGCGAATCTGGCGAAGGTCACGGTCAAGGATGCCTTGCACGGCGGTCTTGCCGAGGTACACATCACCGCGCCGTTCTTCACCCCGAATCTGTTGCAGTTTCAGCTTGTGGCTTTTGTGCATGTTGACGGCTTTACCGCCGATATAGGTTTCGTCGGCTTCAACCGCTCCGCCGTCTGGGTCACCCAACTTGAACCACGATTTGTTCTTCATGGCTTCACGAATTCGATGGAGCATGAACCATGCCGAGTTCTGTCGAATGCCGAGCGATTTGCCGAGTTCATAGCTGCTGATTCCGTTCTTGCAGTTCGCCAGCAGCCAGAGGCCAATCATCCACTTGTCCAACCCAAGCGGCGAATCTTCCATGATGGTTCCGACTTTGACGGTGAACTGCTTTTTGCAGACGTAGCAGAACCACAGGCGGCGAGTCTTGATGAACGAGTGCTTAGTCTGTCCGCATCGTGGGCAAGTAACGTTTCCGCCTGGCCAGCGGAACATAACAGCAGCATCGAAAGCCTGCTGAGGATTGGAGAAGTAGGTTATAGCACCCTGCAAAGTCTTGAGGCGTTCCATGTCTAGAATAGTACACTTAGAACACATGTGTGTCAAGCGTTTTGTTACCATTTTCGGCTGCTTGTTTTCAGCAGCTTACACCCGACGCAGCGGTCGGCCTTTCGTAACGGCAAACTGGGTTTCATTGGCGAATTGGTTGTCTCAAAAGGGGTTGCGCATCCCCATCGCTACCGCACCCCTTTTGGGACTCTTTGCCCGCGATTGACAATTCGTCTCGGGCCTCCTAGCTTGCTCTGTGGTGTCGGAGGAGGGTTCGTTTATCGTGTGCAAAGTCACCTGGGGATGCTCGGCATTATTGGCCAGCATCGTTCTCATCAATCTTTCTGCAGCCGGCGCACTCGCGCAAACCGCCTCACCCTCCCTTGGTCTCTTTCAAGATCATGCTGATCTCGGCGCCATACTGCACGCTGGCTCCGCGCAATACGACGCCGCGCATCGCAGCTACGCTCTCACCGGCGGCGGTGAAAACATGTGGTTCGCGGCCGATGCCTTCCAGTTTGCATGGAAGCAGGTCTCCGGGGACATTTCGTTGGCCGCGGATATTTCATTTCCAGAAAAGGGAGGCAACCCGCATCGCAAGGCCGTGCTCATGATCCGGCAGAGCCTGGACGCCGACTCGCCTTACGCCGATGCGGCTTTGCACGGGGAAGGCCTTACCTCGCTGCAGTTTCGCGATGCCAAAGGCGGAGCTACCCACGAGATTCAGTCCAACATCTCCGCGCCCAGCCGTCTTCGCATTGAGAAGCGCGGCGATTTTATCTATATGTTCCTCGCGTCTGCTGCGGGTGAACCGCTGCGACCCTCCGGCGCGTCGATTAAACTTCCGTTACGGGGATCGTTTTACATCGGCATTGGTGTTTGCTCTCACGATAAGAACGCCGTCGAGAAGGCAATCTTCTCTGACGTCGAGATCGCGACCCCGACCGCCAGCGCCGCACCGCCTGTTCTTTACAGCACAATCGAGACGGTGACCATTTCCTCCACGGATCGCCGCGTCGTCTATGTCGCTCCTACACACTTCGAGGCGCCTAACTGGAGCCGTGATGGCACGTACTTCCTCTTTAATAGTGAGGGCCACATCCTGCGGCTGCCCGTCGATGGCGGTACTCCTACGACCATCGATACCTCCGCCGCCAACCGCTGCAACAACGACCACGGAATCTCGCCCGACGCCCAGTGGCTGGCGATCAGTGACTCTTCACAACCCGACAGCCAGTCGAGCATTTACGTCGTGCCCATCGGAGGCGGCACGCCTCGTCGTGTCACCCAGAACTCACCGTCTTATTGGCATGGCTGGTCGCCCGACGGCAAGACTCTTGCCTACTGTGCCCAGCGCAACGGCGAATTCGATATCTACACCATCCCGGTGAACGGAGGCGAAGAGACTCGCCTCACAACTGCCAAGGGCCTCGACGATGGTCCTGAATACTCGCCCGACGGCCAGTACATTTACTTCAACTCGGAGCGCACGGGCCGCATGCAGATCTGGCGCATGCACCCCGACGGCAGCGCCCAGGAACAGCTCACTTTTGACGATTTCAACAACTGGTTTCCTCACATCTCGCCGGATGGCAAGTCGATGGTCTACCTCTCCTACGAGATGGACGTCACCGGCCATCCGCCCAACAAAGACGTGCAGTTGCGGCTCATGACTCTGAGCGATGGCCGGATCCACGTTCTCGCCAAGCTGTTCGGTGGACAGGGCACAATCAACGTCCCTTCCTGGTCACCCGATAGCCTCAAGGTCGCCTTCGTCAGCTATCAATTGCTTTCGTCCGAAGAAGTGTCAGCAAAATGACAGGTAACCACATTTTCAACAAAGAAGCCACGGCCTGCGCTGCGAGCTTTCGTGCGCACAGAGGACTATGGAAACGCTTCCTCGTTTTGATCTGAACGGACAAGTTGCCCTTGTTACCGGTGCGGCCCGCGGGCTAGGGCACGCTATCTCGTTAGCCCTGGCTGCGGCGGGCGCAGACGTGGCGATTGGCCTCCGCAACGCGAACGCCGACGGCGGTCTGTCCGCGGAGATTCGAGGATTGGGTCGACGCGCCCTGCCTCTTCAGATGGACGTGATGTATCTCGACCAGATTACTCATGCTGTTGACGACACCGTCCGGCACTTCGGGCGCCTGGATATTCTCGTCAACAACGCTGGTGTCGCTCCGGGCAATCTCGCCGAGAACATGCGGGAGGAAGATTTCGACCTTACGCTGGCGGTGAATCTCAAGGGGACATTCTTTGCAAGCCAAGCCGCGGGGCAGGTCATGATCCGCCAGAAGAGCGGTCGCATCATCAATATGAGCTCGCAGGCTGGATTCGTCGCTCTCCCCGGCGAATCTGTCTACTGCATGAGCAAGGCCGGCATCGCGCACCTCACAAAGTGCCTCGCGGTGGAATGGGGCCCTCATAACATCACCGTGAATGCAGTGGCGCCCACGTTCATTAATACACCGGGAACCCAATCGGCTCTTGACGACTCTGCATTCCGAGCCGACGTCATCGAGCGCATTGCCGCTCTACATCGAATTGGCGAGCCTATGGAGGTGGCGGGTGCCGTCGTCTTTCTCGCCTCACCTGCCGCGTCGCTCATCACCGGACAAACCCTGCTCATCGACGGCGGCTGGACAGCAAGATAGCTGGTTGCGTTAGGTCAGTGAAGAAATGAGCCACGATGTCGTGGACCACGAACCTCTTTCGTATTCCGAGGTACCGCTGGCATAGGACGGGCGCTGGAACACGCCGAGAATTGATCCACGGCCACCCCAATGACGTTGCCCAAGGTTGACTATTTTCCGGTCGAGGCCAGCAACAATCCGGAAACTAGAATGAAGTCTTCGTTGCGGCACGGTTACGGCTATCCTGCCCGGAGCTAGTTTGCCGACCGCGAGGCGGCGGCGCGGAGAAGGAAGTTCGCGACGTCAATCCGCGATCAATTATCAGCAAAGAACAACGGGGGCAAACAGGGACACGTAAATCTATTCTCCGCCAAATACTAATGGTTTCTCTGGGATATTCCTGGCGGACGGGTTGTCCGCCAGGGTCCCCGGTACCGACCAGAAAATACTCCCGCCGCGGGGAGACGGGAGGAAATACTCAGTCCGGATATAAATACTCGTCGTCGGTTTATAGAAATACTCGACCGCCGGAATAGATTTACTCCGCAGCTAGTATTTCCCTTTCCCCAGCGGAAAATACTCCGTATCCCGGCGTGAGAATTTCCGGCCTATACGCCCTCGCGCATACGCGAGGGTGTGGTGATGTCGGAAAACGCGGCGCCCGGAAGAAGAACCGAGCCATGCAACCGTGATCCATCAGCAGCAGAGGGATATCAGGGGGAGAATGGGGACAGAGAATCGAGGAACCGCTTCCTGAGGCA
>Ga0097691_1001195_pt1 | contig 19769 bp, 20 predicted proteins | sample NGESurdeep072012_8_FD_72858 | JGI IMG/M metagenome (GOLD analysis project Ga0097691, IMG submission 72858) | Arctic peat soil microbial communities from Barrow, Alaska - NGEE Surface sample 210-1 deep-072012 | ecosystem: Environmental > Terrestrial > Soil > Wetlands > Peat ... | reverse complement strand
CCGGCGAGCGAACTGGAAGGCGGGACCTCGGCGGGGAAGAAGCCGCCGGGGTTGCGCTCGGTCAGTTGGCGCAGCAGGGCAGTGTCTTGCGGCGCGCCCACCGCGGCCAGCTTCAGGCTGACGGCGCCGATGTCCAGACCGATGTTTATGCTCATGTCAGGTAAAGGTTTAGCTGGCGGACGTCCGCCGGGTCTGTGACCGCCCTCACAAGCTCACGTGAGGCGAAGAAACGGCGCCTGCCAAAAGCGGCGTTGAAGCGCGGACTGGTGCCAGCGAACGGGAGAATGAGGGGGCGAACGGGGATGGAACGAATCGCGAAAAATTCTTGCGAAAGTCAGGCGCGAAGGGATTTTGCGGCAGCAGTGAGCGCGTCCTGCAAGCCCTTCAAATGCGACTCATCGGTCAGATAGCTGATCACCATCATGCGGATCACGCTTCGCCCGGCGACCCTCGTCTCCGAAATCCAGCGCGTACCATCGCGGGTGACGGCTTCCACCACGGCTTGATTTGCCCCAGCGGTGGCTTGCTCATCGCCCGCATTCTTCGCCCGGAAGTTGACAATGGTGAGATCGGGTTTGACAACGAGTTCGTAGTCTTCCGACTTGCGTATCCAGTCGGCGAAGCTGCGGGCGAGGCGTAGTTGGCGGTCGATGTGTTCTTCGTAAGCCTGGCGGCCGTGGACGCGCAGGGTCACCCAGAGCTTGAGGGCGTTCATTTTGCGCGACCACTGGGTGCTGATCTTGAAGTTGTCCACCAGGTTGGCGCTGGCGTCGCGCGGCATGTAAGGCGTGGCGACTTCGAAGGCCGCCCGCAGCGTTTCGGCGCGGCGGGTGATGATGACGCCGGCGGCGAAGGGCATGGCGAGCCACTTGTGCGGATCAATGGTGATGGAGTCGGCGCGCTCAATGCCGCGCACCAGGTCGCGGTGCTTGTCGGAAAACACGGCGGACGCGCCATACGCGCCATCCACATGCAGCCACAGATGGCGGCGGGCGCAGAGATCGGCGATGGCTTCCAGGTCGTCCACGGCGCCGGAGTTCGTAGTGCCGGCCGTGGCGACCACGCAGAATGGCCGCTGTCCGGCAGCGAGATCGTGGTCGATCATCTTTTCCAGCGCGTCCACGCGCATGTGCAGGCGGTCGTCAATCGGGACGCGGCGGACGGCGTTGCGCCCGATGCCGAGCAGTCCGGCGGACTTGTCGATGGAGTGATGGCTCTCGGCCGACGCGTACAGCACCGGGCGCGCGCCGATCGCGCCGATACCGTTCTCGATCGCGTCAGGAAAGTGCGCGGCCAGCGCCAGGGCGATGCCGCTGAAGTTTGCTTCGTTGCCGCCGGATGTGAAAGTGCCGCCGGCATTTTTCGTGTACCCGCAACGTTCGGCGATCCAGCGCACCGTCTGGTGCTCGATTTTCGACGCCAGTTGCGAGCGCGCCATGGTCGCCAGTTGCGGATTGATGGCCGCGACCAGCGCCTCGGCGAGCACGGCCATGTATGTCGGCGTGGGATTCATCAGGCCAAAATAATTCGCGCTCGGAACGTGGAATCCCTTGTCGATCATCTCGCGCGTCATGTCGTCGAGAACGCGCTCGGCGTCGGCGCCGAGTTCGGGGATGGCGTCGGTTAGTTCGCCGAAGGTGCGCTGGTCGGCGGGAAGTTGCACCGGACGCGTGGGCAGGGAAGAGAAGTAGTCGTCGATGGCGTCGATGAGCTTGTAGCCGAGGCGGCGGCGGGTTCCCGAATCGAGCGCGAAATTCATGGCGCGCTACTTGGGTTCCGGCGCTGGCTCTTCGCCAGTGTCCGTGGCGCTCGCGAGTTTCTCCGGCCGCAGCAGAGGGAAGAGAATGACGTCCCGGATGGAGCGCGCGCCCGTCATTAACATCGTGACGCGATCTACTCCCAGGCCGTAGCCGGCAGTCGGTGGCAATCCGTATGAGAGCGCGCGGACGTAATCGTAGTCCACCTCGCCCATCGCTTCCTCGTCGCCCGCCTGGCGCGCTTTGACCTGCTCTTCGAAGCGGCGCAACTGGTCCTCGGGATCGTTGAGCTCGCTGAAGGCATTGCCGATTTCCATGCCGCCGGCGAAAACTTCGAAGCGCTCCACCCAGTCGGGCTCGTCTTCTTTCTTCTTCGACAGCGGCGAGACGGCCATGGGAAAGTCGTAAATGATGGTCGGCTGGAAGAGGTGCTCCTCGGCAACTGCTTCGAACAGCGCGGCGATCGTCTTGCCCGCCGGCTGCTTTGGATCGTAGGGCATATGCGGATGATGCGCGGCGTTGTAGCGCTTGACTAGCGTGCCGACGCTTTCCGCACTCGCGAAATCCGACATCTGCGGTTGCGCGCCCGCGCTCTCGGGCCAGAATTGAATGATGGCCTCGCGCATGGTGAGGCGTTGCCACTTTGTCCAGTCGAGTTCCTTTTCCTCGAACGTGGAAACGGTCGTGCCGTTTACCTCGCGCGCGACGTCGCTGAGCATCTCGACGGTCAGGTCCATCAGGTCGCGATAGTCCGAGTACGCCTGGTAGAACTCGAGCATGGTGAACTCGGGATTGTGCTGACGGTCGATGCCTTCGTTGCGGAAGTTGCGGTTGATCTCGTAAACGCGGTCGAGCCCGCCGACCACCAGCCGCTTGAGATACAGCTCGGGCGCGATGCGGAGATAAAGGTCGATGTCGAGCGTGTTGTGGTGGGTGATGAACGGCCGCGCCGCCGCGCCCCCGGCGATGGGCTGCATGATCGGCGTTTCGACCTCGATGTAGTCGCGGGAATCGAAGAAGTGCCGCAGCGCCTGCACCACCTTGCTGCGCTTGACGAAGGTCTCGCGCACTTCGGGATTCATCACCAGGTCAACGTAACGCTGGCGGTAACGCGTTTCGATGTCGCTCAAGCCGTGCCACTTCTCCGGCAGCGGGAGCAGGTCCTTGGCGAGGAAGGTAATCTCTTCGACGTGGACCGTCAGTTCCCCGGTGCGGGTGCGGAACATGTATCCGCGCAGGCCGACGTGGTCGCCGTTATCGAGCAGCTTGAACAGCTCCCAGCCCTTTTCGCCGACCGCGTCCTTTTTGAAGTACGCCTGGAGACGCCCGCCTCCCTGTTGCAGGTGGGTGAAACCTGCTTTGCCCATCAGGCGCACGCCGATCATGCGCCCGGCAACGCGCACGTTGATGCGGCTGGCTTCCAGTTCCTCGGCCGTTTTGGGCGAGTACTCCGCCAGAATCTGCGGGACGGTGTGGGTGAATTCGTATTTATGCGGGTAGGCCGGCTGACCGAGAGCTTCGATCTGGGCGAGCTTGTCGCGGCGGATCTTGTAAATGCTGTCGTCGAGTCCCATTGTGTTCCAGCGCGCCGCTGGTCTGACGGCGAAGCAGCGCGCAAACAATGAATTATAACGGGTGATCGGAGGTCGGCGGTCGGCGGCCGATGGTCGATGGCCGGTGCACTGTGCCAGGTTTGCCCGCAGGCAATGTTTATGGGTCACAAATAATCGTGATCGACATCGCGCACGTATTGAATGCAGAAGACATAGAGCGTACTATTGCGCGTTCTAATTCTTCCTTCATGAAGGGGCAGGCGCGGGTCTCATGCCGCAGAATTACGTACCCATTTTCCTGTTCATCGCGGTGGTCGCGATCTTGATTCCGGCCACGCTGGTCCTCGCCAAGCTGGTCCGGCCCAATAATCCCGAGAAAAACAAGCTGTCGCCGTATGAGTGCGGCATCGATCCGGTGGACAACGCGCGCGGGCGCTATACGGTGCGCTTCTATATCGTCGCCATCCTGTTCGTGGTGTTCGACGTGGAGACAATTTTCCTGTTCCCGTGGGCGGTGCAGTTCCGGGTGCTGGGGTTGTTCGGGCTCGTGGAAATGATGGTTTTCCTGGTGATCCTGGTGGTCGGGTACGTTTGGATCTGGAAAAAGGGCGCACTGGAGTGGGTCTAGATGCAGACAGGCATGCCGGCCAATCAGGGACGAAGCGAGACATTTACCGCCAGCCGTTGGACGCGAGGGAACTTCCTGTTCCCGACACAAATCGCGGTCAACTCGGAGCACGTGGTACGGATCAAGCGCCGTTTTTTCGGCAGCGATGAGGAGAGCATTGCGCTGTCGAAGGTGGCGTCGGTGAAGATCAACAAGGGCTTGATCTGGGCGGACATCTGCATCGAGTCCACCGGCGGAACGGACCCCATCCAGAGCCACGGCCACACCAAGGGCGACGCGGAACGCATCCGCGACCTGGTGGAAAGCCTGCAGGCGCAAGGACAACGGGCAGGACAGGTGTGACGCGGCTCATTTCGGAATGTGCATAGCGGAGTGGCGCAAAGAGCGCGTGATGTCAGTCACATTCTGAAGTGACCGGCGCACGTTTTTGGGCAGCGACGAACTGTTAAAACAGTCGTTAACCCCAAGCGGTACCGGTGAGGACGGACACGGATTCATGGCCGACGAGACGACTCCGAAAGACCAGCCGACGCCGCCGCAGCCGGAAAAACCGGCCGAAACTCCGGCGGCGAAGGCGAACGCGGCAGCCCCCACGACGGAAGCAAAGCCCGCGGAAACTCCTGCCGCGAAAGCGGATGCAGCGACACCGCCAAAGCCCACTGCGCCGCCCGCGGCTCCCGCGAAACCCGCGGCCCCCGCGAAGCCCGCGGGCCCGACGCCCCAGCCTTGGGAGTCGGAGATGATCACCACCCTGAAGCGTCAATACGGTTCCGGGATCAAAGAGACGAGCACCTACGTCGGACAGAAGTACATGGTGGTCGATCCGACCGTCGTCGATGAAATCCTGCAATTGCTCCGCGACGACGAGCAGTTTGACTACCTGGTGGACTGCACCGCCGTCCACTATCCCAACCGCGAGCAGCAGTTCGACGTCCTCTGGATCCTCTATTCTTTCCCGCGCAACGAGCGCATCCGCGTCAAGACCATGATCAAGGAAGGCGACGCGGTCACGAGTGCGACGCCGATATGGGAGACCGCGAACTGGCTGGAGCGCGAAGTCTTCGACATGTTTGGGATCAAGTTCGAGGGGCATCCGGACCTGAAGCGCATCCTGCTGCCCGACGGGTGGAAGGGTCATCCCCTGCGCAAGGATTACGGCATCCTCCAGCAGGACACCGAGTGGGTGAAGATCAACCTCGGCATTGAGAGCGGCCAATGACGGACACGAGCAAGCCCGGTTTCTACGAAGACGCAGGCGCGACTGGCACGTTCCTCGATGCCAACGAGATGGTCCTCAACATGGGCCCGCAGCACCCTTCGACACACGGCGTGCTGCGCGTGATCCTGAAACTCGACGGCGAAAAAGTCCTGGGCACCGAGTGCATCATCGGCTACCTGCACCGCGGGGTGGAGAAGATCGCGGAAAACCGCACTTACACGATGTTCAACCCGTACGTGGACCGCATGGACTACGTCGCCTCGGTCTCCAACGGGCTCGGGTACTGCCTGGCCATCGAGAAACTGCTCAACGTGGAAGCGCCTCCGCGCGCTTGCTACATTCGCGTGATCCTGACGGAGTTGAATCGGATCGCCAGCCACCAGCTCTGGCTGGGTACGCACGCCCTCGACATCGGCGCCATGACGCCGCTGTTTTACACCTTCCGCGACCGGGAAGAGATCCTGAAGATTTTCGAGAAGTATTGCGGCGCGCGCCTGACCACGCACGCCTTCCGCATCGGCGGCACGCAGTACGAAACATACGAGGGCTTCGAGCAGGACGTAAAGAAGTTCTGCAAGTTCGTGGCGCCCAAGATGGACGAGTACGAAGAGCTGTTGACCACGAACCGCATCTGGCTGCAACGGACCAAGGGCGTGGGCTTGATCAGCGCGGAAGATGCGATCGCGATGGGCGTCACCGGCCCGGTTCTGCGCGCCAGCGGCGTGAAGTGGGACCTGCGCAAGGCGCAGCCGTACTCGCTGTACGAGAAGTTCGATTTCGAAGTGCCGATTGGCATCAATGGCGACACGTACGACCGATACCTGGTGCGCGTGGCGGAAATGCGGCAGTCGCTGCGCATCGTCGAGCAGGCGGTGGACTCGATTCCCGAAGGCCCGATCATGGCCAAGGTGCCGAAGGTGATCAAGCCGCCGGTGGGCGAGGTGTACGTCTCCATCGAGGCGCCCAAGGGCGAACTCGGATATTTCGTGGTGAGCGACGGCTCCACGCAGCCCTATCGCGTGCGCGTGCGTCCGCCGTCGTTCGTGAACCTGCAAGCGCTCGACAAGATGGTGCGCGGCGCGCTGGTGGCCGACGTGGTGGCCGTGATCGGCACGCTCGACATCGTCCTGGGCGAGGTGGACCGGTAATGCTGGACTACATCACAAGCTACTTTCGTTCGACGGTCACGCCCGGACAGGCGAACAACCAGTTCTGGGCGCTGGTCTACATCCTGATCGTGTTCGGCGGCGTGTCGATGATCGTGATGATCATGAACTGGGCCGAACGCAAGGCGCTGGCGCACATGCAGGTGCGGCTGGGCCCGATGCGCGTGGGCCCGCACGGCCTGCTGCAACCGATCGCCGACGCGCTCAAGCTGTTCACCAAGGAAGACATCATGCCCGCCGAAGCGGACAAGCCCATCTTCTGGTTCGCGCCGGTGTGGGTGGTGGTGGTCGCGTTCACCGGGTTCATCGTGGTGCCCTTCGGCGTGGCGCACGCGGTCACCGACATGAACATCGGCCTGCTGTTCATGCTGGGCGTGTCGTCGTTGGGCGTGCTGGGCATCGTGATGGCGGGTTGGGCGTCGAACTCGCACTTTCCGCTGATGGGTTCGCTCCGTTCCAGCGCCCAGATGGTGAGCTACGAAATCGCGATGGGATTGGCGGTCGTCTCGGCGGTGCTGATGACCGGATTTCTCGGCACCGGCATGTACGGCATCGGCGAAGGCACGGCGAGCGGAACGCTGAGCATGATCGGCATCGTGCAGGCGCAGCAGGCGCAGCACGTTTGGTTCGTCTTCAAGTTTTTCCCGGTCGGCCTGGTGGCGTTCGTGATCTTCGCCATCGCGATGGTGGCGGAAACGAACCGCACGCCGTTCGATTTGCCGGAAGCGGAGTCGGAACTGGTGGCCGGGTTCCATACCGAGTACAGCGGGCTGCGCTGGTCGCTGTTCATGCTCGGCGAGTACGCGGCGATGGTGGCGGTCTCGTCGATCGCGATCACGCTGTGGCTGGGCGGATGGATGCGGCCCTTCGCCAGCATTCATGGGCCCTCGATCGCCATCCCCTTCTTCTGGGAGCATCCCGAGCTCGGCATCGTGGACCTGGTTTCCTATCTCGTGCCCGCCGGTGTGTTGTTCCTGCTGGCGTTCTTTTGTTTCTTCAACGCGCTCCGCATGCCCAAGCATCCGGCGATGAGGCCGCAGGTCATAGGATTGTGGGCGCTAGGCGTTGTGATGGGCGGCATCGGCCTGGTGCTGCTGGTGCCTCCGGTGCGCGACCGCATCCAGGACATCTTCTGGTTCGTCGCCAAGATCGCCGTGTTCCTCTACCTCTACATTTGGTATCGCGCGACGTTCCCGCGTTACCGCTTTGACCAGTTGATGCGCGTGGGTTGGAAAGTTCTGTTGCCGGTGGGGCTCGGGGTATTGCTGCTCACCGGCCTGATCGGGCTGAGCCCTGAGTTAGTGACCTGGATCAAGGGAGTCATGCTATGGCGATAGCGCCTCTCCTCCGAAAAATGTTCATGGTGGACCTGATGAAGGGACTGAATGTCACCTTCCGCTACCAGGACCCGAAGGAGGTCTATACCGAGCAGTATCCGCTGGAGCGGCCGGCGATTGCCGAGCGCTATCGCGGGCTGCCGCGGTTGAACGTGAACCCGGACACGGGCGAGACGCTGTGCATCGCCTGCAATCTGTGCGCGAGCGCCTGCCCGGAGCATTTGATCGTCGTCGGCAGCCAGCGCAACCCGGTGACCAAGCGCAAGGAAATGACGACGTTCACCTACGACGTCAGCCGCTGCATGTTCTGCGGGCTGTGCGCCGAGGCGTGCTCCACGGATTGCCTGGAACTGAGCCAGGATTTCGAGATTGCCCAATACAGCCGCGACGACCTGGTGTTCGACCGCGAACGCCTGGAGCGCGGCTCGGAACCGACGGTGTACACACGATGACACCTGTTGCCCCAACGTTCTTCTTCTACCTCCTGTCGACGGTGGCCGTGCTGGGTGCCATTCTGGTGATTACGCGCAGGAACCCGGTGCATTCGGCGTTGTCGCTGATCATCACGCTGCTTGCGCTCGCCGGGCTGTACCTGATGCTCTACGCGCCGTTTGTCGCCGGTGTACAGATCATCCTCTACGCCGGCGGAATCATGGTGCTGTTCCTCTTCGTGATCATGCTGGTGAACATCGAGCAGGCGCAGCGCGAGTACGTCTTCAACCACCAGTGGCACGTCGGACTAGTCGCCGGACTGGCGCTGGGCGCGATGCTCCTGTTCGTCTACCAGAAGGGAAGCTCGATCTTCCCGCTCAAGCCGGCCGCCCCGCCCGAGCCCATGAATACGCAGCAAGTCGGCATGGTGCTGTTCCAGAGCTACCTGCTGCCGTTTGAAATCGCGTCGTTGCTATTGCTGGTCGCCATCGTGGGCGCGGTGGTGATGGCGAAGAAGAGGGTCTAGGGAATTTGGTGATTGAGTGATTTAGTGATTTTGTGGTTGGAAACCGGCGGCGCGGCGAGCGCAACGCTGGTAGCGAGTAGCTGAGAGCTTCTATGGCACCAATTGGAACACTGCATTACCTAGTCGTCGCAGCGGCGCTGTTCATCATCGGGACGATCGGCGTGATCACGCGCCGGAACGTGGTCGTGATCCTGATGTCGATCGAGCTGATCCTGAACGCGGTGAACCTGAACCTGGTGGCGTTCTCGCGGCTCTACAACCTGAACGGGCAGGTGTTCGCGATCTTTATCATTACCGACGCTGCGGCCGAAGCGGCGGTCGGGCTGGGCATCATCATCGCGTTCTTCCGGAACAAAGAGACGGTCAACGTGGATGACGTGGATCTGTTGAAGTGGTAGCTGGCGCTGATAGCTGAGAGCTAAACAATGTTCTTTTTAGACAACATTTGGATGATCCCGCTGCTGCCGATCTTCAGCGCGGCCGTGATGTTCTTCTTCGGCCGCCGGCTGGAGAAGAAGGCCGTCAACGCGTTCTGCGTGGGAACGGTCGTGCTGGCATTCCTGCTGGCTTGCGGCGCGGTGTGGCAGTACACGCAGACGTGGCAGCCGGCGCACGCCAACGGCCCGTACGAGAAGATCATGTTCACGTGGCTGGGCACGGGCGACCTCCAGCACCCGCTGCTGGTTCCCGGCGCGCATGGGCCGTTCACGTTCAATGCGGACGCGGGTTTCCTGCTCGATCCGCTGTCGGCGATCTGGCTGCTGTTCGTCACCGGCGTCGGCATGCTGATCCATATCTACTCGATCGGCTACATGGCGCACGAGGGCGGCTATTACCGGTTCTTCGGCTACATGAACCTGTTCATGTTCTCCATGCTGACGCTGATCCTGGGGAACAACTACGCCATGATGTTCGTCGGGTGGGAAGGCGTGGGCCTGTGCTCGTACCTGCTGATCGGGTTTTACTTTCACAAGAAATCGGCTTCCACGGCGGCGAACAAGGCATTCATCGTCAACCGCATCGGTGACGCCGGATTCCTGCTGGGCCTGATGACGATTGCCTGGTACCTCGGCTCGGTGCGCTTTACCGACGTCAACGCCGCGGTCCACAAGTTCGGATTGAGCAGCGGCGATCCGGTGATCACCTTCGCCACGCTGATGCTGTTTATCGGAGCGTGCGGCAAATCGGCGCAACTACCTCTTTATGTCTGGCTGCCGGACGCGATGGAAGGCCCCACGCCGGTTTCCGCACTGATCCATGCGGCCACCATGGTGACCGCGGGCGTGTACATGGTGGCGCGCTCGAATGCGCTGTTCACGCTGGCCCCGGAGAGCATGAAGGTGGTCGCGATTGTCGGCGCGCTGACTGCGATTTTCGCCGCCACCATCGGCCTGGTGCAGAACGACATCAAGCGCGTGCTCGCCTACTCGACGGTCAGCCAACTCGGCTACATGTTCATGGCCCTGGGCGTGGGCGCATATGCCGCCGGCGTCTTCCACGTATTTACGCACGCATTCTTCAAGGCACTCTTGTTCCTCGGCTCCGGATCGGTTATCCACTCGCTCTCGGGCGAGCAGGACATGCGCAACATGGGCGGGTTGAAGGACCGCATCCCGACCACCTATCGGACGATGCTGATTGGGACGCTGGCCATTGCGGGCATTCCACCGCTCGCCGGATTCTTCTCGAAAGACGAAATTCTGTGGCAGGCGTGGTCGTCGCACGACGGCGCCTTCCGCGCGCTGTGGCTGGTTGGCTTTGTCGCCGCACTGTGCACCGCGTTCTACATGTTCCGGCTGATCACGCTAACCTTCTGGAGTCCCAGCCGAATCACCAGCCATGAAGTTGATCACCACGTGCACGAGTCGCCGAAGTCGATGACCGGCGTGCTCGTGGTGCTGGCGATCTGCTCGATTGGCGCCGGATGGCTGGGAATTCCAAAAGCGCTGGGCGGATCGAACCGCTTCGAACATTTTCTGGAGCCGGTGTTCGTGAGTGAGACGACCGAAGCTGCCGTAGGGCACGAGCTGCCGGCCGTCAGCGAGCGCGGCGAAGCGACTGCTGCACAGAAGTCCGAACCCGCGCTCACACCTCCCAAGCCGCAGGGCGAAGAGGAGCACGGCGGGGCGATCGAGTACGTCCTCATGATTCTCTCGGTTTCCTTGGGCGTCATCGGCTACTTCGCCGCGAAGCATTTCTACGGCAAAGCCGAAAAGGGCTACGCCGAGCCCATCAACAGCGTGTCGCCATTCGTTTACAGCACGCTGCTCAACAAGTACTACGTGGACGAATTCTACGATTACGCCTTCACCGGCCGCCGCAAACTCGGGCCCGTACGGCTGGGCATGCTCGGCCTCGGCGACGGTCTATGGACGTTTGACGCCGACGTGGTAGACGGCGCGGTCAATGGCGGCGGCTGGATCACACGCTTCGCCGGCGCAGTTTCGAATTGGTGGGACAAGTGGATTATTGACGGCCTGTGCGTTAACGGTCCGGCCTATGTCACTCGCGCACTCTCGTATCCGATCCGCATGTTTCAGTGGGGACTGGTGCAGTGGTACGCCCTGGTGATGGTGGCGGGACTGGTGGGATTTGTCTGGTATTACGCGATCCGCTGAGCTGGGTGCCCCACCCTGACTGCTTTTGGAAGGGTGGGCAAACCAAGGTTAAAGGCTAAGAGCTGAAAATGTTCTACAACCATATACTCTCGATCATTCTCTTCACGCCGCTGGTGGGCGCCCTCGTTCTTCTGTTTTTGCCGAAGGAGAACAAGAACGCGATCCGCGTGGTCGCCAACTGCTTCTCCGTCGCAGGCCTGCTGGTATCGATTCCGCTGGTGCCGTGGTTCTGGGCGCTGAAGGACAACCCCGGCTTCAAGTTCATGGAAGGCGCGCCCAACACCTGGATCCCGTCGATCGGCGCGGGATACTTCCTCGGCATCGACGGCATCAGCTTCCTGCTCATCATGCTGACCACGCTGCTGGGATGGGTCTCGATCCTCTCCTCGTGGAACGCCATCCAGGAGCGCGTCAAGGAATACTACATCTGGTTCCTGATCCTGCAGACGGGCATGCTCGGCGTGTTCATGGCGCTGGATTTCTTCCTGTTCTTCGTTTTCTGGGAAGCGATGCTGGTGCCGATGTACCTGCTGATCGGCATCTGGGGCGGCCCGCGCAAGCTTTATGCGGCGATCAAGTTCTTCCTCTACACCCTGGTCGGTTCGTTGCTGATGTTGTTGGCCATCCTGTTCCTGTACTTCCACAACATCAAGTACACGGCCGACCACGTGGCGACGTTCAGCATCCCACAGCTCTACCTGACCGCGCCGCAGATTCCCGCGCACTACGGCATGACCGCGGCGGTCCTGCTGTTCACGGCGTTCTTCATCGGCTTCGCCATCAAGGTGCCGATGTTCCCCTTCCACACGTGGCTTCCCGATGCACACGTGGAAGCGCCGACGGCGGGCTCGGTGATCCTGGCCGGCGTCCTGCTGAAGATGGGGACGTACGGGTTCATCCGCTTCTCGCTGCCGTTCTTTCCCGACGTGGTGAAGCTGCCGGCTGTGCAAGGCTGGGTGATCACGCTGTCACTGATCGGCATCATTTACGGCGCGTTGGTTTCCCTGGTGCAGAAAGACATGAAGAAGCTGGTGGCGTACAGCTCGGTCAGCCACCTCGGCTTCTGCACGCTGGGCATCTTTGTGCTGAACCAGGCGGGCATCGCCGGATCGGTGCTGCAACAGATCAACCACGGCATCTCGACGGGCGCGCTGTTCTTGATCGTCGGCATCCTCTACGAGCGGCGCCACACGCGCGAGATCTCGGAGTACGGCGGCATCAGCAACGTGATGCCCGTTTACGCGACCATTACCATGATCATGTTCCTGTCGTCGATGGGCCTGCCGCTGCTCAATGGCTTCATCGGCGAGTTCACCATCCTGCAGGGCACGTTTGCCGAGAGCAAGGCGTGGGCGGCGTGGGCGGTGCCGGGCATCGTGCTGGGCGCGGCTTACCTGCTGTGGCTCTACCAGCGCGTGTTCTTCGGGCCGGTAACGAACGAGAAGAACGCCAAGCTCCCCGACCTGACCCCGCGCGAGGTCGTGTACTTCACGCCGCTGCTGATCATGGCGTTCTGGATCGGCTTGTATCCGAAGCCGTTCTTCCAGATCCTCGACCAGCCGGTAACCCACCTGGTGCAGACGGTGCGTCCGGAGCTGTTCCAGAACAAGCCGGCCCTGGCCGAGAAACCGGTTGAGGCGCCGGCGCAGGCGCCCGCAGCCGTTCCGGCACAACACGAAACTACTAAGCCCGCAGCGACCCCGGTGGCCCTGACCACCGCGGTCGCGAGGTAGGCAGATGGCGCAATTCTTTACCAGCACCGATTACGCGCTCTCGCTCCCGATTATCCTGACGTCGTTGTTCGGGCTCGGAGTGCTGGTGATCGACCTGCTGCTCGACGACGAATGGAAGCACTGGAATGCGGTCACGGCGCTGATCGGCTTGGGATTCGCCGCCGCGTCGGTGATACGTCTGCAAGCGAGCGGCAAGCTGGTCGGCAGCTTCGCCTATCTGACGATTTCCAACGGTCAACTGGTCGGCTCGCTGTTGATGGACGGATTCGCCATCTACTTCTTCTACCTGTTCATCGTCGGGGCGGCGATTGCGATCCTGATGTCGGTGCGGTACCTCGAGATCGAGCGCGAAAACCACGGCGAGTTTTACGCGCTCATCCTGTTCTCCGTTGTGGGCATGATGTGCATGGCCGCCGGCTTCGACATCGTGCTCATATTCATCGGCCTGGAAGTGATGGCGATTTCGACCTACGTGCTGGTCGGCTTCCTGCGGCGCGACAAGCGTTCCAACGAAGCGGCGCTGAAGTACTTACTGCTGGGCGCGTTCTCCAGCGGCATTTTTGCCTACGGTCTTTCGCTCTTGTACGGGCTTTCCGGCTCCACCAACCTGCGCATCATCGGCCAGGCGCTGGAGCGGCATATCGCGGTCAATCCGCGCGATCCGATTGTGATCCTCGCGCTGCTGACGACCGCCACCGGGCTGCTCTTCAAGATCGCCGCGGTACCGTTCCACCAGTGGGCGCCGGATGCGTACGAAGGCGCGCCGACCAGCGTGACCGGATACATGTCGGTCGCGGTGAAGGCGGCGGGCTGGGCGATGCTGCTGCGCATATTCCTCTGGGGACTGTACCCGCTGCGGCCGTTGTACGTGCCGCTGCTGATCTTCGTCGCCGTGGCCACCATGATTGGCGGCAACTTCGCCGCCCTGACGCAGAACAATCTGAAGCGCCTGCTCGCTTACAGCTCCATCTCCCACGTCGGCTACATGCTGCTTGGACTGGTGGCGAGCGATAACATCGAGAACAAGACCGGCATCCAGGGCATCCTGATTTACCTGCTGGTGTATACGTTCATGAACCTGGGCGCGTTCGCGGTCATCACCTCGCTGCGGCGGCGCAACATCATCGGCGACGACATCGACGATATTGCCGGGCTGTTCTTCAAGGCGCCCGCTGCGGCCGTGCTGATGTTGTTCTTCCTGCTGTCGCTGGCGGGCATTCCACCGCTGGCCGGGTTCTGGGGCAAGTACTTCATCTTCCTCAGCCTGATCCAGACCGGGCATTACACGCTCGCGACCGTGGCGGTGTTGTTCGCGGTGCTCGGCCTTTACTACTACATGCGCATTGCCAACGCGATGTTGATACGGCCGGCAATGAGTGACGAGCCGGTTACGATCAGCCCCGGGATGCAGGTGGCACTGGTGATTACCGCGGTCGCGACCCTTTACATCGGGATCTTCCCGAATTTCTTCATCAACGCGGCGGGCAGCGCTCTCGGCATCCAGCAGGTGGGAAGCTCCGTGCTCGGCTTCCTGCGCTGAGCGTTGACTGAGTTGATTGAAAGCTGTGTTTCAGCGCCGAAGGTGCGACAGTTCATAGCCCGGCACGTGAGTGCCGGGTTTTTTGGTTGCGGAACAGATCGAGTCCCGCCAGGGACGGCACGATTTTGGTAACCTCATCTCTGGAGTTCGGTGAGCGTTTCCATGCCTGACGACCAACGACCGGCGACCGACGACGTTCCCAAGAAGAAGTTTTACGTCCAGATCGCGGAATACTCGCAACTGGCGTTCATTCTGCCGGCGTGCACGGTTGTCGGATGGCTCATCGGCGCCGGACTCGACCGCTGGCTGCACACCACCTGGCTGTACCTGGTCGGTCTGCTCCTCGGCATCGCCGCCGGGTTCGTGGAACTAATCCGCACCGTCATGAAATCGGAGAAGAAGGGCTGAAACATGGCGTCCGGGGCCTACTTTGCGTCGTTGCTGCGCCAGGAACTGCGCCAGCGCAACGTGGTCTTCGCCCGAAAGCACCGCCTGGCCCACCAGTTCAGCTACGGTGAGGCGCCCGTAGTTTGCTACGAACCGGACGGCGATGGGCACGGCAACTTCCTGCCCGAGACCTATTCCGCGATTGTGGCGAACGCCCCATGGTCGAAGCGATTGGCGAAGGTCCACACCAGCGGCCGTACCAGTCTGCCGCCCAACGACCGTGGCTTCTGGGCGGAGCTGGATTCCTGCAACAGCTCCGACGCGCTGTTGATGAACGTCTTCTGCCATCCGGGCGTTTTCGACGACGGGCGGGTGCTCTCGATGCTGGGAGTCCAAGCGGATTCAGAAACTGTTGTGGTTGCCCCACCCTTCCGCCCGCTTTTGGCGGAGGGTGGGGGTTTATCTCCAGAATTCGGGGTCAAGGCGCGCGTCCCACTGCTGGAGGAAAAGTTCGACCGCACCGAAGTGGACATGCGCCTGGGATCGCTGCTGCTCGAAGCCAAGCTGACCGAGGCAGACTTCCAAACGCGCGAGAAGAAAATCGTAGATCGGTACCGCGACTTCAAGGCGGTCTTCAACCGGCGCGAACTGCCGCAGACGCGCGAACGCTATCTTTCCTATCAGCTCATCCGCAACGTGCTCGCAGCGCAGGCACTGGGGTGCTCGTTCTGCGTGCTGCACGACGCCCGGCGTCCCGACCTGCGCGAGGCCTGGTTCGACGTCATGCGTTGCGTCAAGCTGCACGACCTGCGTCTGCGCTGCAAGGTCCTGACCTGGCAGGAGCTCGCCGCGGTGCTACCCCAGCCCTTGCAAATGTTTCTGGAAGAGAAATACGGGATCCAAACGAATTTGTAATTTGAAATTTCTAATTTGTAATTTGCGGCGCGATCATGAGACGTTAACTTTGCAATTTTCAAATTACAAATTTCAAATCTCAAATTGCCCGATCCGCTCCAACCCGCTGACGCACCCGCTAATCCGGCTGCTGACCTGTTTTTTGGCGCCGCCCTCGACCGCATCCGGCGCTTCATGCTGGCGATTGGCGCACTCGCGACCCTGGCGGCGCTGCCGTTGTTTGGCTGGAAGACTGCTGCCGGCGTGCTCCTCGGCTGCGCCGTGGCGTGGATGAATTTCGTGTGGCTGAAGCAGGCGATCGGCGCCGTTGCCGACCGGGTTACCCCCTTCGGACGCCGCCAGTCGAGCGCTTCTACCGTCGCCAAGTTCTTGCTGCGCTATGCTTTAATCGCAATCGGCGCATATGCTATATTTCTGAGTTCCCGCGAAAGCCTGTACGGTTTCTTGGGCGGGCTTTTTCTGGCCGTGGCGGCTATTTTGTGCGAAGCGGCGTATGAAGCGTTCGTGAGCCTCCGCCGCGGGTTGTAGAAGTTTCAGTTTCAAGTTAAGTCGAGAAATCGTATTTGCTGGCAACTAGCAACTGGCAACTGACAACTGTTTTCATGCCCGAACAACTGCCCTTTACCGAATTGCTGAACCAAGCGCTGGCGGGTCCGGTGACTGCCATGCTGCGCTCGCTGCACATCGAGCCGAAATTTCCGCAAGCGCCGATATCGAATGCGGTCTCCATGGAGATATTGGTCGCCGGCATCCTGATCCTGCTCTTCCTGATCCTGCGCACGCGCCTGTCGGTGGACAATCCCGGTGGCCTGCAGCACATCTTCGAAGGCGCCGAAGGATTCATCTCCAACCAGAGCCGGGAGATCATCGGCCATCACAGCGAGGAGTTCACACCATTCCTGACTGCGCTTGGGCTGTTCATCCTGCTCGCCAATCTGATTGGGGTGGTGCCGGGATTCGAGTCGCCGACTGCCGTGCCTTCCGTGCCGCTGGGCTGCGCGATTTGTGCGTTCCTCTATTACAACGCGCAGGGCATCAAGCGGCAGGGGCCGTTGCAGTACGCCAAACATTTCGCGGGACCGATGCCGGCGCTGGCGCCGCTGATGATCCCGATTGAAATCATCAGTCACCTGGCCCGCGTGATGTCGCTCACCATCCGTCTGTTCGCCAACATGTTTGCCGGCGACATGGTGACGCTGGTCTTCTTCTCGCTTGTGCCGCTGGGAGTTCCGGTGTTGTTTCTGGGCCTGCATATCGGCGTATCGCTGCTGCAGGCTTACATTTTCGTGCTCCTGACGACCGTGTACCTGGCCGGCGCAGTAGCGACGGAACACTAAGTTTTCAGTTGCCAGTTCTTAGTTGTCAGTTCCTGACACCTGAAACCTGGCACCTGAAGCCTGCTGTCAGCGTGAGGGCCTCTGCACGGTTTGAGGTCAACCACCCACTGCGGCAATTTGATAAAAGGAGCAATTCGCATGCGTAAGACTCTGAGCTTTGTATTCCTGATGCTGGCCGTCATGTGCTTCGCCGTTCCGGTGCTGGCGCAGACTGAGCCGGCCGCCGCCGCCGGCACCAACTGGGTCGCCATCACTGCCGGCTTCGCCATGGCCATTGCTTCCGGCCTGTGCGGGCTGGGACAGGCGAAGGCAACTGCCGCAGCCGTGGAAGCGCTGGCCCGCAATCCGGGGGCGCGTCCGGGCATCCAGTTGGCGCTGATCCTGGGCCTGGCCCTGATCGAGTCGCTGGCCCTGTACACGCTGGTGATCATCTTCGCCAAGGTGAAGTAACTCGGAACCTGAACCTCAGCACGCATTAACAAGTTGTAGGCCGGTCGCCCTCGACCGGCCTTTCTCTTTGTAGCATTGCCCGTCAGCCATTAGGCTTCAGGTGTTGTTGCTGACGACTGACGACTGACGACCGACGACTGATGACTCCCGTCCTCGAATTCGACCGCATCACCAAGCGTTACGGCGGGCCTTTCTCCTCGCGCAAGGTCATGGCGCTCGACGATTTCTCGCTGACCGTTAACCAAGGCGAGATCCTCGGCTTCCTTGGTCCCAATGGAGCGGGAAAGACTACGGCCATCCACCTGGCGATGGGCTTCATGCGTCCGACCGCAGGCGCAGGACACATGCTGGGCAAGCCGTTCGGCGACGCGCCTACGCGAAGGCGCATCGGGTTCCTGGCCGAGAATGTCGCTCTCTATCACCGCAAGGCCGCCAAGGTAGTGCGCTTCTACGGCGCGCTGAATGGGCTGCGCGATCCGCAACTGGCGCGCGCGGTACGTGATGTGCTGGACACGCTGGAATTGAACGAGGTCCGCGACCGCAATGTCGGTAAATTCTCGCGCGGCATGATGCAGCGCGTCGGGCTGGCGCAGGCGCTGGTCAACGACCCTGAATTGCTGGTGCTCGACGAGCCGACCTCGGCGCTCGATCCGCTGGGACGCGTCGCCGTGCGCGAACTCCTGCTGCGCGCGCGGGCCTCGGGCAAGACCATCTTTCTCAGCTCGCACCTGCTCTCGGAAATCGAGAGTGTGTGTGACCGCATCGCCATCGTCAGCCGCGGCCGGGTAGTGCGCATCGGGACGACGGGCGAATTGCTGGAGCGCGCCGACCTGTCGGAAATCGTGGCCCGCGGGATCGAAGCGGCATCATTTGCGGGTGACGTCAACGAGGAAGGCCTTGTGCGCTTCCGGGTATTCGCGGCGCAACAGCGCTCCGCCATCGAGCGCGTTTGGACATCGGGGGGAGAAGTGGTGCGCGTGAACCCGGTCCGCCGCACGCTGGAAGAAATCTTTCTCGAACTAACTTCGAAGTCGGAACCGCCAAAGCCGGGAGCCTGACGCCTGAAGCCTGTGTTTCTCATCGCCGTGAACTTCGTGCGCGAGCAGCGCTGGCCGCTGATCACGCTGCTTCTCTACGTCGTGGTCTTCGGCGGCGGCATTGCGCTGACCGGTGGGCAGTCGGAAGACGACACGCTCTTCATGCTGCGCTCGACGTCGATATATGGGCTGGCGTTTACCGGCCTGCTGGCGGCTTCGGCAATCAACAACGAGTGCCGCACGCGCCGCATCCTCGCGGTGCTTTCCAAGGGCCTGGAACGCGGGAAATATCTCGGCGGATTGCTGTTGGGCGCGATGATCGCATCCGCCGTGTACTGCGCGACGATCTTCGCCGTCGGAGCGCTGGCGACGCACAAGGTCGGCATTCTGCTGCCCTTCGCGCTGATGTTGATGGTCCTCTTTCTGCTCGCGGCGACGGTTGCGATGGCGTTTTCAACCGTCTTTCATCCGCTCCTGGCGAGTGCGAGCGCGGCTTTTCTGCTCGGCGCGGAAGGAATCGCTGCCCGTGCCTTGGGCGGCGTGTGGCTGGATATTCTTCCGGCGTGGACGCTGGTCGATCGGGCGGTAAATTTCGGCGCTCCGGGATGGCATCTGCCGTGGGCAGCGTGCGCGTGGGCTATCCTTCAGGCAGCGATCTTCTGGGCATTAGCGACTGCGATCTTCTCGCGGCGGGACATCGCCGTCGCAATTGAATAAGAATTAACCACGGATTTTCACGGATGAACACGGATTAAAGGACAACAATTCTGATCCGTGTTTATCTGTGACGATCCGTGGTGAATGGGTTCTTGCTATTTGACCAGCGCGCGCGCCCCGGCCAGTGCGTACTCCAGCACCCGGTTCGGAAGCACGCCCAGGTAGAGCGTCGCCACAACTCCAGCGGCCAGCGAGAATCCAACCGTCATCGGAAGCGGGGCCAGGGGCGTTTCGGTCCTGGGCTCGCGCATGTACATGTAGACGATCACGCGCAGGTAGTAATAGGCCGCGATCGCGCTGTTGATCACGCCGATGATGACCAGCCCCACCAGGTTCGACTGCAGCGCCGCGCTGAACACGTAGAACTTGGCGAAGAACCCGCCCGTAATTGGAATGCCGATGAGCGACAGCAGGAAT
>Ga0097691_1001193_pt1 | contig 19788 bp, 16 predicted proteins | sample NGESurdeep072012_8_FD_72858 | JGI IMG/M metagenome (GOLD analysis project Ga0097691, IMG submission 72858) | Arctic peat soil microbial communities from Barrow, Alaska - NGEE Surface sample 210-1 deep-072012 | ecosystem: Environmental > Terrestrial > Soil > Wetlands > Peat ... | reverse complement strand
CCCCGGCTCGGAGTTCTACAATCCGCCGCTCACTACCGTGCAGCAACAGTTGGAAATGCAGGGTGCGCTGGGCGCGGAAATCGTCGAAGAACTGATCCGGGCTTCGGTGGAAAAACGCCCGGCTCAGGCAAAATACCGCAAGGTGTCGCCGAAGCTGATCGTGCGTGAGTCGACCTGTCTGGCGACGCATTCATAAGGACCGGGACCGGAGAGGGAACGCTTGACACACAGCGTAGGATTTGGGCGAATCGTTTCACCCCGTACGCGTGCCGGGAGATCTCATGGCCAATGTATCGAGAACTGATCTTTATCGCTGGTGCAAAGTCCGTGCAAGCGACTTGCCTAGCCATCCAGACTTGCGGACGCGATTCCACATCGTCCATGACTCCGTTGAAATGGGTCAGTTGATGGCAGAGGAACTTGTGAGCCTCATTGAAGCCAATAATAAGCAGGGCTTGCCGACCCGCGCCATTATTCCTTGCGGGCCAAGTTGCTGGTACGCTCCGTATACAAAACTAGTGAACGCACGGAGCGTGCCCCTGCGGAACTTGTCGGTGTTCCACATGGACGAATGTTTGGACTGGCAAGGCCGGCCACTGCCTACGAACCATCCCTACAATTTCCGCACTTTCATGGAAAAGCATTTCTACGGCGAGATCAAGGCCACTTTGCAGGTACCCGAAGCACAGAGGTTCTGGCTGCTGCCCTCCACTGCGGAACGAGTGCGAGAGGCAATCGACAGCGCCCCGATTGATATCACCGTCGGGGGCTGGGGGCAGGACGGACACATCGCGTATAACCAGACCCGCCGTCACCCCTACAGTTCGATCACGCTGGAAGATCTGGCCAATTCCACGATTCGTATCCAGGAGAACAACCTCGACACGATTCTTGCTCTGGCGCACCGAACTTTTGGTAGCGCTTATCAGTTCGTGCCGCCCATGTCGATTACCCTGGGCGTTCGGGAGTGTCTGTCTGCGAAGAAAGTTCGCGTGTACAGCGACACCGGCGCATGGAAGCAGACCGCCTTGCGGGTCGCGTTATTTTCTGAACCGACTCCTGAGTATCCGATGACGCTGTTGCAGCGGCACCCGGATGCGATCATCACCGCGACCGAAGAAACCGCCCGGCACCCGATCAGCGAGAACCTTGACTGGGAACTCCTTTAGGCAAACACATGCGCGTCTTGCGGATTGATGAAAGTTCTCCTCACCGGCAACTGATCGGAGTCGGGGGGATTGGAACAGGCATTTTCTTTGATCTTGCAGGGAACCACACTCTTGGCCGCAACGAAAGCCGTCCCGGCCGCCTGCTCGATGTACGGGACTATTGCAAACTGCATATCGTGATCCACTACGTCGCAAAGCTGCTTGGGGCGCGGGTTTCGGGCTCGCCCTTCCATGTCATGCCCGTCGGCAAAGTGGGAGACGACGCTGCCGGACACCAAGTCGTGAATGAAATGGGAGAAGCCGGTATCGACACCAGGCTGGTCGATACCACCCGCGGACGCCCGACTCTATTCAGTGTGTGCTTCCAGTATCCCGATGGCACGGGCGGCAACATCACGACTAGCAATTCGGCGGCGGCGGCGTTGTGCGAGACCGACATCGATCGTGTTGCTGAGTTGTTGAAATCCGGCGGCAGACGCGCGATCGCCCTTGCGGTGCCGGAGGTGGCGCTCGAAATGCGGCACTACTTCTTGCAGTTGGCCGCACGGGCGAAGACTTTTCGAGCGGCATCGTTCGTGCCTGCGGAAATTGCTCCCGCGAAACAAGCCGGCATGTTCCAATTACTGGATCTGGTGTCACTGAACGAAGAGGAAGCACAAGAACTCATCGGCTGCTCGTTTTCCTCCGTCGCGCCGGAGGTTTTTGTCGGGAAATGCCAAGAATTTCTGCGCAGCTCCTGTCCGAATCTGCGAATGGTGGTGAGCGCCGGGAAGAGTGGCGCGTACGGCGTGACGGCCGACTTGTACAACTACTGTCCGGCGCCGAAGGTAGAGGTTGCCTCAACCGCCGGGGCGGGGGATTCGCTGCTCGGAGGGATTATTGCTGCAGTGGCTTCTGGTATCCCTTTCCTGAGAGGAGAGTCTACAAAAGAGAGCGTAACCTCGCAGTCAGTTGAGACAGCCCTGGAATTGGGCGTCTTGCTAGCCAGCTACAAGTGCCTGTCGCCGCACACAATCCATCCGTCAGCGTGCGTCGAAACCCTGGATGCCTTTGCGCGCGATCTCGGAAAATCCTTTTCTAATCAGGTGCGGGAACTTCTGATGGACACCATCCCCACGTAGCCAGAGGGTTCGAGCATCTCCACCGCTGTGATTGAGTGACCTGGGGCGCGGAAATCGTCACAAAATCTTAAGACACTACGCGGGTTGCCTGCAGCGACGAGAGGTGCCCCGGACAACATGTTTTTCTCTTGACATTGACGGCCATCGGGGTGTATGAAGTTGCGGGTCAGGTAAAACGTTACACCAGCTGCAATTGCTGGGGTTCAACCGTTGCTTCCAACGGCCGTGAGGTCTGGTGTCAACATGTTGCAGAGTTGGGCATATTTCCGCCGCGCCATTTCTATGGTTCCCTCGGCCGCGCTTCTTGCCGCTCTGACCCTCACCTTTTTCATAGTCAGCTGTAGCCAAACCAAGACGTCGTCCAACAATCAAGGGCAATCGGCGATCGCTGTGACCGCGAGCCCTGGCTCGCCCATTGTGGTGAGGACACCCTTTGCGGAATTTCACTTACTTCCCTCGGGATACGTTCAGGCCTTTCTCCTTCGCGACGGGAAAAGCTTGACGCTCGACGATCCCGGGGCAGACTCCGACGCCAATGGGGATTATCTTGTCAGCAGTGGCAGGGAGATTCGCGATTTCGTGCTCGACCTTGATCATGCCAAGGTCTCCTCTGCCTCCGGGCGGCTTGGCGCCAGAGGGAAGCGCATCGAGGTCTCGGGCAAGAGTCAGTCCTCGCCATCACTGGAGAAAACGCTGGCTATGGAGGTCTACGACGACTTTCCTACTCTGGCGCTCACGAGTGTTTCCTACAAGAACACTGGTACGGTCGACATCCCCGTGGACCGGGTTATCACGCAGCGGCACATCCTCAATGCTTCTCTGAGTGACCCGAAGGTACCCTCGTTTGCGATGTGGTCGTTTCATGGATCGAGCGAGGCATGGGGCAAAGACGATGTGATGCAAATCGGTGAGAAGTTCACCCGCGCCAATCCCATGCAGGTTGTCATGCACAATGACGAGAACCAGACGGGGGGCGGCATTCCTGTCGTCGCATTCTGGACGGGGTCGGTCGGAGAAGCCATTGGGCATGCTGAAACCGTACCCCTACGGTTGAATCTGCCGGTACAAACGCTCCCCAACGGCCGCGTCAGCGTCGACGTCACTCTCGACGCCAACACGCGGTTACAGCTCGGCCAGGTTTATGCGACACCGCTCACGTTCATCTCCGTTTTTCACGGTGACTTCTACGAGCCTTTGAGTCTGTACTCGAAGATGCTGCAGGTTCGTGGCTTGAGTCTTGCCCATCCGACCGATGCCGACTATCAGGCGAACTGGTGCGGCTGGGGATACGAGATGGATTTCACACCGAAGCAGATGCTGGGCACGATTCCAAAGCTGAAACAGCTCGGCTTGCGCTGGGCGACGCTGGATGCCGGCTGGTTCAAGTCGCGTGGCGATTGGGAGCCGCGAACCGACACTTTTCCCGACGACTCGCTGCAGAAAGTTGTGAAGGCATACCACGACGCCGGCCTCCACATCACGATCTGGTGGATACCTCTAGTGGTCGAAGACGGGCATGGAAAGGACATCCTCAACCATCGTACGTATCAGCTTTCGAATGTAGTCAAACAACACCCCGACTGGCTGATCCTGGATGAGAAGGGAAACCCGGCGCGAGCCACGGCCGATCTCGGGGCTCTTTGTCCCGCAGTGCCTGAAGTGAAGCAGTACTACAAGCAACTGACGGAGCGCTTCATTCGCGACTGGGATTTCGACGGTCACAAACTCGATTTTTCCTACACGGTCCCTGCTTGCTACAACCCTAAACACCATCACAAGGCTCCGAACGAATCCATTGAAGCAGTGGGCGATATTTACAAGATCATTCTGGAGACAACCCGCGCACTTAAGCCGGACAGCGTTACCCAAGCGTGTCCCTGCGGGACACCGCCCAGCCTAGCTTGGCTCCCTTACATCGACCAGGCAGTCACTGCAGATCCGGTCGGCGCCAGACAGGTCCGTCTGCGCACAAAAATGTACAAAGCGCTGCTCGGACCCTATTCGGCTGTCTACGGTGACCATGTCGAGCTGACGGATGTGCGGTTCAGCAACACATTGCAGGAAGTGGATCAGGGAACGGACTTTGCTTCTGAAGTCGGCGTTGGAGCTGTGCTGGGGACAAAGTTCACCTGGCCCGCCTACGGCCCGAAGTTCAAGCTGGTCGAACTAACCCGCGAGAAGGAAGTCCACTGGAAAAAGTGGATCGATATATACCAGGCCAAGATGCTCTCGCGCGGCCAGTTTCTCGACCTCTATACCTACGGCTATGACTCGCCCGAGGCCTACGCGATCGAGAAAGGTGACCGCATGTACTACGCCTTTTACGCGCCGGACAAAACAAAACCGTGGCGGGGACAAGTCGAGCTGCGCGGCTTGGCGCCAGGCACTTATCAAATTCTGGATTATGAGAACGGAAAACAATTGGGACCAGTCGACGCCCAGAACGCGAAACTGAACGTTGACTTTTCCGAGCATTTATTGCTTGAGGCTACCAAGATGCCGGAGCGGAATCGCTGATTCCGCTCCCGGCCTTTGTCCGGAGGCACGACATGAAATCCTTTTCTCGTGATGTTTGCAGCGCACTCATTTTCGCTTCGGTTGTGGCTTTGCTCGTCTTGGCGGCGACATCGGCTGGCTGGGCCCAGAAAGACATGGGCAACATTGTGGGCTTGGTCAAGGACGGTACGGGCGCCGTGGTGACTGACGCAAAGGTTGCAGTCCGAGACGTGGACCGTGGGACCATCTTCCCGACTACGACCAATTCCAGCGGGGAGTATGTCGCCGGCCCGCTGAGAATTGGCCAATACACCGTGACCGTCGAGAAGAGCGGTTTCAAAAAAGCGGTAGCCGGCCCAATCACTCTGAACGTTCAGGATCGTCTTGCCGTGGACGTCACCCTGCAGGTGGGGACCATCAACGAAACGGTGACCGTCTCGACCACGGCCGCGCAGCTTGAGACGGAAACTTCTGAACTCGGCCAGGTCGTCGGCAGTCGCACCGCCACTACGCTTCCGCTGAACGGCCGCAATTTCGCGCAGCTGGCTCAGCTCGCAGTTGGGGTTGCTCCCAGCGAGCCAGGGTCGCGAACGGAAACCAGTTTCGGATTCAGTTCCAATGGAGCGCGTGCATTACAAAATAACTTCCTGCTCGACGGCATCGACAACAACGCCAATCTGGGCGACGTGCTGAACGGCAGCGCGTATGTGATCCAGCCCTCCGTCGACGCCATCGGCGAATTCAAGGTACAAACTAATTCCTATAGTTCGGAATTCGGTCGCGGCAATGGTGCCATCATGAATGCGGTCATCAAGTCCGGCACCAACGGCTTCCACGGCGACCTGTACGAGTTCTTCCGCAATGACAAGCTGGACGGCCGAAACGCGTTCGATTTCCTCGGCCGGCAAGCCTACCAGCAGAACCAATTCGGAGTCACGCTTGGCGGGCCCATTAGGAAGGATCGTACGTTCTTCTTCGTGGACTACGAGGGGTTGCGTATTCGGCAGGCGCTGCCCGAACTCCTGCTGATCCCCACCCCTGAGATGCTTGGGGGCGACTTCTCCAGTTTTCTCGATCTGAGCACACCGATCCCAAACAAGCTTGATTGCAGCGGAAATCCAACCTACCAGGGAGAGATTTTCAATCCGCGCCTTACGCAGACCACCGGACCTGCGCCCTGCGGCGTGCCCATCGCTGTGGATGGCGGGGGCGTTCCCACGAATATTTTTCCCAGCAGTGGTCCCAGCGCGATCAACTCGGTAGCCGCGGGGATTGCAGCTTTGTTCCCAAAACCAAACGTCGACATCAACGGAAACAACTACCTCGTCGACCCCAAGAAGAGCTTGGGACAAAACAATTTCGACATCCGTGTGGACCACAAAATTTCTGACAAGGACAACTTCTTCGCCCGTTTCAGTTATGAAGCCCAGACCATCTTTACTCCGGGTCCCTTCACGAACTTTCTTGACGGCGGCGGCTTCACGGCAGGCAATCAGGACAACGCATACCGCAGCGTTGCGATCAGTGAACTGCACACGTTTTCGACGAAACTGCTGAATGAGTTCCGCTTCGGATACAACCGCATCAATTCTCATCGCGTCGAGCCGAATGCGAATACCGACGTCTCCGGACAGCTCGGTTTATTGGGAGTGCCGTTTCAGCCCGGGATTGGCGGCCTTCCTTCGATCTGCTTCGTGAATTATGCGTGCGTCGGGAGCTCAGATTTTCTCCCCTCCATCGAGAAGCAAAACAGTTTTGTGCTGAACGAAAACCTGATTTGGATCCGAGGGCATCACTCCTTGAAGTTTGGCGTCGAGCTTCGGAAAGAACAGTTCACCATTTTTCAAGACTCAGCGCCTCGCGGCGACATGTCGTTTGGCCCGGACTTCACAACCAATCCTGCGCTTCCAAACAACCTAGCAGATGGCTCTCTTACAGGAGGAGACGACATTGCCTCGTTCCTGTTGGGCGTTGCTGACGGGGCCAGCATCGTTAACCTGCACGGCGTGGATTATCACCGCAACACTTTTGCGTTCTACGGGCAGGACGATGTTCGGGTGACCGACCGGCTAACCCTGAATCTGGGACTCCGCTATGAGCTCTTCAGGCCGGTCACGGAAGGCAAGAATCAGGAGGCCACGTTTGATTTCAGGACAAACTCTCTGATCGTGCCGAAGGGACAGACCGCTCAGCTCACACCGTTCATCGCTTCGATCTTGCCCCTGCAGGCCACGGCATCGCCTGGCTTGATCAGTCCGGACTACAAGAACTTTGCTCCGCGCCTCGGCCTTGCTTTCAAGCTCACCGACAAGCTGGTCATGCGCGGCGGCTATGGGATTTTTTATGGCGGCCAGGAGAACGGGCCGTTCTCATTTCCCAGCCCGGGATTCAATCCTCCGTTTTTCATCACCCAGTCCTTCAACGCGCCGTGCGGCAACCCCGTTCTTCCCGATGCCAACCCAGCCGACCCTGGCAACTGCGCGATCGGAGTGAAGCTGATTCCCAACCAACCGCCGGACACCAGCCTGATGATCAACAACTTCTGGACTCAAGGTTACCCGGCCAATTCGCTGGTGGACCCAAACAACCCGCTGTTGTACTCGATTGATCCTCATCTGAAGACGCCCATGATGCAGCAATGGCACTTCGGGATGGAGTATCAGTTGCCCAGCGAAACTGTAGTAGAGCTTTCCTACGCCGGTTCCCACGGGCAGCGGCTTTATGGGTTCTACAATGGCAATCAGGCTACCCCGAGTACTGATCCCAATGCCCCGCTGGCAGACCGTCGGCCCTTTCCGTTGGTGGATGGGACGATCGACTCTTTTCGCTCGGACACAATTTCCAACTATCACTCGCTGCAAGCCCGAGTCGAAAAGCGCATGTCGCACGGGCTGCAATTTGAAGCCTCGTACACCTACAGTCATTCCCTGGATGATGCTTCCAGCGCCAGCCTGGGCTCGCTGAACAATGGTGACTTCCGAGATCAGAGGAATCCCGCACTGGAGTATGGGAATTCCGACTTCGATGTCCGTCACCATCTGGTCGTGAGTTATGCCTGGGAATTGCCGTTTGGAAAGGGCAAACGATTCGGGGGAAATGCTTCCGGCTTCTTGAACCAGGTGATCGGCAACTGGCAGATGGCTGGCATCACTTCGGCTTCCACGGGGAATTGGTTCACAGTGACGGATACTCTTGTGAATAGTTCGAACACGGACTGTGGCGGCACTGTGGGATTTAACTGTTCGCGGCCGAATGTCGTAGGCAATCCCAACGGTAAGCCCTGTGTCGCCGGTACTTTCTTCAACACTTGCGCATTTACCAGCAATCTCACCCAGGGGACATTTGGCAATCAAGGACGAAACATCGTTCACGGTCCCGGGTACCAGACCTGGGATGTAATGCTGTTGAAGGCCTTTCCTGTGCGCGAGCAGATGCGAGTTGAGTTCCGGGCTGACTTTTTCAATATCTGGAACCATGTAAACCCCCTCTGGGGTCCGATCGGAGCGGCCGGCCAGGTGGAGCCTGTGGCCATCGAACTGGGCACTCCGCAATTCGGTTCTCTGCAGGCGGCGCGGGATCCACGCTTCGTCCAGTTTGCTATGAAGTTCTATTTCTAATAGCGCGCTTCCCCGGTGCTGGGGGACGAGTTCGCACTCGCCCCCCGTCTGGAACAACGGAACAGCATGGCAGACCCTCAAACCGTCTCCGCAACCAATGGACCCCGCCTCCGCCGGACCCTTGGCCTTTGGGATCTGATCCTCTACGGGATGATCGTCATTCAGCCCACTGCTCCCATGCCGGTTTACGGCATTATGAGCCAGCGCGCGCACGGCCACGCCGTGACCACAGTCCTCATCGCTATGGTGGCCATGCTGTTCACCGCCATCAGCTACGGGCGAATGGCGCGTGCCTACCCCAGCGCCGGCTCCGCTTTTACCTACGTCGGCTCCGAAATTCATCCCGCGCTCGGATACGTTACCGGCTGGGGCATGGCGATGGACTACATGCTCAATCCAATCGTATGCACGATCTTGTGCAGCAAGTTCGCGCTGAACTTCTTTCCGGAGATTCCCTATCCGGTACTCGTGTTTTTGTTTATCGCGTTGTTTACCGGACTCAATTTGTTTGGAATCCGAACATCGGCCCGTATTAACGATACTCTTGCGGCTGCAATGGGAATCGTGATCCTCATCTTTCTGGCTGCTGCTGCCCGCTACGTCTTGAGGATGCCGCACGACGGCATAGCCTTCTTCACCCGGCCTTTTTACGACCCTCAGACTTTTTCCTCCCCAGCCGTGCTGGGTGGCACCTCATTGGCGGTGCTGACCTACATCGGATTTGACGGAATCTCCACGCTCTCGGAAGAAGCCGAGAACCCCAAACGAAACATTCTCCTGGCAACCGTCGTCGTCTGTCTGATAACCGGCGTCCTTGCCTCTGTTGAGGTCTATGCTGCGCAACTGGTCTGGCCTAGTTCTGTACCGTTCCCCGATGTGGATACCGCGTATGTTGCGGTTGCCGGGCGTGCAGCGGGCCACTGGCTGTTCAGCCTCATCAACGTCACGCTTCTTGTGGCCACCGTCGGGTCAGGAATGGGATCGCAACTAGGGGCCGCGCGCCTGCTGTACGGAATGGGCCGGGGTAACGCAATTCCGAAATCATTCTTCGGCGCCATAGAACCAAAACGGCGTATTCCTCGGAATAACGTTCTGTTCGTAGGCGTGTTTGCTCTGATCGGTACAACGTTCCTGACATTTGAGCGCGCTGCCGAGCTATTGAATTTCGGCGCCCTGCTGGCGTTCATGGGAGTCAATGCGGCGTCTTTTACAAGGTACTTTCTGCGCGAACGGAAAAGAGACTTGAGCAACTTCCTGGTGCCCATACTCGGATTCACTGTTTGCTTTCTGCTTTGGCTGAACCTTAGCCGTCCCGCCAAAATCGCCGGCGTGGTTTGGATGGCGCTCGGAATCAGCTACGGAGCAATCAGGACCCGCGGGTTCAAGGCGGAGCTGGTTTCGTTCGAGATTCCCGATGAAGCAAACGGCGCAGCAGGAGCCGCCAGCTAATCACGCGAGGCAAGAGAGCCCAAACGGCTGGAATTCAGATAAGCGTTCGTCTTACCAAGGAGGACATCGTGGCGGTCATTCTACGTCTGATTCAGCAATACCACCCTTCCCACAAAAAGGAATTCCAAGCGCTGGAGAAGCAATTTGCCGAACTGGAGCATCGAGGCATTCTCCCCACAGGGGAGCGCATGGCTCCGATTTCGGGTCGCGAACCTGGCAACACCATCGTCTGGCAGTGTCGATTTGACTCCCTTGCTGCAGCCGAGACAGCTCTCAAGCAAATCGACAACAGTGCGGAACACACGGAGCTTGCCAACAAACAACATCCGTTATTCCAGCGAAGCTGGGTCGAGTTTTACGAGGTGCTCGAGTACTGAGATTCTCCCGCTTGTCCCTGCCAATTATTCGAAGGTGTCCTACGCAGAAATTAGATCAGAACAGAAACCGGTTCTGGAGATCACCTGCTAAAGGTCACCGTCGTTTAGGAATCGTCCGTGACCGTTCGACTCTAGCCAGTGGTACAGGTGAACCTGGTACAAATAGGAAGCTACGATCTCCTCTCCCAGTTCATGCGTTTCCGTGCACACGAATGGCACGTTCCAGCCGGCCAGCATTGCGACCAGCGATTGCAGGATGCGGTTGGGATTCGCGTTCGAGAACGGGTACGAAGATTTCACGGTGCTCAGCGGAGCCGTGATCACCAGTAGCCGCTGCGGATAGGTGCTCATTCGGCGCAGGCGACTAATGAAGGCTGGACGCTCGGCGGTGAAAGAGTGCACTAGGTCGGACAGATCTTTGCGCTCCACTATGCACAGCTCCTCCAAGCCGGCGAGGGAACAGTCGCCGAGCTTCAGGGCTTTCTTCTCAACGCCGGCAAACCAGCCGTCGAATCGTGAGAAGTTGAACGGGTTTTGTTCTCGCGTGTCTACCAGCACAGTCGGTCGCGGCGTTCTTAGCTGTGTGCCGCCACGCTCGGCAAGCACCGGAATGGCAGGATGTGCGACCGGTGCAGCCGCCATGTGCCAATCGAGCGGTGACTTGATCAGGCTGGTTCGTCTTCTCATGCGCTGCTTCTAAGCCGCCAGTTTCTGCCAGGCATACTCGTGGTGTAATCCACCGAGAACTGGGCGAGCCATCAGTTCCGAAGTCTTCCTGAATCTGTGGCTGCACCCGCTGTACCGTATTGCGGGATTTCGTCCCTCGTCGGGAATACCTGGGCCGAGGCTTGCGTGGGGACGTCCGGAATTATAATGGTGGACCCAATCACGAAGCAGTCGGCGCAGATGCCTCTCACTCAAGGGTATGAGGAAGTCCAGGCACTCGCGTCGCATCGTCCCGATCAGCCGTTCGCAATAGGCATTCGCCTGCGGCGATTGCGGTGGAGTTCGCAGCACTCTCAACCCGAATCCTTGGGTCAGCTCCTCGTCGAGTTCTGCCGAGAAGATCGAGTCGCGATCGTGGATGAGAAAGCGGTATCCACGCTCGCCGGGAATCGCTTCCCGTAGCTGCTGCAACGTCCATTCGGCCGTGGGATGGGCTGTCACATTGCACTGCAGAATGCGTCGTGAACCCAACTCTAAGATGACGAAAACGCAAAGAAACTGGAACCTGGCCGTGACCGCAACCATGAAATCACACGCGACCAAGGCATCTGCATGATTGCGCACAAACGTCGCCCAGTGTTGGGTGGAAGCTCTTCGCCGGCCGCGATCATTCGGCTCATCCGGCCAGTACTTCCGGACAGTGCGGGGCGAGACTTGGATGCCAAGCTTGAGCGAGAGCTCGGCGGCCACTCGCACCTGGCCCCAGGTCGGGTTCTCGCGCGCCATGCGGGCTATCAATTCGCGGATTTCCCGTGGCAGCGGCGGCCTGCCAGGTCGAGACTTCCAGCGCCAGAACAGCTTGAAGCCCTTGCGATGCCAGCCGATCAGGGTCTCTGGCTTAACGATCACCAAAGCATCTTTCCACTCGAACAACCGCGACCAGAACACAAGGCTCAGCCGAGCAGCGTCGGTCAGAGGTCGAGGCCTGGCTTTGTGCTCTCGGTAGAACGCGAGTTGTTTTCGCAGAAACAGGTTCTCGGCAACCAGCGCGGTCCGGGACCGGAGTGCCGACCTCATGAAAAGTGTGAGGTTAGAACCGAGACTGAGAAACAGTGCCGAAATGACAGGTTTGGATCGCCGCATCGCAGCCGGAGTTTACAGCCTTGACTGTGAAAACTGAAACCGAAACGATGCGTTTCTAACCGAGGCCCGAAATGCCTGCAACACCTCGGGACTTCTATAGGTTGCAAGCTGCTGATCGAATTTGTGCGCACCACAGGGGGGTCCGCGCAAGAATTTCATCGTTCATGGGCATTGTACGTACAGGCGCCGTCATGTCCGTTTCAATCCACCCCGGCGCGATCGCATTGACTTGAATGTTGTGCGGGGCGAGTTCAATGGCCATGGACTTGGTCAGTTGGACGATCGCTCCTTTCGCTGCGCTATAAGAAGGGACGAGCCCAGATCCAAAGAACGAGTACATACTGCCAATGTTAATAATCTTTCCACCTTTATTACTGACCATCGATCTGGCAGCGAGCTTCGAAAGAAGGAAAACTGCATTGAGTTGCGTCTCGATGACGTTGTCCCAATCTTCAGGTTTTTCCTGCAACACACCGCCGCTCAGCGACACGTTGCCGGCATTATTTACCAGGATGCCTATGCCACCGAGCTCGCTCTCGACCCTGTTAAGCGCGGGCTCCAATCCGGCGCGATCGGTCACATCAACCCGCACAGCAACCGAGGGAACACCGATGGCTTTCAATTCGGAAAGCACCCGCTGGTTCTTTTCGTCGTTTCGTCCAAACACCGCGACGGCAGCCCCGGCTTCGGCCAATCCGAGCGCAATGCTGCGACCAATTCCGCCATTACCACCAGTCACTACAGCCACCCGACCGGTTAGGTCAAATAATGCAGGCATTTTCATCAAGCGCTCCCTTTCAAGGACCAACGAACAGGATTGATGCTGCGAAATAATCCAAGTCAGATCGTCAGAGTGAACCCGCCATCCGGTGTCAGCGTGGTGCCCGAGATGTAGCTAGCCTCGTCCGAGCACAGAAAGACTATAGTTTGGGCGATCTCATCCGGGCGGCCTGCCCGCGTCGTATGAACACGTGGTATCAGAACCTTGTCGTACAAGTCGTCGCCGACGATGCCGCGCGCCCGGTGATGCATCGGCGTATCGATGAATCCTGGACACACGAGGTTGACCCGGATTCCCAGCGGCGCCAGCTCCGCTGAAACGCTCGTGGTCAACCCGATTTGCCCGTGTTTCGAGGCGACGTACGCCGAGCCGGTGGGAAAGCCGAGAAAAGAGTTTACGGAACCGACGTTGACGATCGCACCGCCATGTCCGCCCGCAATCATTGCTCGGGCCTCGTACTGCAAACACAGAAAGGTGCCCTTCAGGTTGATGTCGAGAACCCGATCCCATTCCTGCTCGGGTAGATCCGTGATGCTTGCGAACTTCCCCTCAATGCCGGCGTTGTTCACTGCGTAGTCGAGCCGGCCAAATGTCTCAATCGCATGTGCCACCATCCGTTCGCATCCTTCGCGATTGCGACATCCGTGACCACGAAGCTGGCTCTCCCTCCCCGAGACTCTATCTCACTCGTGAGCGTCGCCAACTCATGTTCGCGCCGCGCCGCAAGAACTACCTTGGCGCCTCGCGCCGCAAAGGCCTCACCTGTCGCCCGGCCAATCCCACTGCTCGCTCCGGTAATCAGAGCTACTTTGTCATTCATATCTGACATCTAGGTCCCCCCAGGGCCCCGGTTGGCTTGACTCTAGCAAACGTTTCTTCTCAAGCACTGCTATGGCGATGTTTTTCCGTTGCGCCGTAGGATTGTGATTATAGCGAAGGGGGCTACTCTTGGAGTCTTGCGATATCGGCCTTACCGTCGATACGTCCCGGCTGGTCGGTTAGTGTTTACCGAATCATGTCCGTTCCGGTCGGATGACGGGCAACTCGGAAGTTGACCGGAGCTAAGCCGACTTCTCGTTACTAATCGCGGCGAGCCGGCGTCAGCCGGCTATAATTTCAACTCGCGAATCGCGTCCCCAGCGCCGCTGAGGTCGGCGAGCCGCATCTCGGAATACTTGCGAGATAGAATCACACCCGGCGCGCCAGCGCGGAAAGCCGCCAGGACTGCTTCCTTAACGCTTTGCGGCGTACACTTGCTGTTATTGGGTTCGGTTGGGATATCGATGTCAATGCCCGGCCAGATCAAAGTCCTCGTGCCACCAACACCCTCCAGCGCGCGTTTCGTCTCGCTGTAGACGTAGTCAGCTGAAAGCCCTGTGTGAGGAATCTGATCGTAGCTGCGCTCCTTGAATCCCATCAGTGCATAGTTAAGATCGATCAGGCTCTGTTTCGAGAGATCTCCATAAAGTGTCGAGCCGATATTGTCTGCATACAGCGCCATCCGCTCGCCGCCGCAGTTGTTGTACATAACGATCTTTATAAAATCCGAATAATTCGAGAGCTCATGAAGGTCCTGTTCCGCGCGGTAGATCGGATTGAAGGAATTGTTGTGCCAGATGTGCCAACCCACCGGCAGCGTCGGCTTTGCAGTCTTTACCGTTTTGTAGATTGCGGCGTAGGTCTCGCGAAGGCTGTCAGTCCAGAGCATTTCCCAGGCGGCTAGTTCGGGATACCGCAATAGGAGCCGCCAGAATTGAACGTAGTAGCCGTCCACGGGACGCTTGCCGCTCCGTGCCGAGCGAACGAATCTTTCCAACTCCAGAAATCCCTGCCTGGCGCGCTCCACATTGATGCCGCGCTCTTTCGCTTTGCTCTGACAAAACCCGCAGAAGCAAGTTACGTTGCCAGGATCGACGGGCGGTACGTCATGCGTGGCTCCCAAGCCATCCGAAAGCGCACCCTGCCGCTCGGATCCCCACATAATTCCGTCGATGTCGTAGGAACGGGCATAGTCCTCGACCAGACCGGTCAGGAAATTCCGGTAGTCCGGATTGTTGACGCACAGCGTCTCGGCGTTCCGCCCGTACAGATCTCGCTCCTGCAGTTTCTCGATGTTCGGCAAGTCGGTGCGAAACACGTCCTCGAGCCAGCAGATGACCTTCATGCCGCGCTTTTTAGCCGCAGGGAGCACTTCGGCCAGGATATCCAGGTCGCCGTGGTCGGGCGCACGAGTGTCCTTGAGAGCCGTGTTCTTGTAGTACTGGGGATGAGGGATGGCGAAATTCCCGCCGTGAAAATTGAGATCGTACTCCTGCTTGCCGTGATCAGGCAGCGGTTGGCCTGGAATCTGTCTTCCGGCGATACCGCGACCGTAGGTGAACACCGCAAGAAACAACGTATTCACGCAGCCACGTTCCTGAAGCACGTCAAGGACTTTCTCGGTACCTTCATCCACAAACGAAACTGCGCCGACCTGAATGCCGATCATTTTGGAGGAGGTAGCAGTATGTCCTGGAGTTGGCATGGCCAACGCGGCGCCGGTTCCAGCGGCGATCTTCAGGAATTCGCGGCGATTCACGTCCGATTTCAACATGGACTACTCTTATTTTCTTTGGTAGCAACCGATGTCTATGTTTCCGGATTTGACTCGCGGTGAGCCTTCAAGATCCAGTTCTCCCACCGGCACTCCGTCATTCGTGCCAGCAGCGATCGCAGGCGAATTTGATCGCAGATGAAAGTCCTTGGCGGCAGCGTCAACAAAATGCGGGTCCAGAAAACGGGAATGACGGTCATTCCCCGTTGACTGAACATATTGTTCGAATCCGGTCACAGTGGCAGCAAACTCTTTCCACGTGCTCGCCTTTGAACCGGAAGCACAGTAATAAAGGTTGTGATCGATAGTCGCGGGCGGCTGTTTTTTTTCGACCTGAGATTTGTTCAGCGTGATAAGGCAGTCGGCCCCTGCGTAGACGATGTTGTTCGCAAAAACATTGTCCGCCATGTTCCACTGCATCTGGAACTCACCGGACCCGGTTCCCGACGTATCGTTTTCGTAGAGCGTGTTGTTGACCACCGTGCTGTGATCGGTGCGTCCCCGCTCAGGTGCATAGCCCCCGATGGAAACACCTGCGGTATGACAGTGATAGATAAGGTTGTTTCGCGCAGTTATGTAACTGGTGGCGCGGTTTTGGTGCTCACTAGCCAGCTCGATTCCAAAGTCCACATCATGAATGACGTTCTGTTCGATAAGGATCCTGGTGCCGCCATCCACGTAAATACCATCGGAAGATTCATCGTTGCGGTATGCCGGATTGCCGCGCGATGTAATGTTGTAGACCAAATTGCCGCTTACTACTCCGTCGCGAGCCTGGTCGACGGCAGGGTCGGGTGCCGTGCGCTCGAAACCGATGACGTCGATTCCGATGTTGTTGTTGTCGTGGACAACATTGTGCGTGATGCGGAAGTTCGTAACGTTCCCGTTTACCACCAGCGACTCGCTCGAACCGGTTTTGAGGTGATGCACCTCATTGCCGTCAATCACCAGTTCACTGATAGGAGTCTTGGCGTCGGTACCGTATACAGCAATGCCAAACCCGTTGCCACCTCGTCCCGGAGCATCCCGGCCGCCAAAATTCTGCTCAATATGATGGACGTTGTTCTTCAGCAGTTCTATATGGGAGCCGGCCCCGATAACGTTTATACCCAACGGGGCGAGCCGATGTTCGGCGGTGCGGTAGTTGCGAATTTCAAAGCCTTCGATCCTTACGTAACTCTTGTTGTTAATCGTAAGTACGCCGCTTCTCCCAGAGGGAGTGAAATGCTCTGCCTCCAGGACCGCCGTTTCGCCGGGATAGCTTCTAAAAGTAATGAATCCATCGGTCGCGTTGCCGGATGCGTTGATGCTCACCAGCTCTTCGTAGATTCCACCCCGAACGTTAACGGTACTGCCCGCCCGCGCGGTGTCTGCGGCGTGTTGAATGGTGCGCCAAGGCGCCGCTTGAGTGCCGGGATTCGAATCATTCCCGGTCGTCGCCACGTAGAAGGAGGAGTTTGGCTGGCCAAACGCTCCGGAGACGCAAGCAAGTAATATAACGAGGGTCGAAACTTTCATGCTCATCACTCCCAGGGCGCCTACTGTCGCCTCATGTCTGATTATCGAATCATTTCTCTTTATATCGTTTTCTTTCATTTGTCCAGTACAAAGAGACCGGCAAACCCGGAAAACGAAAATCCGGCTGCAGCGATCCAAAGATTGTGAAATGGACTTCGAAACCTTACTTCAGTATAGTCAATGCCGGGGAGGCCGACATCGGGGGCCTCCAAGAAGCCCCTTGACAGCCGTCCAAGCGAAAGTAAAAGTAATAGTACGTAATAACACGTTGGCTTTCAGAGTTTTCAGGAACTTGCAGGCCGCAGGCCGAAACAACGCGACGCTGCTCGAGCAGTAGCCGATTGTGAAGCAGGTAGCAGAGGAGAAGCATGCCGACATTGGACGTATGCGTGGTTGGTGAAATCAACCTGGACCTGATCCTCTATGGTCTGCCGAAGGAGCTTGTGTTGGACAGGGAACTGCTGGCCAGCGGCCTCGCGCTTACCCTGGGCAGTTCGTCCGCAATTTTTGCCCATAATCTAGCCATGCTGGGAAACAAGGTCGGGTTTATCTCGAAAACTGGCGGTGATGCTCTCGGGAAGATGGCTCTCGAGAGACTGTCAGTTGCCGGTGTCGATGTAGGCCGTGTAAAACAGGCAACTGGGCGCACGGCTACGGGCCTTACGGTCGTTTTGCCTTATTTGAACCAACGTTACATCCTCACCTATCCCGGCACGATGTTTGAACTGCAGTATTCGGACATCGATATGGGATACGTGCGGTCCGCGCGGCATCTGCACGTTTCATCGTTCTTCCTGCATCGTGCGCTGCGGCAAAGAATCGCGGATCTATTCCGCCAAGCGAAGGCGGCAGGCCTGTCGACGTCTCTCGACACTAACGACGATCCCGAGAACAAATGGGATCGGGATTTGCTGGAAGTTCTCAAATATGTAGACGTTTTTCTCCCCAATGATCGCGAGGCGAAGAAGATCGCCCGCACCGACGACCTTTCGCAGGCCATCAACCTGCTCGCAGGACTGGCTAAGGTTGTGGTCGTGAAACGTGGGGCTTCCGCAGCCATTTGCCGGTCGGGGCAGGAGCAGTGCAGCCTCATGCCTCCGAGTGTGAGGCCTGTGGACGATGTTGGCGCCGGAGATAGTTTCGACGCCGGATTCATCCACCAGTTCTTGACGGGAGCGAAACTTGAGGACTGTTTGGCCTTTGCAAACGTTGCTGGAGCCTATTCCACCACAAGAGAAGGTGGCACGGAAGCGTTTCGCGATCGGGCTGCACTCACCAACTTTATCCGGCAACACTGGAGCGCCAAGGCAGGGAGCTAGTTCTCTGCCAAGAGATTAATACTCCTTAGCCGGAGGAATAACATGCCAGCAGCAAGCTACCCGCAAGTGGGACTAGGAAAAATCCTGGGGCGGAACGCGGGAGCCAACGTGTTCAGTTTCTCGTTGCCGCATTGAATCGCGACGGTATTGAATGAGACCATTGCAGATGAGTGGTCCCGACGCAAGCAGGTCTCCGAAGGATGCCTTAAATCCCATACCTTACCTCACTGTGGCTGCACTTCCACAAGCAGATTTCCGTCGAACTCAACCGGCAGATGTGCACTGTGTCCTGACACCGTCCCAAGGCTTTTCCCTGTGACGTAGTCCACCACGCTGTAGGTGCGGTCTTCGAGGCCACGCAGTTCGACTGGCCCCTTCCACTGCTTGGCAAAGAAAGCGTAGTACACGGCATGCCCTTTGCGGATTGCATGAGTCTCGGGCACATCGAAGCCGATGTCATAGAGCTGCCCGAGATATTGTCCTCTTGACAACATCTTTTCCCGATAGATACGAAGCCACTTTTCGAATTCCTTCTCCCGCTCCGGAGTCAGGTCGGATTTGCCCCTTTTCGCGACCAGAGACGGAATGACAAACTGTGTGCCCACGACGCCTCCCACGCCCACAGTGGACGCAAAGTCGTTGCCGCCATCGCTCAATTCGACGTGATCACCGAAGAATGGGATGCTATCCCCCATCAGGGCCTTTAACGTTTTCGCCTTGGAACGAACTTGAAAGGAACCTCTCGGGTCGGAAGCCACAGACATATTGAAGTGCGGCATGGTGAAAAAGGAGAACGCCGTGCCGCAAGGGCAGAACTCCACCAGTGTCCCAGGCTTTACAGCCTGTGCGGTTTCGTAAATTGCGCGGAAGAAATCCGGCAGAGCCTCGACCGATTCCTCCGGCTGTGCGTGATGGTGAGCAGGGTTGTAGCAGACTGGAACTCCGTTCATGTGCTGGCCATCGAGCTTCAGCCCGTCGAATCCCCAGTCCACCAGAATTTTTCGCACCAACGCCTGGTGGTACTCCACTACGTGGCGGTTGGCTGGGCACAAATAATAGGAATCCCACCAGGAAACCTTTCTCGTCGAGCCGTCCTGGTTTAATAACTCGTAGTCGGGGTGGTCGCGAAGCAATTGCGAGTCTGGCACAGCGCTGAGCGGCGACCACCAGAGCTGGGCCTTGAAACCTTCCTGGTGAATGCGGTCCACCAGGGCCTTCATGTCAGCGTCGCCGTTGGGAAACTTTTTGGGATCAAGTTGCCAATCGCCCACATTATTCTGCCAGCCGTCATCGAGCGTGACCCACCTAAATCCCAGTCGCTTCGCCGTCGGAAGCGAGTCATACACCTGCTGCGGCTGAACTTTTCGTCCGTATCCCCATGCGCACCAAATGGCGCCGAAAGCGTCGTCGGGAGCCGTGGCCATCTGGAAACCTTCTTTCATCATGAAGCGCCGATAATTGGCGAGCGAGCGGAAGTAGTCTCCCTGATGGACGGCAACGAAGGTGCGAAAGGTATGAAAAGTTTCGCCGGGGCTCAAT